>Ga0163180_10002448_pt1 | contig 10379 bp, 9 predicted proteins | sample AtlANTMetagenome_2_FD_109647 | JGI IMG/M metagenome (GOLD analysis project Ga0163180, IMG submission 109647) | Marine eukaryotic phytoplankton communities from the Atlantic Ocean - Atlantic ANT 4 Metagenome | ecosystem: Environmental > Aquatic > Marine > Oceanic | place: North Atlantic Ocean...
CGGAACAGGCGCAAGACCAGAAGACCAGAAGAGATAGCAGCTTGGTTGAAGGTTGCATTGTGAAGAAACTCTTGAATCAGGTGTGAGTCGCACGGAGAGCTGTGGCGTCCCAGCCATGGTGATCGTAAGCGCTTAGGATCGCTTTGAGGTACGCAGGAGCTGGAGGGTGTGTTGGGATCTCATCCTTGAGCAGGTAGGTGATGGCCGAAGTGGAAGCGTTTTGGAATTCCACTTCGATGGCCTGGCGCACGTAGAAAAAAGGGTGGCCTTCGTACCGGTCAAGCTGCGCAATGTGGCTGGGGTCTACTTCGTAGAGAAGTCCGGGTACGCCACTGTCTGGTGTGTTCGAAGGCACCAGCGTGGCAACCCCTCCTTTCCACATTTTAGAGGGTCCCCCAAAACCCAATCGGACCCCACGCAGCCAACAGGTGCCCAGGATTGTTGCTCCTGGGCACCTGTGGCTCATGCGTTTGGGGTCCGTGTTCGAGCCATACGCGAAATAGGGTAGGCTCAACGACTTTCCAGGTCTAAAAGAAGAACTGGTCAGCGTTCGGGCAATAGCAGGCTGCAAAGCCACCGGTCGCGGAGGCGCCATCCTGCAGGGTGATTTGGTTGGCGGTCACCTTGAGCTCGCCCTGGTCTATGTAGGAGAACAGGGTGCCAGGAGAGCCGTCACCGCCCGTGGAGACCGATGAGATCTCGTTGTCCACGGCTCGGTCCACAACCTGAATCCAGCCATCTACATCGGACTGGCTCGGATAGCTTGAGGGGGGCTCAAACCAGGCGATGCTGCTGCCGTCTACAAACGATGTCGGCTCGGAAGCGGCCTCGTCTTCTTTGAGTGCTCCATACGTGTAGAAGGAGCCATCATATGCATGGGACAGGTGCTGCTGAATGATTTCGCATGCGCTGGATGTCTCGGTATCCGGAAATCCAACAAAGTAGGCCCGGGTATCGTTCTGAGTCTGGGTCCAGGCGAAATTGTTGAAGGTCAGGGTTTCACCGCCCACGCTTACAGTCAGGATCGTGTCCTCAGTGCTTTCACCAAAGCAAGACCCGGGATCGGTCACGGTCGAGGCTTCCACGGTCACGCTGGTCGTGGCAATGGAGCCTTCGGTGCCGTCAGAAACTTCTAGTTGAAAGGAGTAGGCGCCAATCATGTCTGGGGTGAACGATGCAAAAGAGTTGATGGGGTCCACAAGATCTGCGTCTGTAATGGCGCTGCCTGTGGGCACGGACGTGGTTGTCCAGTTGTAGGTCAGCTCGTCACCGTTGGGATCCGCCGAGGCGCTTCCGTCCAGACGAACTGCGTAGCCGAGGCTAACGGTCTGCTCAGCGCCCGCGTCAGCAGTGGGGGGAGCGGGTTCTGTGTCGGTGTCGGTGTCGCTGTCGGCGTCGGCGTCGGCATCTGTATCTGCGTCCGCATCAGCGTCCGCATCAGCGTCTGCATCGGCATCGGCATCGGCATCGGCCTCGGTGTCTACGGAGTCCGCGGTGTCATCATCTTTGCCTGTGCAGGCTGGGGTGATGACAAGCAACAGAGCGGCAAGCCCGGTCAGTGAAAGTGTACGCATAAGAAAAGGTCTCCTTGGCGGGGTTGGTAAGGCAGCTTAACCGGTGTTCTACCGGGGGTGGGAACAGGAACTCATGTCGTGATTAAGTACATTGGTTCTAAGCGATTGCTGATTCCAGCGCTTATGAGCGTCGTTAAGCAGTTTCAAGACGTTGAAGTGGTCCTCGATTTGTTCTCGGGAACCTCGCGGGTGGGACATGCGCTCAAGGGTGCTGGCTACCGCGTCTGGTCCAACGATCACAACCGTTATGCCGCGACGTTAGCCCGCTGCTATGTGCAAGCGGATCGGGAGCGTTGGCTGAAAGAAGCGGAGGCGCTTCTTGAGGAAGCATCCCAACTGCCTCCTGCTCCAGGGTGGTTTACCGAGACGTTTTGTCGTCAGTCGAGGTTTTTTCAGCCCAAGAACGGGGCTCGGGTGGACGCAATCCGCGAGTTTATCAAGGACCAAGGGTTGGGAGAGGAGCTCGAAGCAATTCTCCTCGTGTCGTTGATGGAGGCTGCAGACCGGGTGGACTCCACCACCGGAGTGCAGATGGCCTACCTCAAGAAATGGGCGCCCAGGTCGCACAAAGATCTAGCCCTTCGGCTACCGGACTTGCTCCCTGCTTCTCCCTATGGTCAGAGCCGGGCCTTTGAGCTCGATGCGCTGGAGGCTGTGACGCAACTAGACGCAGACCTTGTCTATATGGACCCCCCATACAACCAGCACAAGTACCTGGGGAACTACCACGTCTGGGAGAGCCTGGTCCGCTGGGACAAGCCGGAAGTATATGGGGTGGCCTGCAAGCGCGTTGACTGCAAAGAACGCAAGAGCGATTTCAACTCCAAGCGGCGTATGCGCACAGCGATGGAGGAACTCATTGGTAGGGTTCGCGCACCGCACATGGTGGTGTCTTTCAGTGATGAGGGGTTTCTTGATCGAGACGAGCTTGTGGAGCTTCTCTCGGCGAAAGGAGAGGTCTGTGTTTTTGAGCAGCCCTATTCACGGTATGTAGGAGCGCGCATAGGCATCCATGATCGGGATGGGCACAAGGTTGGCTCGGTAAGCCACGTAAAAAACACAGAGTTTCTGTTCGTGGTCAGTCAGAACATGCCCAAGAATATCGAGCAAGCACTGGAGGCATTCTGAAGCCCTTGCCCGTACTCTCCCAATGCAGTCGGCCTGCAGCCTGGAATGGGTGGGTTCCAGACTGGCGAGCAGACCGGCCGGGAACCTACCAGGGCAGCTCCACCTCTCGAATCTCAATGCGCTCGGTGAGCAGTGGCTGGATGACGTGTTGGTCCAGCTTGTATCGGTTCGAATCAGCCAGGCCGTCGAAATAGATGCGCATCACGTAGGAGCCTGCGGTGGCAGCGTATGGGGTGTACGCACCAAACAAGCGACCTTGTGTTCGAACGAGCGCTTCTACATGGAAGCTTCCGGTATCCATGTTGTCTTCCAGGCGGGTCATGGCCTGGATGGCAGCGGCATGCTGTGGGCCAGTGGTGGGGAATTCGATTTCGATTGTTTGTGTGGAGTTCATTTGGACGATCCCTTTATGCAACGGTTGGGGGGTCGAACGCCTTATGAACCATAAAACTTGACGTGTCAATAACTAATGTTGTTTTGTTTTCTCGGCTGTCACAAAGAGAGTTGGCTTGGCGGTACTCTCAGCGTGAAATGACCAGGTGGGAGCGCATGTTGATGTTCGCACCAAACCCCTGCCCGGCGCCGCTGGCGGTGGGCACGTAGTCTGCTCCTTGGAACAAGCCCTTGTAGCTGATGGTGGCTGCTTCTCCTGGTGTCACAGCTTCCGTGACATCTACAATCCAGGGATCTACTTGTTTGCCAGGGCACCAACCTCCTCGTCCGTAGGGCCACGTTCCGAATTGATTGGGGACTGTGCCATTCTCGATTTGGTCGATGCAGCCTTTGTCATTGCCCACGAATGTGTGCTCTTTGGTGTACTCCACCCCATTCACCTCGAAGTGATGGGTGTGGTTACAGAACTCGGCGCAGTTGTCGACCTCCGCGCCCCAGCCATGACCAGAGATCACCGCAAAGAGCTCTACCCGCTTGGCGTCTGAGGCGATGTCTACTTCAATGGGCTCGTAGCGGCTGTTGTAGTCCTGGTTGAAGGATCCCCCTTTGAAGAGCGGGTAGATTTCGCTCGGAGTGCCCGCTTTGTCTGAGTTGGACAAGTGCAGGGTCAGGGTGTTCTCGTACGTGTAGCTGCTGGAAAACCGGACTCGCTGAGTACCGCCTTGAGCAAAGCGAGCCAAGAGGGGGCTTACATCACTGATCCAGTGTCCGGAGCGGGCGTAGGAGGTGACCCAGCGCCCGAGTTCTTCATCACAAGAACAAGCACAGTCTCCGTACCCGGTCCCCTCTGTGTTGCAGGTGTGGGTACTTTCTACGGTCTCGCTGTTGGGTTGTATGCAGTCGCAGGCCAGCGTATCCGCTGCCACCTCTTCGGTGGATTCCGTAGCGGCCACGTAGGGTTGGCAGGTTGTTGCGGAGTATGGGTTTTCTTCCACCGCTGGTCGCTGACAGTTGTACGCGTGGACTAAGTAATCCCACTCCCCGCAGACTTCGGTGTAGGGATCGCCACACCCGAGCTCCAGCTCCAAGTGAAGGGTGTCGAATTCGCTCATGATTGCAGCATCGGGCAGCTCGAAATCGATGGTGTCACTGGAAATGGGGCTTCCATCGAAGGCTGTGACCGTGGTGGACTCCCAGCTTGCGATTTGTGCATCGCGTACCACTTCGTGGTTGTAGAGTCGGGCCTCGTGTGTGACGAACTTGAGCTGGCCTTCCCAGCCTTCGGCGGGGTCACTGAGATATCCGATCTCCCGAAAACGCTGGCTCCGGTCGATCCCAAGGGCCCAGGTGCCTCGGCTGGCGAGTACGCTGCCAATGGAGCCTGCAGCCCAGGCGTTGTCAGTCACGTAGTGCAGCCGCTCACTCCAGTGAGCTTGTTCTTCTTCATCGCGACGCTCCAGCTTCGGCTGAATGTGGTCCCGAATGCCAGCGACAGCTTCCTCTTCACTGCCTTCATCGTAGGAAAGAAAGAAGTAGTGAACGTTTAGAGGGGATGCATCCAGGAATTTCTTGACGGAAGAGTTCCAGATTTGGTCGGGGTAGTCATAGCCGCTGGCGTGCATCAGGAAGATGTAGGTGTCACAGCCGGTCCAGTTCTCTGAGAAAGACCAAGGCCCATCAAGCGTGTTGAGCTGAAAGTCTCCTGCGAGATCCCCGTAGTCGGATCCGAAAGGGCCTTCGGAGAATGAAACGCTGGCGAGGCCTTGAGTTTCGCAGAAAGTGGGCTCGGTGGCCTCGGAGGTGTCCTCTGTGGTGGAGGCGGTGTCTTTCTGGCTTTCTTTGTCAGAAAGGCAGCCGGCCGCCAGCGTAAGTCCGAGCGCGAAGTAGAGTCTCAGATCAAATGCTTGGACATCCATTGTCGACCTCCAGGTCGTCGATACGGTGAACGTTCGTGTCATCGCCGGTGCTGGCGGTGAACCCGACGTAACCTGTGAAATCTTCAAACCCGGGGACCTCGCCGTCGATTCGTTGCTCGTCGTCTAGCCATACTTGGACACGCGGAGCTTCCAATCGAACCCTGAGTGTGTGCCACTCGGAGTCTTCAATGCTTCCAATGACATCCGCGAGGGCATAGCTTGATTGATCTCCGTCCAGCGTGACTGCAAGGTGGGTGTCTGGGCTGGGATCCCATGGATTCGGATAGGTGTCTATTTCCACGTGAATACCGGTGATGGCCGTTCCATTTGCGGAGCTGCAGCCATCGCCAGCGCCGTAGCCAAGACAGCCACCGGCATCGCCTAAGAGCGACGGGCTGTCTTCCCGAGCGACCGTGAAGGAAAAGCCATCGGCCCCGCTGCCTTCACCGCCGCCGGTCTGGAACAGCATGGACACGTCGAGGTTGTATGTGGAGACAGGTGAAGAAGCCCGGAAGGCGCCGCCGGTCGCGTGCTGCACCAGCCCGGTAAGCTCCAGAAAACCAGCTTCATCCCGGTGTGCTGTGCCGGAGAGCGTCCAGTCGGTTTCTTCAAGTGGATCGGAAAAGGTTACCGGGTTCAGCCAGGGGCACACTTCAACCGCTACAGAATCGGTGGCTACCGAGCCATCTGGATCGGCTGCGGACAGCGTAATGGTGTGGGCGCCAGGAGAGAGAGAGCGGGTAAAGCGCAGCCGCCCGAATTCGTCTGAGTCGTCTCCGTTGATGAGGCCATCGAGACTGGATTCCCAGAGGATTGCGAGCGCTGGGGCTCCATCGTCTTCGTCTGAAACCTCTCCTTCAAAGTCAAACGCACGGGTGTCGAACACGTCTCCATTCACCGGATTTTGAATCTTGGCGATAGGTTCGGCACGCCCGGCCATCAACTCTATCTGAATCTCTTCTTTGGTGGGATCGTTTGAAAAGACGGACACGCGGCCCCGGTTCAGAGTCTCCACAGCGCTCATGTACGTGATGAACAGGGGCTCGGCCCCCCCTGGGCGGATGGTGGTGTTTTCCATCTCGGTCACCCAGCTTTCCGGGTCAGATGCCACGATGTCTTCGACCTGCAGCGTGCCTCGGCCAATGTTGTTGACTGCGAATCGGTGCGTCATTTCTTCACCGAAAGGCACCACTCCGAAGTCGTACACCACCGGCACAATCGAGATTTCGGAGTCGAATGCTCGGATGCCGTTTTCACTACATGCGAGCAGGATGAAGAACGTGGACAACATTCTCATGAGTGTACGAGTCCCCGAGGGCACTGACCAGCCCTGGAGCGTAAGCATGCTGCGCTGAGAGTGGTGGGCCGGACGCGCAAGAGCGAAAAAGAGGCTTCTGAAAAGGAAATTTCTGTTCCAGTGGTCAAGCCCGGACGACTTCGGACCGATCTATGGAAAGTTGAGCTCCTTTTTGTAAAGGGTGCTGTGCGCGTATTTCGGGAGAACAGGGTTTTGCGATGATTCATAGTCTGGTCACAGACACGGTTACGCGAAATGTGGTGCGTGAATGGCATCGCACCCGCAAGGGTGCGCAATCGACCGCAGAACGTGTCAGCAGCGGAAATCGGATCACCGAGGCGGGAGATGATGCAGCTGCTTTGGGGGTGGCGGAAAACCTGGAGGCTTTCGAGAGATCGAGCCGTGTGGCTTTGAAGAATGCCAATGACGGGTTGTCGGTTGTAGCGGTTTCAGAGGGAGCTGCCCGAGAGGTACAAGGAATTCTCAAGCGCATGAGAGAACTCGCAACCCAAGCGTCTTCAGAGGCCTTGGGGCAAAATGAGCGCCTCTACGCCAACGAAGAGTGGAAGACACATGAGCGGGAGATTGAACGATTGGCTCGGACCACGAAGTTCAACGGAATAGCCACTTCAAATGGGTCCAATGCTTCTATGGCCATTCAAGTGGGGGCGCGAAATACCGTCAATGACAAGGTCCGGATCAAGATGGTGGATTTGAGAAAAACCACTGTGCTTGGCGCGACAGGTTCAAACCCCTTGGGGAATTCGACCCTGGCTCAGAGGGCGTTGACGCGCATCGACCGGGCCATGGACAAGCTCAACAAGCAGGTGTCTGGCCTGGGTGCACACTACAATCAGCTGAATGCGGCGGTTTCAAGTATTGAGAACTCGGTAGTCAATCACCAGGCGTCCCAGATGCGTATTCGAGATGCGGACATGGCTCACGAGACAGCTGAAATGGCGAAGCAGGAGATTCTGGGGAAAGCTGCCCTTTCTGCGTTGTCTCAAAGCCGCCTGCAAAAACAGCAGCTGCTCTCTTTGATATAGGCGGTTCTGCTTCGCTTGTGGTTGCCTGTTGCCCATACGCTGTGAGAGGCTGCACAAGATGAGGCAGCTGTCGTTTCTGGCCCTGGTATTGCTTTGGTTTTGGCCTTTGGGGGTGAGTGCCAAACAGTTGAACCATGGTGTCGAGAGAAGCACCGATACGTGGACCATTGATGTCCAATGGAAAGATGTCGAGGGGGATGCGCATCGAGCGCGATATGCGCTGCCCACCCAGGAAGTGCGTCAGGATCTCAACACACCGCTGAAGTTTCGGAAAGTGGTTGCTGCCCGGTACATGGCCAAGGAGATCAACAGAGAAACCGCGAATCTCAGAGGAGTACAGGTGAAGGCGTGGGCAACCAGAAGTGGGGTGGTCAAGATTCGAGCAAAAGGACGGAATAGGGCGCGGGTAAAAGAGGGGCTGGAGCGGGCGTCAGCTGCCCGAGAAGAGGCGCTTGAGAGGTACATGGCTGACTGGGGCTACACCTACTTGGGCAAGCAGATCGTTCCAGACCATGCGCGACACGTGAGGGAATATGCGGAAGGATTGGCGCCGGTTGTAGAAGCCTTGGGAGGCCCCACGCCGGATCCACGGGACTTCTCAGACCATGCCTTGTCTTTTGTGCAGTCCATTCCCTATGAGAAGAGGGCTCGGATATCAGATCTGTATCGTCGGCCTATCTCGGTTTTGGGTCGAAACAAGGGCGACTGTGACTCGAAGACAGTGTTGTTTCTGGCGTTGATGCACCACGCTTATCCAGAGCTGCCTCTGGCAATTGTATACATCCCCGGTCATGCCTTTGGCGCGGTTGGCTTAGACCCGGTTCGGGGGGATGCGCGGCTTCGGAGACGAGGCGTGACCTGGGTCGGAGTGGAACCGGTAGGTCCTGCTGTTCAACCTGCTGGAGAACTGGGCAGGAAGAGTCGCAGGAGAGTGCGCATGGGGTTCTACCGGATCAAGCCTGTGGAGACCTAAGCGGTTTTGGTTGGGGTATCTGAACGGTGCTCCAGAAAGTCCCGAACACCCGGCTCGAACAGTTGATCAATCAGGAAGTCCGGCAGTGCATACTGGGGGAACAGGTTTGAATTGTCCTGTGCATGTCGAATGACGATGGCCAGACCCTCGGTGTCTACGGCCTGCACGACGTCATAGCCCAGCTTGCGAATGCCTTGGGTGAACAGCCCTTCCTCTCCGTGATTGACTTCCTCAAATGGCACCTTTTCGTAGGCTGCTTTGGGGTACATAAAGGAAAACCCCCAGCCCCCAAGGTTGTCGGTGATCCACGTGTCTTGATCTTCAGGGCTCAAGTTTGCAACAGGCACTGCGTCTAGTCGCTGTCCACCCATCAGCCGATAGTGGACTGGCTTCGCAATCGTTCGTTGGTCCCAGTACCAAAGTCGAGACTGGGCCTGGCTGTAGATGAACCAGCCGGCGAGTCGGACAAGTCCAGCGTGACCCAGCTGCTCCGCCATGAACCGAAGGTAGTTGGGGCCGTAATAGTCATCGTCATCAAAATGTGCGATGACCTCTCCAGTAGCCAGGTGTGCCAGGTGATTTCGCTTTTCGCCGATGTTTTGCTTGGACTGGCTGTGGATGTATCGAACGCTTGGGTCGTCGAGTTGTGTGAAGAAGTCCGAGGGCATTGGGCTGTCGTCCAAGACGATGAGCTCTTTGTCTTCCCAATTCTGTCCTGCATAGCAGCGGTAGAGAAGGGGATGCTTTTCGGGTCGACCGTAGGTCGGGGTGGTCACACTGATACGCACGAGTTCCTCATGGCTGTCTCATCGCTAACCGATTGGTGCCGCGAGTGAGCGGTGCTGCAGTCTGCGCAGTGCAGTGGGCGTAGACTCAGCCTTTGAACCCAAGGATTGCCAGGGCACCGATCTCTTGGCGGAAGTGTCGGTCTTCCTCAGAGGTGTTTTCTGTAATCGGTCGTGGATCCAGGCATTGGATGGTTTCTATGCGTTGGAATCCGGCTTGCTTGAAGGCTGTCACCCATCCCTCGGAGGACAAAAGCTGCATGGGAATGCGCATCATCTCGGGCCAGTCCAAGCAGTAGGGGTTCTCTTTGAAAAAGTCCGTGCAGACACACAGGCTGCCTCCCTGGGCCAAGACTCGAAAGACTTCTGTAAGCGCTTCTCCCAGGTCGTTTGCGTAGTAGAGGGCTTCCATGCTGAATGCGTGTTCAAAAGCGCCATCTTGAAATGGCAATGCGGAGAAGCTGCCTTGTTGGAATGCCACCTGTGAGGGGTTGTTCTGCAGGCCTTGAGCACGTGCGATCATCTTTGCTGAGAGGTCGATGCCCGTGGCCTGGCCTTCTGGACCGGCTTGCTCAGCCAGCCATCTTGTGGCCCAGCCATTCCCGCAGCCCAGGTCGAGAATGCGTTGTCCAGGCTGGATGGGGATCTGTTGGAGGGCCACAAGTGCGCGCGGCCGGTGTGATTGTTCCATGCCTTCAGCGCGTCCGTTGTCCGCCCAGGCATCGAATGTGGACTCAGTAGTAGGAGTTTTCATGCCACTGGCTTTATCCTGTGCTTCAACGCGCGAAAACCGTTTCTTTTTCCGATGGAGTGCGCTGTCTCGAGTCACGTCGCACGGGTCGTGGCTGGGGGTTCGTGACCCTCGTGGCGAGACGGTTAGACAGTAGGCTGGAGTTTGAAGATGCTGCCAGGTTTGAACATTCAAGCGTGCTTGGTTCATTACTTCCTGGCGTGGATGTGGCGGGCAACAGGCTTGCCCGCGAGCATCGGGAGCTGATCGCATGCGTGTGGGCCAGCTTCTTTCCATCATCCTGATCTGCGCGTTTGCCTGGGCTGGCAGCACCAGGCCGTTGTCGTTGGTGGGATTGCATTGTCTGGTGGGCTTGGCATGTGTCGCGTGCCTGCAGATGAGCCAGGATCGGATTGGTGCGAGCGAGAGAACCCAGCGGTTGGTGAGAGTCTGCATGTTGTTGATGGTGCCGGCTTTGGTGTCGCTATTGCCTGTGCCGGTAGTGCTGTTGGAATGGTTGGCCCCCGGCAGCCTGGC
>Ga0163180_10002449_pt1 | contig 10376 bp, 22 predicted proteins | sample AtlANTMetagenome_2_FD_109647 | JGI IMG/M metagenome (GOLD analysis project Ga0163180, IMG submission 109647) | Marine eukaryotic phytoplankton communities from the Atlantic Ocean - Atlantic ANT 4 Metagenome | ecosystem: Environmental > Aquatic > Marine > Oceanic | place: North Atlantic Ocean...
CAGGTACTCTTTGAGTAGCGTATCGCACCCCAATGGACGCGCGGAGTTGTATAGCTATGACTTAAAGATCGGAGAGCGCACCCCGGCTGGCGTTCTGGTCATCGCTGACTTTACCGCGCCAGCAAAGGGTTTTCGCTCTATGACGACATCACAGCACGTCAACCTTGCGAAGTACAAGACCGGCAACCCAGTGATCATGCACCCGAAGGTGTGGGCAACGTCGCCCCTGAGTGAGCGCAAGCCCTTTTGAGATGAGAGAGTTCAAGCCCGGTGATCTGGTGAGGATCAAAGATGGAACGCATCAGGATGGCATGCCTGATCATCGGGTTGGTATGATCGTGGAGTTGGGTGAAACCTCCAAGTCATACACAAAGGCGTACACGGTTGTCTTTCTCGGCACCGACATACATCTAAAGTTCCACGCCATGTTCTTGGAACACCTTACATCCTCTTGACATTTTTCACCTTGACGATAGCCCACAAGCGGTTATATTATAGGTGTAGAAAGGAGAAAACTCATGGTAACTATTCCACTCATTCGCACCGAAACCGATGCAACCATCACACCTATCGAGCGCACTGCGATTGCATGCGAGCAGATGATCACCGCCCTGATGATGCAGGCGACTCTTGATGATCCGGCGGTATCAGACGCAGAGCGCGAAGTGTTCACCACCTTGAGCGTTGCAACCATTATACCCGCAGAGGCATAGAGTGGATCTACCTATTAAAGTGACATGGCCGCCGATGCTCTACACAGATATGTCAGGCCAGAAGTGGGCTGTGTCTGGTCAGCATTGGGTTGAAGTGCCGGATACCTTGACACTCGACCGCGTTGGTGAGTACATGGTGGTAGCCGAGCGCGAGAAGCCCGCGCAACTGGCCGAGGTTCGCACGTATGACGTGATCGGCAGCAAGGGCGACACCTACACCGTAACCGACCACGGAGGAACGTGGACGTGTACGTGTCCCGGTTTTGGTTGGCGACGTAAATGCAAACATGTCGAGGTTCAGAAGAATGAAAGTCGGTGATCTGGTAAAATATAGGCACGATCTTCCGCATGAGCGCGCTGGTGTGGGTGTCGCTCTCATCGAGGGCGCTAACACATGGTGGACGATTCTGTGGACAAACGGCGAACGCGAGATCGTCAGTGAACGAAACTTGTTGGTGGTGAAACATGCAAGTCGGTGATCTGGTGACATATTACTTTCAGCGCGTTCACGATGTTGCGATGGATGTGGGTTTGATTGTCGAAACAGGCAAGTGGACCGGCAACGCCGACGTTAAAGTTTTGTGGACCGGCAGCCCCGAAGCGGTTACGCAGAAAAGCGAACACCTTAAACTCATTGACAACCTCTTGACAACTTAAACCTTGACTTCTACCCGTTTCGGTGTTATATTATAAGGGTAGAAAGGAGAAACGAAATGCTTGAACTTTTTGAACCCCTGATGTGGCACGCAGTTATCTGGGTCTTAGGTGTTGTTACCGGTCTGGGGATCGGTGTTGCCCGAACCCGCGACCAGATGGATCGCCAATGGCGAGCAGACTTGTTTGAGGATCAGGTATGAACGCGCCCGGAATGATGATCGCGCTCGCGATGACTGACCTTGCTTGTTGGTCTGGTCTTATCTTTCTCGCCTTTAAGTGGGCAACCTGTACGTGTGGAGCGTAAAATGAACATTGATTTGACAGACCGAGAGATTGAGTTGCTGATGGGTTGCGTTGGCACGAATATCGAAACGATCAAGCGCCGACATGATCCGACTGACCCGATGATTGCCGGCATGATCGAAGAACTTTTTGAACTGGAGAATGATTTGCGCGCAGCCCGCCAAGATGACCGATTCGGGATTGATGCCGAGATCAACGCGGAGGCGCAAATGTTCAACGCTGGCGTAGAAGCCCGCGAGCGCATGAAGAAGATGCGCCGATCTGAGACACAAAGCGTAGACCTCTGGAACCCTAACGACCCGAAGAACTGGTAAAATGCCTTTGACCATCACCGCAACCCGCAACGCATCACAACGCACAAAGAACCGAATCCGTGAACATGGTCCGGTTTTCAAGGTGCGCCAGATGTCTATGAGCGTGAACGCGATGGATGGGCGCGCCTGTGTCAGCGTTGAATCACCTGACGGCTGGTTTGGCTGGCTTCCCCTTGACGAGATTGAAGAAAAACTTACACCCCCTGGAGAATAATGCAGGTTCTAACTCTACTTTCGCTACTTGCTACGCCCGGAACTGGATCGGTGTTCGATCCAACCACCGAGCCGATCATCATCCCGATCACTCTTGACGCTTCCTTGACAGGAAAACCCTTGCAAAAAGACGTGAGGGGGTTATATTATAAGTATAGAAAGGAGAGAAATCTATGATTGAAGTCGGAAGCATGGTTCAAAGCAAATACAGATTGAGTAGCGGTGAATACGGCAATCTCGGATTGGTGATGGAGTTGCGTAATACCGTCGTCGCAGGGCAAGCCGGATCGGTGGCTCATGTCTATTATCCAAAGACCCGCACGTTTGGCTGGGTTGCCACCAGAGACATGAAGGTGGTAGCATGAAAGTTGGCGATTTGGTGAGAGTGAGAACAAAGCACTATGGCAGCAAGCTGGGCGTTGTTGTCGAGATTGACGAGAATGGTATTCACATTAAACCTCAAAAGCACCCGCGCAACATTATTGCGGCCCCTGCTGATGTGACCGTGTTGGTGCCTTCTTGACAACCCCTTGACAACTTAAACCTTGACGATGGCCTCTCAGGGGGTTATATTATATGTATAGAAAGAAAGGAGATTATTCTATGGCTTCAAACCTCGACCACGTTATGACCTTTGACCAAGCATGTGAGCAGTTTACTGACTGCATCCTTCCGATGGTTCAAGAGCAGTTTGAGCAGGATGGTATCCCTGACATGCCGGCACGCCGCGAGGCATGGTGCAACTGGGTTGACTCCCTCCACAGCGATGGTCAGATCAGCGATTGGCAAGCTGATAACTGGGGCCACCCGCCATGCAACGACGACAACGCGCCGCGCAGTTATGGCTGGACCGGCAACGCTTGGCCTATCAACTATTGATGTCCTGACATTCTCTTGACAACTTAGTTGTTGACTTTCCCCCGTTTTTAGTGTATAATATAGTATATCAAGTAAGGAGATATATCAATGCCTCAAGCAAACTTCGACGAAACCCTGACCTTCAAGCCCAACCCGATGATCAATAACATCGAAGTGGTATCAAATCGTAAGAAGGTCTATAAGCCACAACCAGCCCCGCCAACGCGGAAGCAACTCACCGGCTGGACCGTCGAGCAAGTGGGTCCGAAGATGTGGCGCGTGTTCCGCAACTCGACCACCCAAGGCAAGCAAGCGATCATCGACTACCCAACGCAGGAAGGCGCGCAAGGTTTCGCTGATGGTTGCAACGGTGAGCATAAGAACCCCACAAAGATGAGCGCGGCATCCCTTCGCAACAAAGCCAAGGAACATTTGAGCGATGAAGAAAAGGCCGATCTTGCTGCGCTCGCTGCTGGCGAGGGCATTTAAGCCAATGGCAAAATACTACGTTACCAGAACAGACCTAAAGATCGTTGACGGCAAGCTGACCGGCACCGAGACGATTCTGACGAAGCCCAGCGATGAGAAGGCAGCGCATGAGGGTGCGCGTCGATTCCGCGCTTTGGGAACTGAGAATGTCCACGTCTGCAAGCATGTAACCAAGCGTTTCAGAAAGCTGATGCGAGAGCAGAACAAGAGACGAAAAGAAAACCCCTTGACCGTCGCTGACATTGCTCAGATGACGAAGCAAGCCCAAGAACTCGAAACCGTAGGAGGTGAGTAAAACCATGGAGTTTTTTATTTTTGCAGGTGCATGTTTGATATCCTGTTTTGTTATTATTGCGATCAATGAGGTAGCAAAGGAAGTGCGTGGAATGCGAACAATCTTTGAAACCCATTATCAACTTGAACGTGTGCCTGTACAAGAGAACGCATACAAAAGGAAAGGTGTGGAACTGTAAATGTTTGAAGTCGGAGAGTTAATAAAAAGAAAACACTTATCAGCATCATCCTGCGGTCATTGTATTGTCGTGGGAAAGGATGAGGATAACTATACTCTTTATAATAACTCTACACAGAAGTTAAATACAGTAGCATGCATAGTAATACACAACATGTATGTTAAACATTCTTGAGTGTGTTTAGGTGGTGATTAGTGCGTTAGCTATGTGATTGTTTTAACTATTGTTCGATAGTGGTGTGGTTGTGTGTGTATTAAATGTGTTATGTGTTTAGTATATCCACACACACCCTATCGTCAACCTTTTATTCGTGTCAAGTCATATTCTGTCCGGTTTGTGGACGACATGCTGACATTCCTTTGACATGCATCGCTTGACATTGACCGCATGCGATGGTATAATGTATGCATAGAGTGAGGAAAGACCTATGAAGTTCGATGATGTTGCCGGCGGTGTGCTGATTTTTGCCATGATTTACTTTTTGATGTGGTTGTAAAACCCCAATCATTTCAACCACTTAGTTTACGTTCACCTTAAAGGGAGAGGAAAATGGAAACGATTCACACGATAGATACTCCGGAACTGACCGCCAAGCTCAACAAGTCCGAGATTGACATTTTACATTTTGTTGAAAGCTGGCTGCCGACGTTCTCATATTGGGACGTGCGAGAGTTTGGCTGGAAGCTACGCATGGAAGCCGATGATGTGACTGCCGCGGTGGACATGCTCATCCTTCACGGCCTGCTTGACGTGCAGACCGATGCAGCCGACATTGGCCGCATTGTATCCGTGTCTGCGAGTGCTGCGACGTGGATGCGCGAGAACAGTGAAACAATATATAACATTAAACAAATGATTGACACCGATCTGTTTACGGCCGATGAGATTGCCGAGAGCTAAGACAATAGTAAATAAGGTAGGTACAAAGGTGCTTATCCTTGCCTACTATGCTCCGGTAATTGTTTATGTGTACAGTTATGTGTTATATAAAGGTATTAAATGTTATAGTAAAGGAATGACAAAACCTTGACATGCACGTGCAAGGGGTACCCCCCTCCCCCCTACCCCGGAATGTATGTCTCTGGAATTGACGGTACCTTGACATGGCGGTTAAGGTCCTTCGCGATCTGCGCCTAAAAATTTCATATATCCGAGCTTTCAAAAAATACCCCAGAAAAAAATCACATACTCGCGCTTCATGACATAGTTATAATGTGGGCATGATCCGACGAATTCGATATCGCATTGAAGGTCGCGTGTTGTCGACAATCAAGCGTATGAAGAACTTCTTCGAGATCCCAGAAAAGCACAATTTGAAGGTTGGTGATTTGGTTACATGCACATGTCACGGGGGTGTCGCCGTTATACTAGAATTATATGACGATCCAGCGAAAGTTGCTTATCCGAGAATGAACATGGCTAGAATATGGTGGATAAGAAGAACATATCCCAGCATGGAGCGGATGTGGTTGCATACAATTAATCGTTTAAATAAGTACGGGACTCACCTGAGTACGCCGAGAACATAAAATAGAATATTGCGCGCGGGGCCCGAATGTTAAATAATGCATAGTTAGTACGTATGCATGATTTTGGGTATGGCGCGTCTGAGGCCGAAACGTTTGTAGCCGGGGATCTGGTTACATTTACAGGTTATCTATATACACCCGATTATGTATACAACGAAGAACAAGCCCAGGGTAAGATGCAATTAGGAATTGTGCTGGGCATTGTGGGAGGCGGCTATTACGAAAATAGATTGTATCGCGTACACTGGCTTAAGTCCGGCCGCATATCCGAAGTAGTTGGTGATCATCTGCACTTAGTATATCTGCAAAAATAGGCGGCCTTAATCGCGCGGTACATGCTATTTATATACATGAGCATGCTGTTAACATATCCTCCGTATTATTCTCCAGTAAATGAAGAATTAACAAAGACGGACAAAAAAGAGATTAAATCTCTCATATCTAAGGAATTAGATAAAGTACTTAAATCCGAGGTAAAGAAAATCCTCGAAGATGAGCTGTCCAAAGCTCTTCGCACGAAAGCTTCTAAGGATGAGATCGCGGATATCACGAAAAAGGTGCTTAAGAAACTTTATCGCGACATGTCGCTGCATCATCCTTATATTATTGATCGCGTGAAGGTGTGATTGTTCTATATAATATGTGAAAGCGGAAGAAATCATTTTTTATGCCGGCGATTTGCTGTATGATGACACGTTGCGCGATGTGGGTGTTCTGCTTGAATGCTTTGATAGTCACCGCGAGTACGACAATCAACCCGATTCGAATGTGATTGTATGGAGGACATTTTGGATTCACGCTGGGGAAGAAACCTATAGTGAGTTTGGGTTGCAAAACCTTGTTGCGATGGGTGTGTTTACGTGTTATAGTATCTATTCGGTATATAAAATAGAAAAAATTTAGGAAAAATTTTCGGTTCAAGTATGATTCACGTTCAATGGCAAATTAAGAGAGGCGATTTGGTAAAAATATCACCATCTAATGCCCCCAACACTGCGCCTACCTATGGTGTTGTTTTGTCGCGCGAGCCCTATAATGACCAAGTTGCGTTGTTCCCGGTTGTGATGGTGTATTCTTTTGCTGACGGTACTGAACACCAATATTATCCATATAACTTGGAAATAGTTTCTTCGACTTTATAGTTATTATGTGAAAAAAATTTTTGCAAGCGTGGGTCGGATCTTTAACGCTCTCTGTATTGTCGCCTTTTTTATAAACATTGGGCTTTTCGGTTTGGCGCATGTGTTCAATGATTTTGATTTGCAAATGCTTTCTTTAATCAATATGATTTTGTTAAGTTTTGTGTTATTAAGGGAAACAAAGCAAAAATCGGAGTAGTTATTGTAGTATGCACAACATAATTAGCCGTTTTTTAATAGCATTATCTGTCTTTACGGGATGTTATACCGATTATGGGATCGTTAAGCCCGGTGAAACCGAATACATATACGTAACGGAAACCGAAACGATTGTCGAAGAAGTGGAAGTGGAAGTCGAGGTTGAAGTCGAGGTAGAGGTTGAAGTAGAGGTTGAAGTAGAAGTACCCGTCTATATTGAAACCATTATCGAAGTTGAAGTAGAAGCTGACTACGGAGAAATCTGGGTCGACTCATTTATACAGCCAAACACCTTTGATGGTGTTGATATTATTTGGGTCATTGATACGTCTGGTTCGATGTACAGATACGATCCTCAACTTATGGCCGGTATCGAGGCCATGCTGCTGGCGCTCCCAACCACCAATTGGCGTTTGGTAATGATATCAAGCGATCCCGCGCGCGCTGTAACAGAGGCACAATTCCCGTTGGTGCCAGGTGACGATATTGCAGATGCCATGGCCATGTACTCTTTGATGGGGCGCGGTGGAATGGAAGAGGGATTTGATGCTGTACGTGATTATATAACATCTAACCCCTATGCTAGTACATGGATGCGATCAGATGCTGCCTTGTTAGTTGTGTTTGTTTCGGATGAAGAAGAACAAAGCAGAACCTTCACAGCTGTCAGCGACTTTAATAGCTGGTATGGCTCTTTGCGAATGGGATCTGTGTTTTTGTCTAGCATTGTTAATCATAGTTATCCAGATGAATCAGTATGTACTTGGCCAGTCATGACGCGTGATGTTGGGTTACGTTATATGGAGGCCACAAGTTATTTTGGCGGCATCGTAGTTGATATATGTGAAGAAGATTGGTCGCCAGGGGTTACAGATGCAACTGTTTCGATTGCGCCGCGAGAGTCAATAGCTCTCACTCATGAGCCCACCGCCGACTCTATTCGAGTTTTCATAGACGGAGCGCTTAACTACGACTGGACACATTCGACAACCGATAATACCATCTACTTTAGTGTTATTCCGGGGCCCGGATCTTTAGTGGAGGTAGGATATCTTTATATACCCGCAGAGACCACCAGTGATACAGGAGGAGTAGATACAGGTGCTTAAATTTTTTACAATTATTATGATGATGATGGGAATTGCTCATGGCGCCGAATACACCCCTAATTTGCCAGTAGATCACATTGAAACGGTCGCGTCGACAGTAGAGCGGAATGTAAGACAGGCCGCAGTGCGCGTCACGGTACCTTTTAATGGTGGTCATGGATCCGGTTCTTATATTAAATATAAAGATGCACACTTGGTATTTACCGCCCAACATGTAGCAGACGGGAGCTTGGGGACCACCTACTTGGTGCATCATAAGCAAGAATCTCACATTGCTATATTAATTTATGCAGATGAACTAAATGACATAGCAATTTTATATGTAGGAAATCCATTTAAAAGTATTAAACCTATTAAATTTGATCCCGTGATTGAAACCGCTTCAGTGGGTACTGAGATATTTTACTCTGGATATCCTTCTCATCACAAATTGATGTCATTTACCGGTCGAGTGGCTGGACATGAGAACAAGAAAGAGATTCCGGGCGCTAAAGAGATTCTTCTACAAACCTATGGCTGGTTTGGGTGCTCGGGTTCGGTTATATATAACGCCAAAGGGCAACAAGTGGGCATATTATATGGAGTAGACGTCGAGTATTACCCGGATATTCAAGTGCAAGAAAATATGATTTGGGTTGTGCCCATGAATCGCATGAAAATTGATAAAGCTCTGAGTGCTTTTTGCCGCGGATATCAAGGAAAACGTCCGAAAGCATGTAAATGAACCACTCATGGAACAATTTCCTCACCGAAGGTGAGCTAAAAACAGTAGGAATTATTGCCTGTCTTAATGATAAACAGCAATTTTTGATCATTCGGCGCTCCGATGTGGACGATAGAGAGGGGCAATGGACAATTCCGGGCGGTCATATCGATGATGATGACTCTTCAATCGAATCGGGGGCCATTCGAGAGCTAGAAGAAGAGACAAATTTGTCATGTAGTGTGTCTGATCTGTCTTATTTGGGGGAACCCAAGGATAAAAAACATTATTTTCTGACCCAAAAATGGACTGGAGACGTAAATGTGGATAAACCAAACCCCAAAACTGGTGAAATTGAGCACGATGCATACAAATGGGCCTCGATTAATGATATAAAAGACATAGAAGATAGTGAAATTCCGATCTATTTATTGGAGAAAGCTTTGGAAATGTCTAAAAATGAAACTAATACTTGAAAATTGGCAAGAATTTCTCAACGAAAAGAAGAATAAAGCCGGAAAAGAGCAAGGAGCCGATGGAAAAGCTTGTTGGGATGGCTATAAGTACGCCGGAACAGAAGATGGAAAGGACAAATGCGTCCCAATGGAAGAAGAACAGGACATCGATGCTATCATCGATGAAGAAATCCAAGCAGTTTTAGATGAAAAAGCCAAAAAACCGTGTAAACCATCGAAAGGAAAACGATTTGCTAAGCGTGTCGACGGCAAATGTCGCTCATTTGGGCAGAAAGGACAAGCAAAAGGCGGCGGAGATCGCATTAGACCCGGTACAAAGAAGGGTGATGCGTACTGTGCGCGTTCAGCGAAGATTAAAAAGTGTAAAAATCCCCCTTGTGCCAACGATTTATCCCGCAAAAAGTGGAAATGTCGTGGCTCAAAGTCAATGAAAGAGTAAAATATGCTAAATGATGAACAAATTCTGCTAAAAACAGCACAATTATTGGAAAATTTCGATATTTCCGACAAAAAACCCGAAAAATTGCTTCGGGAACTCGATGACATAGAGATGGAAGCTATCGAAGACGTCTTAGATGACATGAAAGGCGAAGATTTGGCATTTAATAAGCTTTTTGATGGCGAAATGCGCAAAGTTATCAACTTTCCGACCATGGATAACCAAACTGAGCTTGGTCAATTTGCAGAAGAGCTAAAAAATGTGCTCGGATTGACTGTTGATTGGGAAAAGGGGCTTGTTTCGGCTCAAAGAGAGTGGACTGAGAACTCAATTGAGAACGATGAGGCGTACATCGACTTTATAGCCATGGGCGGCGAAAGCCCAAAGAAGGTAAATAAGAAGTTTCAGATGAAAATCGGCAAATATTTCATGAAAGTAGACAAATTATTGCGCGAATACAAAGAAATGAGGCAAATAATCGCCGAACACGTATACGGAGACAACAATATGAGTGCCAATTGGGGTGCATCCTTCTCTGTAGGACAAATACAGGAAGCTTTTACGACTGAACAGCTCAAAAGATACTATCAATTGCAAAATGGGCTTGAATTATACGTCGGGTTTGACTCTATGGGCGGTCTAAGCAAGTATTATGAGGGATATGAAGCCGCACAAGCCGGAAAAGTCACTAAAATGCCGGATTTGGCCAAATATTGGCAAACAAACGCCGGATATATCAAAAAAGAGATAAACAACCTTGAAA
>Ga0163180_10002450_pt1 | contig 10376 bp, 11 predicted proteins | sample AtlANTMetagenome_2_FD_109647 | JGI IMG/M metagenome (GOLD analysis project Ga0163180, IMG submission 109647) | Marine eukaryotic phytoplankton communities from the Atlantic Ocean - Atlantic ANT 4 Metagenome | ecosystem: Environmental > Aquatic > Marine > Oceanic | place: North Atlantic Ocean...
AACTTTGATAAAAGTAAATTCGTAGAATTAACTAAAAAAAGGTTTACAAATTAAAAGGTATGTGGTATAATATACCTATTATATTATGAGTAAAGTGGATAATACAGTAGATACAACGCAATACGGAGAAAAATATGTCGTTTGAAAACTTAAAGAGCTCGCGAGGCTCGTCTATTGACCAACTCGTAAAAGCAGCAGGAGCTGTTTCAGAAAAATCAGAAACAAAATCTTATATAGATGAACGTTTCTGGAAACCAACCCAAGATAAAGCAGGTAATGGCTACGCAGTAGTTAGATTCCTTCCTGCGAAAGAAGGTGAAGATCTTCCATGGGTAAGATACTGGGATCATGGATTTAAAGGTCCAAATGGTCTTTGGTATATTGAAAATAGCTTAACCACTATTAATCAACCTGATCCAGTTTCAGAGATGAATACTCAACTCTGGAATACAGGAAGAGAAGAGGATAAAGCTACTGCAAGGGAAAGGAAAAGACGTTTACACTATGTGTCAAACATCTTAGTAATATCTGATTCTGCTAACCCAGCAGCTGAAGGTAAAGTATTCCTTTACAGATATGGTAAGAAAATCTTTGATAAAATTATGGACGCAATGCAACCACAATTTGCTGATGAAACCCCAGTGAATCCATTTGATTTCTGGGAAGGTGCTGATTTTAAAATTAAAATCAGAAAAGTGGATGGTTGGACAAACTATGATGCATCAGAATTCTCTCCAGTTAGTTCATTACATAATGGTGATGATACTATGTTGGAAGGGACTTATGGTAAAATCTATGGTTTATCAGAGTTCACAGATCCAAGTAACTTTAAATCTTATGATGAGCTTAAAGCTAAATTGAATAGAGTTCTTGGAGTTAGTGCAGGGGTTAGCGCACCAGAACCAGTCGTAGCGGCTACAATGGCAGCGCCTGAAATAGAAACTGCACCCGTATCAGAACCTGAAAGTAATTCAGAAGAGGATGATACAATGAGTTATTTTGCTAAACTAGCAAATGATTCATAAAAAGTCTAGATATTTGGCCTGAATAAGGCCTACAAACTAGAAACTTTTTAAGGCGGTGAAGGCTTAAAAAGAGCTCGGAATAACTTGATTGGTATTCTTGAAAAGAGCTCGGTCTTCCGCCTTTTTTTTATGCGTGCTTAGAAAGTTGATTCTTATAGATATATTGAGAGTCTGAGAAAAGGGACCATACAAGTTTTTATGTGCCTGGTGCACCACTCGTAACAACACCTTGTGTTCGATTAGGATTAGTTGGTAATACAGTAACGGAGGATGTAGTAGTTGTACTATTATCTGTAACTGCACTGTTATTCTGAATGATGGCATTAGCTACTTGTTCTGCAACTGCTGCAGCATCTATCTCTACTGCAGTTTGTGCGGGGATAATACCTAAGGCTTCTTTTACTTTATTAATTTCTTCAACGGCAGTATCAATTCCATCTATATTAACTAAACCTGTATATTCCATTGGTCCTTCAGACCATGGCATCCAACCACCTTCTGTTTTTCCACCTAATAAAGCCATTTCAAATGTTTTAGATGCGCCTAATAAATCCTGAGCCATCTTTTCAGTGTCCATATTAAAATCAATATCACCCATTTCAGAGAAATCATCTAATGTTTGTTTAAACATATTTAAAGAATTTATACCTTTATCAATATCATCTGATCTATCAGCTAATTGTAAAGCTTGTTCTACTGGACTTTTCTCACCTGAGAAGAAGTCTAATACTGCTCCTGCAGCTGCTCCTAATGAACCTATAAATTTACCAGCTCCAAATTTAGCTAGTGCTCCACCTAATGTTCCTAATATTTCACTAACCTTTAATGCCTTTTCTGGACCATCTTCACCTGCCATTTCCGGAATAGTTAATAATGTTGCTACTTCAGATTTAATATCTTCAGCAAAATTATCACCACCTGAGAATTGTGTTATTGCATCTGCTACACCTGCACCAGCTTTACCTATTGCAAATGCTACTAAACCTGCAGCTAATCCACCCATAACTCCTATAAACTTAGCTACACCACCTTCACCTAATCCAGATCTAGGATCATCAGCTATTGATAATAATGTTAGAACTTCAGCTTTAATATCTTCTGCAAAGTTACTTCCTGAAGAGAACATTGTAACCGCATCAGCTACACCAGCAACTCCTTTACCTATTGCAAATCCTGCAAGACCTATTCCTAAACCTATTAATGCTAAGGTTAAAGCACCACCATCTTTTAATGTATCTAATGCTCCACCATGTGAGGTTGGAATTGATAATAGGGTTAATACATTTTGTTTAATTCCTTCAGCCCAGTTTTCTTCTTTAGTGAATAATGCTACACCAGCTTGTAATCCACTAGATACTGCGTTTGCTCCTTGACCTAATGCAAATACTGTTAAACCAAGACCTAAACCTATTAATGCAAGAGTAAGTGTTCCACCATCTGCAAGCATATCCATTTTACCGCCTGCTGCATCTGGTATACCAAGAAGAGCAATAACATTGTTCTTTATAGTTTCAGTCCAATCTGTTCCTTCGGTGAATTTTGCTACACCTGCTGCAGCTGCTCCACCTACGGCAAATAATGCTAAACCTATTCCTAATCCAGATAATGCTAATGTTAAGGTTCCCCCATCTTTTAGCATTTCTACATTACCACCTTCAAAATCATCACCCATATTCATTAAGGTAACAATATTTTGTCTTACTTTATCAGCATCTAGATCTGCCATAGTATCTGCAAGATATGCAAAAGAAGCTAAGACTGCTGCTATACCAATACCAGCTGCTCCAACTCCTAATCCTACTCCACCGATCATAGAACCAACTTTCTCCATTATACCACCAGCTTGACTCTGTTGAGCTTTCGCTAAAGAATCTGGTTGGTTTTTAAGGGAATTTCGAATATCAAGGAAGATGTCTTTCATCTCCATATCATTTTCGGCTTTTTGCATTGCATCAGTAGAAGATTGTTGTTCTTCGTTTTCTGCTGCTTCTTTTTGTGCTTGGAGATCTATTCCAAATGTTTTGTTTAAGGCTATTTGATTGGCTAATGATTCTTTTTGAATGTTCTTCATTTCAAGTAGATGTCTACGAACATTAATCGTATCTCTACCTAGGCTACCACCCGTGGCTTTACTCTGTTCAATTAGTGTATTTTTTATATCGGATAGTATCGACTTTTGTTCTTCCGAACGCTGTTGTTCTTCTTCGCCTTGATTTACATTATTAGTTATATCATCAGCCATTTATCTTTTCCTATTTCTTTACGTTGCTATCGTGTTCTTTAGCCGCAGAATTTACATATAGTCCAAACCATGCTGCTCCAGCACCTACTAGAATACTAATAAGTCCTGATTGTTCCATGGTTGGAGCTGGTAAATCTATAAACCACATTACTACAAAATAAATTAGAAATATATAAACACTTAAGAAAGCTCTTGGCCATATTCTCCAAGAGTCTACTGCACGTGCTAAATGAATCCATTTTTGCCATGGATTAATCATATCATCTGCTTCAAGTTCTCTAATTCTATCTTTTAATTTTGCTTCATTAGCAATGAGTTCCATAAATTTATTTAAATCTATTTCTACTTCATTTCTGGACATATCGCCAGCAAATCTTTCGTCTGCCATTATAAGCTCCTTTGTTTATTTCGGACCTTTTCCATCTCTGCTAAATGTTCTTTAAGCAATGATAAGTATATCTCCCTCTCCCACGGCATCATATTATCTAATTCTGACAAACTGTAATTGTGATGTTGCATCATCACAAAATTAGTTTGATAGTGATTCACTATGCTCTCATGTGAGAGGCCTATGTAAAAAAATTAGCTAATCCCCTTAATTTCTGGGTGTTAACGTGTTTACAGTGTTGACACTCAAACTCTAGATCATATTCTAATCTAGGTGTTTTGCTAAAGAACGCACTTATTTTCTGGAATTGATCCGTTGTTAAAGATTCAATAAAATCCTTAACCTCTTGTTTATCCTCTTCTTTAACATCGTGTACTTGATCATTATCAAATATAGTATCAACACAAGCTATGATTAAATCCATTAATCCTTCTACTGTATCTAAAGCATCTAATCCAACATCTCTTAAAGTATTAGCTGTAGGATAACTCATTGTAACTCCAACACTATCTGTTAATTTAATAACATTAGCATCAGGATCTAAATCAGTCATTGTTATATCTTTAGTACTAATAGTAACTGGTGTTTCACCTTCACACTCTGAACATTTTCCAACTAAGTTAATAGCTTCTCCTACTGATATTCCACGTAGATCTAAAAATAATTTTTCTACATCGAATCCAGCAAGCTTATCCAGATTCACCCCATCAATACACGAGGTTATTAAGTTACGTATCGCCATTGTTATTTGTTTTGAATCTTCCGATTCTAACGCCATCAATAGCACCTTTTCTTCTTTGACCAAATACGGTCTCATAGTAAGTTCCTCACCCGTTGACGGAATCGTCACTGGGTATCGAGGCACATCAATTTTTGGTAAAGCCATAATTATATTTTCTCCATTTTATGATAATAAATTTCCAATAGCTCTTAGCCCACCGCCAAGAGTTGAGCTGAGTGCATCTTCTGCGACCCAGCGATCGTATGACCATTGGATAGCTATCTCTGCTGCATCACCCTGTTGATCATTATCGAGAGCATAACCACCAATAGAAGTAGGAAAAGCATTAATTAACCTTATTCCATATACTGGTTTGTCCTCTTTATTCAACTGCTGTATTGTTACATCAGTCGAAAAATCTTTTTTATATCCAACGTAATAATTATCAACATCGAAGATAGCTTGTTGCCAACTATCGAACATTGTCTTGATATACATATCGCTGGTTAATCTAAAAACTGTTGTTATTTCTTCGTCTGTATGGTTATTAACCATCTTCATTGTATTTGTATGATTCTGAAAATCCAATGTAGCTAATTGCCTACTTGGTATAGAAGCTGATTTACAAAGTAGGTTTATATCTCTTGGATCATTGATTAAACTTTTAACAGAGAATGATCCACTAATTAGTGATCCTAATAAATTACTAGGATTTAAATTTAATAAAGACATTTTTGGCGGGGTAAAGATTATATTAAATCTATTTGAATGTAATACTCCACCATGACTTTTGATACTAGATTTTAATTTTTCTATGCTCATTTATTTTCCGTAAATTTGTTTTCTACTATATCTCCAAACAGTATCTCTTGAAACTTTCTTAAAGTTATCAACTGGTAAGAATACTGCGATTTCCCACTCTGTCATTGGTACTCTCATTATTCTAGATCTTACATGATCAGTTAAATAATGTTTATAACAAGGTTTAAATTCTCTAAATTTCTTTGCCTTTTGTAATAAACTATATCTCAATCTCATTAATCGAGTTGAGTCCGTTAATTTTTTTGGAGCTAAATTCATTAGTTCATCTAAGAATTCTGCTCTAATAACAGGTGAAAGATAATGTAAATTTAATCCATGAAATCCACCTGGTGCTGCCTGAACCATTATGGTCATAGGAAACATATCATAATATGGTAATGTTTGTTTTAATTTTGGATCGTAAACATACATAACCATATCACCAATTAATGGCTTAGTTCTTTTATCTAATATAGGATCTTTTAATAAAGCTGTTCTATTTACAGTTCCTAATTCTTTTACAGCCTTACGGAACCAATTCCTAGCCTTATCAGTTCTAGGAATTATATTCGCTCTATAAGCGTTTGCCTGTAATGTATCAAATAAAGATGCCATATATCTATTTATGTGCCAGACTTAATTAGTTTGATACCTAAATTCTTTAAAGTTTCTTCTGTCCATACCTGGAATTTCCATCCCTTATGTTCAGCAAATTTGTTAGCTGATTCCCATTTATCTTGGTTTTTAACATAGGTTAACACTTCATTTATGTATCTTTTTGTCTTTCTTTTTGGTTCTTTTGGTGGTATTGTTTGTTTTTTCGGTTTAATTTCAATCAAAAATATCTCACCATCAGTCATTTCTATGAATAAATCTATAAAATATCTGTGCATTTTTTTATCATGTCTGGATATATACGGGACAACAACCTCTTCTGAGTTCCATGCTTTAACATTTGGATTACTTTCGCACCATCTAAAGCATTGTCTTTCCCATAAAGATCTGTATACCACATTGGTATAATCCCCGATATATTTTTCCGGTTTGGTAATTTTAAATCTGCCTTTGTAACTCATATAAATACTCTTATAATATTATTTTAATATAACTCTATTTATAACGGAAAAAAAGATGGCAGAAGAACAAAATCAGGCTCAGGAAACCCCGGCACCGAAAAAACCGGTGCTAACATATCCGTTGGACCTAAGAGAACATCCAGAAAGAGAAGTAGTTCGATTTACAATAAAAGATAGAACAGAATTAGAAGAAAAAAAATCCATATACATGTATACCCCACCAGGTATAGCCGTACCTGACGGAGCTTCTTATGGTACTATGGATTTAGGAATGCTTGGTGTAGCAGCAGATAAATTTGAATCTAATAAAGCAGCTGGGCAAAGTACAGGTGAAGCTTTAGGAAATATTACTACTCAATCAGATATTGTTGCAGCATTACAGGCAAAAGCAGGTAATATGGGTGGATCAATTGGTGGTGCATTAGGTAAAGCAGCATTTAAACAGGGTGTTGCAGCAAATCCATATACTGTTACAAATTTCCAAGGAGTTCAACAAAGAACTTTTGGATTCACATTTAAATTAGTTGCTCAATCAGAATCAGAAGCTTTAGAAATTAAAGCAATAGAAAATACTTTTAGGAAATTCTTATATCCTAAGTTAGCTAAATCCCCAATCTTATTTAAATATCCACCTTATTGGCAAATAGAATTTTTAAAAGGGGATAAACCAAATACACATTTACCATTTATTAATTTATGTTTCTTAGAAAGTATGAATGCAACATATAATAGTTCAACAAATGTTTTCCACCCAGATGGATCACCAGTTGAAGTAGATATACAATTAACATATAAAGAAGCTAAAAATCTTACAAGAGAAGATCTTTATAAAGATGTTGATAGTTATCAAGATGCTGAATACCATTATGATTATCATAAAGGCGCTATAAAAGGAACAAAAGATAGTATGGAAGTAGCTGAAGGCGTAACACAAGGTGGTGGAGCTACTGCTACAGGCGGTGGTCAACAAGGTCAACCAGGGGGTGAAGGATAATGGCATTCTTTAATAAATTCCCAAAAATAAAATACGATTTTAATCGTGAAGGTGTTGTTAATAATATTGTAGATATTTTTCGACAGGTAAGACCACTACAAAACTTCGTAGATGATTTTTCTTCATACCGATATTATGAAATACAAGATGGGGAAAGACCAGATATAGTATCTAAAAGGTTATATGATAATCCAGATTACTATTGGACATTTTTTATTATTAATGATTTTTTACATGATGGATTAAGTTCTTGGCCAATGACTCAACAAGATCTAGATGAATATATTGCAAAAGAATATAATGGTTATGCTTTAGAAACAAGACCGAATATAAAAAGAGATACCGATGGTGGTATAGAAGAGTTTGAAAATTCTTTAGCAGGTACAGTAGCTGGACAAAATCAAGGTGGTTTCACCCCAGGAACAACAGTAACATTAACAAGAGGTGGAGTAACTACTGCAACAGGAACGATCAGAAGAAAAGATCTTTATTTAAATCAATTAATAATACAAGATGTTACTGGTACTCCAGTATCAAATGGAACAGGTAATATTGTAGAAAACTGTTCAGGATTTCATACAGATCCAATAACAAAAGCACCAATTGCAGTAGATGTTAAAATATGGAAAGCTTGGCCTTATGCAGAAGCACCACATCATTATTATATTACTGGTGATGGTAAAGAAGATTCAACAACAGATCCTGCTGGAAATAAAATATATGGAATAGAAGCTCACGTATCTTCTGCAAACTTCTTTTCTGTTACAGACGATGCATCTAAAAATTTAATCCTTCAGGAAGGATCAGTGGCAGCAGCACAATATACCTCTAATAGGAAATATCTTAATGAGTTAAACGAAGAAAAATCTAGAATCAGAATAATTGATCCATCATTTATGCCTGTATTCATAGAAAAATTCGAACAATTAATTAAAGCTTAATTATGTCTAACCTTGGGAATACAGGACAAAGTACCAATTTAGGAAGAGATGGGAAGATTACTTCCCCTATGTCCTATCGCATAGAATATTGTAGATTATATCCAAACGAAAAAGCTAATCCATTAGAAAAAGAATTCTTTGAGATAAGTGAAATTGTAAAACAAATAATTATAGAAGAAAGTATGGATCAGCAATCTGTATTAGTTAGATTAGCTATTGGTGATGCATCAAACAGTTTAGAATTTTTAAGAATAACTGGTAATGAAAAGATAGAATTATTAATCAGTCAAGATATATTAGATAAAGAAAAGAAAGAAATTGAATTAGAACTTTATATTTCTGATATAACTTCTTATTCTAAACCAGCTATAGCTCAACAAACATATGAAATCCAATGTGTAAATAAACACGCTTATTTAAATCAATTGGAAATGATTAGTGAACCTTTTGATAATTCTATAGGAAAGACTATAGAAAATATTTGTCAATCACATTTAGATGTAGAAGAAATTATTATTGATTCACAAGGTGGCAGAATAAAAGGTATAGTACCTAACTTAAGACCAATAGCTGCTTGTAATTGGCTAGCGAGAAATGCTTTAGAGAATGGTCAACCACATTATTTTTTCGATTCAGTTAAAAACGGATTAAGATTTTCTTCTTATGAGAGTTTAATAAAAGAAGATCCAGTAATAAAATTAAACAACCAACCTTTTTTCGAAGGTATACAAAAAGATCAAAAAGAAAATTTTGATATAGAATTAAAAAGAGTACAAAGAGTTTCTTCTGATCTTAATCTTTCTAAGTTTAACGATGCGGCCGCTGGCGCGTATGCATCTACATTAACATCAGTTGATCTATCTAAAAAGAAAGTAGAAATAAAAAAATCTGAAGATACGGAATTAATAACATTAAATGATAATAAACCATGGCCAGAAGAAGATAGTAAATTTGGGGATAAATTAGATAAAAAGAAAAATTCTAAGAAATTTTTTACAAACCAGAATTCTCTTGCATTTGAAAATCAATTAAACTATCATTCGAATGAAGTAGATAATTTACAAAAAGCTATTATGCAAATAGCTAATCTAAACTTTATTACACATACAATGGAAGTTGCAGGTAACCCAGACATATATCCCGGATCAGTTGTAGAATTAGATTTTTGGAAAAGTGGTGCACCAGAACTTTTAGAAGGTGCAGAAAAAGAAGAAGATGAACTAATGAGTGGAAAATATATAGTAGATAGAGTAGTTCATGTTTTTAAATTAGATTACACAATGACTTTAGAAATTAAAAAAGATTCTAGTAAGTTTAGTTTTGATGAGAAAGGAACAGTATAATGAGAAAAGATGATTTTATAGGACAACAATTTTATTGGTTCACAGGTGAAGTAAAAGAAATTGCCGATCATAATAGAGTAAAAGTATTATGCCACGGATATTATCCACAAGATATAGAAAAAAAAGATTTACCATGGGCAACAGTTATGATGCCAACAACAGTAGCAGGAACATCTATTAGTTCAGCAAATCACCACTTAGAAGAAGGTTCTTGGGTGGTTGGATTCTTTAGAGATGGTATGTCCGCACAAGATCCTATTGTTATTGGTTCTGTTGCTGCAGAAGATATACCTTCTGGCTCTTCTAAAACAAATAAAGTTTATAATTCCCAAGCAGGACATAAAATAGAATTAGAAAATAAAGAAGGGGATGAAAAGATAACAGTCACCCACGCAAAAGGTGCAGTAATTACTATTGATAAAGATAATAACCTTTCAATAGCTAATTCAGGAACAACGAGTATTAATTCAGCTGGAGAAATTACAATCACATCGGCTGTAAAAACCACTATAGTATAATGGAACCTGGACAGTGGTTAGTATTATTAGTTCTTATAATAACAATATGGGCTTTGAGTTAAATGTCAACAGAATTACCTAATTTAGAAATACCCCCAATGGAATGTCCGGCGGTATTATTACCTCAGCCGGCAAACTTATCTAATTTTTTTGGAGGACTTGCATCCTTTCCTGCTAAATTAATTGCTCTTGCAAAAACAACAGCATCAGCTGAAGCAGAAAAATTTTTAAAACAAGCAGAAGAGATACAAAAATTATTAGATGATATAAGATCAATATTCTCTCCTTATGATCCTAAATTTAAAAAATTAAGTATCCCAGAAAAAG
>Ga0163180_10002451_pt1 | contig 10374 bp, 14 predicted proteins | sample AtlANTMetagenome_2_FD_109647 | JGI IMG/M metagenome (GOLD analysis project Ga0163180, IMG submission 109647) | Marine eukaryotic phytoplankton communities from the Atlantic Ocean - Atlantic ANT 4 Metagenome | ecosystem: Environmental > Aquatic > Marine > Oceanic | place: North Atlantic Ocean...
AAAGTTCGACACCTATAGAAAAACAATCATTTGTAGAAAATTCAGGTATAATTGATAATTCTATCGAAGAAAATGTTCAAATAAATGATACTAATATACCTCCTGTTAGATTAAATAGAAGAATTAATAAAGATTCAGATCCATTAATGATAAAAATACAAGAAGCACCATTGGAAGCACCCGTGGAAACATCAGTGGAAACACCATTCGATACATCAGTAGAAGCGCCAGTAGAGACATCCGTAGATGCGTTAGATAGTAATGTAACAGATGTGCAACCGAATGCTTTAACGGAGTCTATGATACCTAAAATAAAGAAATCAGAAACAAAAGAAACCTATGTTAATATGAAAAATTCAAGATTATTTAAAAATACAAGGTATAGGGAAGGGTTTAGAAATGTAAATAGTGGATTTGGTGATTTTCCGATGTATTAAATTAATTTAATATTTAGTTATATAATGATAAGTTGAATATTAATGGAAACTCAAGAAAATTTAAATATTTTGGTTAATTCTGATGATGAATCAAGTCCGAAATCTGAATGTTCTGTATTACCATATCCGCCTATATATAATATTAGTTATGATAGATTCATGATGTTTACAAATAATAAGTTAATGTTATTTGATAAAAAAAATAGTATGAAAGAAATACTATTAATTAAAAATACAATTAGAAATTTTAATATTGTGTTAAAAGATTTGGTAGAAATTTTGAAAAAAGAATTTGATCCTGAATATATTGATTTGTTATTTTCAAATTCAGAATTTTATCATGATATTGCTGATATTATAATAGAACATGATTGTAATATGAATAATTTTTTGTCAGAAATATATATTATTGTTGAGGACATTTTTTTTCTATTATAAAATTGATTTTTTTTCTAAATTATTTGGAAAATAAACAAGATAAAAGATAATTTATGAATCCGCCTAGTTTTTATAATTCAAAAGAATGTGAACTATGCAAAAAAAGAGAATTATCTTTAAAATGCATGTTTGATTTAGTTCCTCCAATTTATAATCATTATCCTCATCTGTGTGAATCAGATGTATTATATTTGTGTAGTTTTTGTCACGAACAACTTGATAAAACAAAAACCAATTTTTTAACAAAAAATCCAAATTGGCATAAACACACTCCTGATATACAAAAACAACAAATAAACACCACAAATAAATCTGAAAAAGAAAAAACAAGAGAACAAATGTATAATAATGCAATTAAAGATATTACTCAACAACATGAAAAACAATACAGATTTGTTAAGAATACTTACCAATTATTTGGTTCAAGTCCTAATATCATCAATACAGAATGCTTAAAATCACCAACTGGTTCGAACTCTTCTGATGATTCATTTAATTCATGTAAATCTCCGATTCCAACTGCAAAACAAGAACATAAAAATTTTTCATAAAATAATAGCATTTTTGTTATAAAAAAATGATTTTTTTTTAAATATCATAGTATTATTTCAGATATTTAAAAAATGTTTCTAACACGAACGAATAGATCAAAATCTGCACCAAAACAGGTTCATTTTAATGATTCTTCAACTCATAATATTACTACGGAATTACAACAAACTTCACAAAATAACATTCAAATGTCACCACCTCCCGCTATTCCTATAAAACATAATTCATTTAACAATGTATCACCAATAATACATGAACGAGGAAGAACTAAACAATCACCTATATTCGAACGACCGAAATCACCAAAACAAAAAGGTGAAATTAAACAAACTGTATTGAGATTTTGGGCTGAAATTACACAAGAAGCTCGTTTGTGGAATATTGAGAAAAAATTTCATGAACTCATGAAAGAACGTGATATTAATGAAAATATTCGACATGATATGACAACAACAGCCCACGCATTGGCATGGGAAATGCATATTATCCGTTTGGACGATATTGATTTATCACCTGTTACAGATAACATACAATTTTATTTTAAACCACAACAAATGTGGTGTACACAAACAAATCAATATATTGGATTCGGTTCTAGTTCGTATAAATTGATTCCTGGATGTAAATATATATTAACAAATGATGATAAATATACATCATTTGTAATGTGTGATAAAATGTTTATATTTTCATATATTGAAACATATATACTACAAAATTTATTTGATTTCCCAGATAAATATAAAGATTTTTTGAAACCAGCAATGTTAAGACAACAAAAAAATAATATAACTTCATTAATTCCTGGATCGAACCATTTTGATTTTAATCAATATAAAGATAAAATTATAACATCACAATGTCAAATATGTCAATCATCACAAATAATGGTAAATACTGACATAATTGAAAAAATTATGAAAGAATTATATCCATGTACTGTTGATGCACCTCAAAAATATAAAACATTTATTGAAGCATGTCAATATTACAAACAAACAGTAACACAACAACAAGGAAATTCAAGCCCTCAAGCTGCGAGCATAACACAACAAGCTTTACAAAAATTATACAATATAAGACTGGCTGAATATGAACAATCAGTACTTAATACCGAAGTTGTATTTTTTGCAAACAGAATTACTGGTGAAAAAACATGGAAATATGTACCTGGCGTGATGAATGCTGCTTTGGTAGGAACAAAAAAATCAGAAACAACAGAAGACTTAAAAGTAACACCTCCGCCAATTACAGAAGTGATTTCAGCAGATAAAAATTCAGCTGATTGGTATGCACCAATCCGTTTGGATGATCCGATTTTGAAGCCATCTATTGCAGATCAGTGTATAGGTGATGTAGTTGATGCGGTGTCAGGTTTACAAGAAAAATTGCGTAAAGCGTATGAAGAGATTGATAGGATGAAATTACAAACAGAACATTTTAGTGTAAAGGAGACAGAATATAAACGGTTGAATGAGTTATATGAAGAACGATTGAATAAAATTGAGAGACATATTGGGATAAAAGATGGAGGACAATTGTAAAAATGAAAAATTTAATTAATGTTATTAATAACATTAATTAACAATTAACAAATGGTTTCTAAATTTTTAATTGATTGTTTCGACATAGCTTTGTCAGAATTATTGTTTCAAGAAAGTATTCATGATAAAAGAGCTGGATATACTCATAAAATGATATTAGACAAATATTTAATAAATAATAAGATATACATTGAAAAATATGGACCAGGAATACAATCATCTGTATCTGGTACACTTAATGATTGTAAATATTATGAAACATTAGTTACTTCATTTTTGCTTTGTATTCATCAGAGATGTGGTGAAGATTCGATAGTTAGATTTTTGTGTACAGATATTTATCAGTGTATTGCTAACGAATTATTCTATTTTTATGTACTGTATATTGATGATATTAACCCAGAATATTGTATGATTAGTGTAAATAAATCAGAACCTTATGTTAAATATACTTATAAACCATTATCTGAAGATAAACATAAGGTTTTAACACAAAATAAATTAATGGTATCAGAACAACAAGCAAAAGAAACAGAATATGATCGTTACAAAACATATATAATGTCAAATGAATCATACGACAAATTTTTACGTATGACAGAATTACAACAAATATTTTTTTACATTAATGGTGTGATACCACATTGTGGTATAGTATACGATAATAACTCGGATATTTCTGATTCCGAATCAGAAGAATCATCAGATTCAGAAATATTATTTAATGTTAGTGGGTCGAGACCATCATATATAAGACATGGTGAAGAATATGATTCAGACGAAGATTTTTAATAATTAAAAAATAAAATAAAATAAAATAATAAATAAATAAATGGAAGATTATAATTTACCAGATTTTGTTGGTGATGGTGTAAATAATAAAATAAATTCAAAAGAAAATTTTTCGGAATTTTATACAAATAAACCAAAAGAAAATTTTTCGGAATTTTATACAAATAAACCAAAAGAAAATTTTTCGGAATTTTATACAAATAAACCAAAAGAAAATTTTTCGGAATTTTATACAAACATATTAAAAACAGATATGGAATTATCACCTAAATTAACAACAGAAGATAAAGAAAATTGGAGTATAGCACAAAAAAAAATGACAAATATGTTAAAAGTCTTTGTAGATATATGTAAACGTCATGATATTAAATATTTTGCAATAGGTGGTACTTTAATTGGTGCTGTAAGACATCAAGGATGGATACCATGGGATGGTGATATTGATTTTGGTATATTAGAAGAAGATTTAGAAAAATTAAAAACAGTACAAAATGAATTACCTTCTGATATGTGGTTACAAACAATTGATAGTGATCCCTTATATAAAAATAATGCTTATAATAAACAAATGGCAAAAATACGTGATTTAAATTCTTGTTATGATGAACCAGAAAATCAAGAAAAAGAATCACATTCTGGGTTACAAATTGATTTATTTACTCTTACAAAAGAAGGTGATTATATAATTAGTGAAAAAGAATGGGATCTCAATATGAGTAAAGTTGAATATAATATGATTTTTCCATTAAAAACTTTAAAGTTTGAAGGAATTGATATATATGTACCAAATAATTATAAAAAATATTTAGAAAAAGCATTTGGATCAGAAATGCCACCATTGTTACCTGTAAAAGATAGAATACCACACGAAGGTGGAGGAAAAGTCAAACCTAATGAAACATGTGATTGGTTTGCTAAAAATTACCCGCAATTTTATCCAAAAAAATGATGTTTTTTTTATAATTTACTGGTAAATTATAAATATGCAACCAGATAAAAAAACACATTATAAGCATTATATTAATAAAGAATTAGAAGAAAAAGGGTATTGTGTTATTCCAAATGTCTTAACGCCAGAAGAAATAAAAGATTCTGTCACCTTATTTAGAAAATGGAAACAAGAATTATCGGAAGCGACAGGTGGAATATCGGATATACATCACGAAAAATTAGATCCTCATGGAATTTATAAAAATCATCAAGTAGGTCATCAAAGATTCGCTTGGTTTATTCGTACTAGACAACAGGTAATAAATGTTTTTAAACATGTATGGAATATTCCTGATGATGTAGATGATGGTTTGGTTGTGTCGTTCGATGGTGCGAATTATATTCCGAAAGATTGTAATAAACAAGATAAATGTTGGACACATACGGATCAAGCTCCTTGTTCTATTGGTGTACAATGTTATCAAGCATACGTAGCATTAACAGATAATAAAGAACGTACCTTTAGAGTATACGAAGGTTCACATATGTTGCATGAAAAATATTATTCTGCACAAACTTTAACACCAGAAGAATCGAAAAAAAACTGGAACATTATAGCGGATGATTATCTCGAAACTATTCAAGATCGTAAAAGAGTCCTAAACGTAAAAGCTGGATCAATGGTGTTGTGGGATTCACGTTGTTTTCATCAAGGACAATATGGCGCGGCAAATTCAGAAGAAAGAATTGTGCAGTACGTTTGTATGTTACCATCGTTTCATCTAGCGAATACAAAAGCGATGCAAAAGAAAAGACAAAAATATTTTGAAACGCGAAGAACGACGACACATTGGCCGTGTCCGATACATGTTAATCCAGAACAGCCAAGAACATTTGGAGATGATAATTTTTTGATAGATTATAGTGTGTTACCCAAAATAGATTTAACGGGTTTGGAAAAAAATATCGAAAAACTTTTATAAAATATAAAAGTTTTAATAAATAATGTCTATTTCAAATTTTATTAATACAAAAAAAAATACTTCTTATGAATTTATTGGTTTTTTAGCACCAATATTATTATTTATCTCATATCTTTCAGAAATTATAAAAATAATTAAAGAACAAAATGGAAAAGAGTTAAGCTGGATATTCATTGGAGGAATAACTATCTTAGGTTTTTCTCATATTATTTATGGTATTATGAATACTATACGACCACAAATAGTACATGGTTTTGTAACATTCACCGCAGCTTTTACGTTAATTGTCTTAAAAGCTTACTTCTCAACAAAAACTAAGAACGAAGAAACTAAGAACGAAGAAACTAAGAACGAAGAAACTAAAGAAGAAACTAAAGAAGAAACAAAGAATTAAGAAACAAAGAATTTCGTTCCTAAATCACAAATAGTTATCCCATATATGATTTAAGTAAACATATGAATGTATCTAAAAATGATTTTTATAGTAAAAATTATAAAAATCTAAATTATTAGGTGATGGAAACAATTGACTCGGAGGAAGAGATAATTATTAATTCAAAAAATTCTTTTAATTGTGATAATTGTGAGTTGATGAAGCATGAATTTGATTCATTATATGGAATATTAAGAAAAGAAAAGCAAAATCTAACTAACAAAATTCGAAATATGCAGTTCTATCAATTAATTCTTGAATTAATTTTACAAAAATATTCACAACATAATTTTGAAACTGATTTTGAAAAAAGCAAAACCTTAATTGTATTTGAACTAATGGTTTTGAAAAAAATTAAATTATTTTATAAACATTGGTGTCAAATAATTTAAATAATTGTTTATTATAAGGTAATAAACAATATCTTTTATAAATATTACAAACATGACATAAAACCAATACATTAAAAATATATTATTGTTGGATCAAAAAATGAGAACTTTATAATAATTTGAATCTTTTTCCAGATTCAAATGCACCACTTACGGTACCAATTTTATCGAATGTTAGGTATTCACCGGCAAGATATATGTTATTATGGGGTTTTATTAATGATTTTATGTCAGATTGTGTGATTTTATTTTTAAAATATACCCAAGATCCTTGTATATATTTATCTTGTGTCCAATTTTTTTTCAAAATTTTTGTAGGTTTTTCGATAATATCGGGATCAAAATAATTTGACAATATATTGGTAAAATTTGTATTGAGTTTTATAGATTTATTGGTAAAATTATGTATATATAAAACTTTACCATTATCTGAACCATTTATAACTAAATATTTTTTTTGAACGTTATACCAATATGTTGTTTTTGTATTCCACCAGACATTTTTAAATACTAAAGCAAAACATTCAAGAGAACATAATTCCATTTTTTTCAGAATATTATTTTTATATGTTGGTAAAAAATCCAAAAAATTTTGTTTCAAAATACTAATCGGAATAGCAAATATGATATGTTTACAGGTAAATTTTTTGATAGAACTTCGGTTAAGTTTGCATAAAATATCAAAACTACCGTTATTATCGATAATATTATGTACAGGATGATTTAATTTATAATTAAAAGTTACAAGTTTATTTAATACATCAGAGTAATTATTTTTAACATAATAACTACATGATGTATATTCACTGCCAAACTTGTAGATAGATATGTGTTGTTTTTTCAAATCTTTACAATCATAATTTATTAAGAATTGATTTAATAATTTAAGATCAAGATCTTGATATTTTTTATATTTATTTTTTATAGACAGCATAACATCATATGTTGTTTTATCTTGATTAGAATATTTTTTAAAATGTTTAATTATAGATATGATTAAGTTTTTTTGTTTATCAGTAATTTGTTGATTTTTATCAAACATTTCAAATGAATTTTTATTTATAGCATTTTTTTTAACTATATCTACACGTTTAAATAAATGTTTGATATTATCATATTGTATCCATTGTGGTCCATAATTTATAAAGTTATTTTTATATTTTTCAGATAAAATTCGACCGCCTAATTTATCAGTTGCTTCCAATAATAGAATTTTATATTTTTTATTTAGGTGATATGCAGAACTTATACCAGCCATACCACCACCAATTATAATGTAATCATACATACTTATATTTAATAAATATAAATATAAATATAAATATGGATTTTAAAAAATATTTTAAAAATATAGTTTTGGAACAAATTAAAAATAAAAGATGTTTTTATAAAATACGTAATGGTTTGCACAAAATCCAATGTAATATGCCAACGTATGAAGGTATTTATTGTTATAGATGTTACCAAACATATTTATTGAATCAATCATATGATTCTATTCAATGGTAAATTTAATAAAATTATTCAAAATAATTTTATTAAGACTGTTTTTTGATTAACACTCACTCTCGTGCGAAGTATCGTGCGAAGTATCGTGCGAAGTATCGTGCGAAGTATCGTGCGAAGTATCGTGCGAAGTATCGTGCGCGGAATCCGGTATTGGTGTTGCTGTTATTATATTTCTAAAGCCAATATTTTCCCTTAATTCAAAAACAAGTGAAGGAAGGTTTCTAATATTTATGGAATTTTCTCTTGTTGATTGTCTTGTGTTGTTTGTTTGTGTGTTTGTATAATTTTGTTTATGTAATATAATTAATATTTTGTACATAGTTGTCCAGTTTATTGTGTAAAGTATTGAGAAAAATACAATTACAGGCCATGTTAAAAATACTGAATATAATCCCATCAAGAATGAACATGTGGCAATATTGGAAAAAAACATAAATAAAATACTTGAAAAATCAAGCCAATTCATTAAAAAATGACACATGTTAATACCACCAATAAATGTATTAATTGTATATATAAATACCCAATATACAAAATCAATTGGTTTATTAATAAACCAGTCTGTATTTTCTTCAGGATAAATAAATTTGCTATCTGATTTTTTTCTAAACCATAATCCAAGGATTAAAAAGATTAAACCAGATGCATATACTGTGAAAGATAATATAAAGATAATATACTGATGTTTTTTCAAATTTGTTGAAGGCATTTTATTGTTTATTTTTTATTTTTGAAATAAAAAATTCATTTTTGATAGTAATTTTATTGGATATTATAATGTAGAAATTGTCTTACAATTTTTTTAATATGTTGATTCATCCAAGTTTGTGTTTTTTTGTGATCATTTATTTTTTGTGTTGTGTTTATTTTATGTTTGTTAATTAAATATGGTGTATTTGGAACAATTTCACCGTTATTTTTATCAATTACTAACTTAATTATATTTTGTAAATCATGATATGATTCTGTATTTTGGTACGATTCTGTATTGCTTGGCATTTTTGTAGAATTATCTACAATTTTTATACTATGCATTTAATTAATATAATTTAATTAATTAAATTATATTTAATTATTGTTTTGTTGAATAAACATAATAACAATTATAGAAATACCACTAAGTATTGAAATAACATTAATACAAAGTTTACAAGTTGAGTCTGTACATGTATCAGAATTATTTATATTATTTGTTTTATCTAAATTTGTGATTTTTATATCATCATCTATATTTTCACGACACCAAGGACATGTTTTATACCATTTTTGAAAACAATCTTTACATAATTTATGATTACAGGTTAGAATGATAAAATCATCAATCTCCGTATCATTAAAACATATTTTACAAATATTATTTGATAAATTGTTAGGTACTGGAATCGCTATTGGAATATTATCTTCCGGTTGTTGTATAATGGGATTTAATACAACAGAATTAGTATGTTCCGATGAATCATTTTCTTGTAATTCATGATAATTACTATTGCTCATTTTTATTACTCATTTTTATTTAAAAAGTTTTTAGATTTATTTAGATATTGTGTAATTATATTTTAAATTATTTATAATTAAGATATATTGAATTATATGTTATATAACCAAAAGCAATAATAAATGTAAATAATTTACAAATTTGACATTTTGGATCATTACAGCAATCTTCATCTTCTGATTCGTTTGAATTATTAATATGTATGTTTTTTGGAATCTTGATTACAGAACGACACCAAGGACATGTTTTATACCATTTTTGAAAACAATCTTTACATAATTTATGATTACAGGTTAGGTTAATAAAATTATTAATTTCTGTATCATTAAAACATATTTTACAAATGTTATTTGATAAATTATCAGGTACTGGAATCGCTATTGGAATATTATCTTCCGGTTGTTGTACAATAGGAATTAACACAGCAGAATCAGTATGTACTATTGAATCATTTTCTTGTAATTGATGATAATTGCTCATTTTTATTAAAAAGTTTTTAAATTTGAGTATTGTTTAATTATATATTTTTAAACTTTATATATAATATATAAAGTTTATTATTCTTTCTTAAAAGACTTTGATTTATGTTGTTTTTTTGTACTATGTTCCCAAAAATGAGTTATTGTTTTTTTGGTTAACAAAAATATAGAAAAATTTATCAAAATAAAGAATAAAAATACTCGAATCAATTCAATATCATTAAACCAATATAATGAAAAAAATATACTGCAATATATTATGAAATAAAACATGAATATAATTTATTAAATAATCTATCGAATTATTATTAATTTTTCATTTTTATAGTTTTTGTTGTTTATAGTAGTTTTTGTTGTTTATAGTAATTAATATTTAATAATTTTTTCTTG
>Ga0163180_10002452_pt1 | contig 10374 bp, 6 predicted proteins | sample AtlANTMetagenome_2_FD_109647 | JGI IMG/M metagenome (GOLD analysis project Ga0163180, IMG submission 109647) | Marine eukaryotic phytoplankton communities from the Atlantic Ocean - Atlantic ANT 4 Metagenome | ecosystem: Environmental > Aquatic > Marine > Oceanic | place: North Atlantic Ocean...
ACCTACGATCAGATCGGTATCGACCTGAACACCATTCTTAATGACAAAATTCTTATTGATTGCCATTCGGGTTCACTCTCCCCCTATTGTTTTACTATTTATCAAAATTATTTAGTGTAGATCCACCCAACTTCCATTATACCCCTGGAATTTAGCAGTGGTAGTGTTGTAAATGATTGAACCAGTATGAACTCCAACCAAGTTACCTCTTTGAGTAGTTGTAACTTTAGGAAGAATTGCAAATCTCTTAGTTACAGGACCAGCATCCCAAAGATCAACTGCTGCTCTTGGAGCCGCAGTTCCTACACCAACCGATCCAACACCCGATATACGAAGTTTTTCATCAGCAACAGTAACTGCTCCTGCACTACCAGTTGTAGTATTAAGTGCAAAGGCTAAATCACCAGTAAAGTGTGCTTGACCATGTGTTTCTTGGAAGAAAATTGCAGCTTTTGGACGACCAGTTGGTTTATTAACACCAAATGATATTCCAGCATATCCATCTGCTTGACCATTAGATCTTATATTTAAAATCTGCAGTGATGAATTATTATGGAAAATATCAAGTGTTCCAGATCCTGAAATAGAAGTAGTAGCAATACCAACACTATTAAATACATGATTATCCGCAGTACCAGAGTCACTTATACTGCCAAATCTCTTCCAGGCCTTATCAGTTGTATAGACCCATCCAAGATACTTACCACCTTCTGGATTTTCCTTAAAGGTAATATCTCCAGGAGTACCTGAATCAATAGGAGTAGCAATTCCAACAGTATACTTTCTAGAAACTGTTGATTCTCCTTGTAAGAACAATGATGTTGCTTCAAGACCCTTAGTGGATGATGAAGTTACTTTATTACTAAAGATTACAGGGCCTTTAAATTCAGAGATTGCTTTGCCTTGATCACCACCATCAATCTTAATGGATTGTGAGAAATCACCTTCAGTTGCTTTAACAAGATTAATTCCTTTCTTAACAGAGATATCTTCACCAGTAACACTTCTAATTGGAGTGTTAAAGACTTCTTCCTTACCAGTAACAGAATTTAACTTCTTATTACCAGAGAAGAAAGTTCCTCTATCATTCATACCAGTGAAGTAGTTAATACCACCATTCTTTCTGGTTGACTGACCTAACAGTTCTTCTGTCTCAGAAATAGTGCGATCTTGCTTCTCTGGAAGTGCAGTTGAGTAATTTCCTGGCCCAAATCCAACATATTCAAATGTATGACCTGCAACTCTGTTGATTGAATGTCTTCTTAATTCAACAGGTAATGGTGTAATCTTACGAACAACTGAGTTAACACTATGAGTTGCTGCTTTAGTTCCAAGAACTGCACGGAAGACAGTTATTGGGCCTGAAGGATCACTATCAGAAGAATGAGGTCTTACTGTTGATCTAATTCTAACGATTTCATCATCAACTGTGAGATAATCACCAATATTAACATTATACTGGTTAGTTAATCCCATTCCAACAAGTTGTATTGTTGTAGCAGTCTTAGTCATTGCTGCTTCAAGAGGTGCATTCAAATCATTATAGATTGGAATCATTCTACCATTTAGACTCTCATCATCTATGGTTGGAGTTCCATCATTTGCTGCAATACCTTCACGCATCACGAAGATTGAAGCACCTACAGATATTGTTCCACCTGTAGTAACTGATGCACCAACATTGATTGTAAATCTATCAACGGCAAGATCCTTAGTTACAATATAACTTCCAAGAATATTCTCCTCAGATGTCGCAGGTGCATTATGACCATCAGTTTTAACACCAACAGTAGAAATTGCAACCCTAACCTTAGAGTTGATCTTTAATCCATGATAAGTATTAACTCCAACTGTTGCGATTCCTAATGTAGAATCATATGTAAAGGTATTAATACCAAGAGCATTGCCAGTTTTATATACAATCGATTTTGAAGTAACTACTGATCCTATTCCAGCCGTCGATACACCCGTTATCGGAGTATTACTAATGACTGCGAAACTTCGAGCAGCACCAACATGAACCTCACTAATACGATATAGATCATTATATTGATTATAACTTTCAGATGTTACTCCACTAATACGAACCACATCTCCAATATTACTATTGATCTTACTTACAGTAATCTTGGCAGGAATATGAGCAACCGCAGTAGTTGTTCCAATACCAGCAACATACATTGTGTTACCGATACCAAATGCACTACCTGCATTCATAATAGTGATATTAGTAATACCACCATTGTGCTTATCTACAGTAACTCTTGCTGTAGCATGTTGACCAGTAGTTGATCCAACACCAACAGCATATCCAGCAGCAATAGGAACTCCTAGTTGTGCAGAGTTTAATAACTGTGCGTTATAGTATGTCTCGTCTGATCCACCACCAGTTCCATATCCAGCACCACTACTTGCGATACTAACTTTTTGGATACCATTAAATCCATGATCAACATCAGTAAAGACTGTATGAGACTTGGATATTGGGAAGTTTAATGTTCCTACAGGAATCTTAATTGTTCCTACACCAGCATTAGTACTGACACCGACATCAGTAATAATATTAGTAATTCCTAAACCAACAGATGTATCACGAAGGAAACTATCAACAGTTTCTTTTGTTATACTATCTCTAACATCATTTACAGTAACTTCACCAATTGGATTGGAAACAGCATAAGATGTTGTTGACTCTGGATCAGCAACAGGATTGTCACGATTAACTTGAGGATATAGATGTTTAATAGATTGATTAAATTTCTCTCCAGTAAATGGGCTTACAGAAGGAGAATTAGATGCATTTAATACTGTTAAGTAGTAAATACCATCTTGCTTACCACTTACATACTCTTGAACTTCGTCAGAATCTTGAATATAGAATGAAGTATTATAATTCTTTCTCTTAAAGTGTGGTAGATTAGTAGATCTTGTAAGAGTGTCTATGACTGTAAATGTTCCAGGATCTGTGTTGACTCCAACAGTAAATTCTCTAGCACTACTAATACCAGTAACTTCAAATGTTCCATTGAAACCTGAGTTACCTACACCTGTTGTATTAACACCACTCTTAACATTAACAACCTCTACCAATGAACCTACTGATAGATTATGTGGCATCTCAGTTAAAATATTTGCAGCGTCAGGATGAGGTGATGATGACCAATTAGCATTTGCTATGAAACTAAAGTTTCTTTGCTGATCTACATTGGTAAGAGAACCTGTTCCAAAATAAGTTGCAACTTCAGAAGTTGTTGATCCAATTGAAGTATTAGATTCTTGAAGGATATATCCACTTGTTGGTGGTCTTCCTACAGATACACCACTAGATGAAGGAAGCACATATCTAAAGCGATATGTTGTATCAACAGCACTTCTCTCATCACTCTTTCTCTTAATATATGTTCTAGGAGTAGCATTTCCTAATGCTGTTGTTCCCATACTGATGATAACATCAGGTTGAATCTGGTTATCAGTAGATGCAGTAGCAACATTAATATACCACTGATTCTTAACTGTATTATCATACTGAATTGGATGACCAATATCACCAGAGTTCTTATCAGATACTCTACTTACAATCTTTAATGGGCCACCAAGATTATTAATCGTTAATGCAGATGCATTTTCAGCATCACTTAAAGTCTTAGCAAGTTTAAGATCAACGTTAGTTGAAATTCCAGAAGTAATTGCATAATATACTTGATTTGATTCTACTCCATCAGGGAGTCTACCATCACTACTAATAACTCTGACAGATTCTCCATTAGAGAATGTGTGTGGTGATGTTAATTTAAAGGTATTACTCGTAACACTATTAATACCTGCAGCACTTCTATTAACATTATAGACTTTCTCACCACTTATAGGAGTATTTTTGATACTATCAGTAGTCTGATATCCTTGCATTACAATGCGAGAACTAAATTCGGAAGATACACCAGATGAAACTGGAATTAATACCTTAAGACTATCAGAAGTTCTTGCACCAATACGATATCCATCTATAACATTTTCAGGTTTAACGTCTGGGTTTGTTTGACCTTTTAAATATAAACGTTCATTAGTTGTTCCAACACCAACTGTTGTTGCAATATCAACAGATGTGAACTCAACAGTTTTCTCTGTTAATGGAAATTCTTTTGGTGGAATAATATGTGTAATATATCCAACATCATCTTGTGAATATGCATTTTTCTTGAATCCTGCAGAAACTAATGCTTTTGCACCAAAGTTTGAGTTTGAGTTGGTGACAGACATATCACCACCAGTATCAGCAGCAAAATGTTCCGCATAACCAATCGCAAATGCTGATGCTGCCTGAATGGTAGAATCATTAATTGCTTTGATATGGAAGTTATTATATGTTGGTTTGAATACCGATCTAGAATCTGTGTTTAAACTTTCATTTCCAGATACACTACCATCATCATATGCACCAGTTGTAGCATTATACTTCAAGAATGCATTATTATCCTTCTGTAATCCAATACCCGTGAACTGGGCAACAACCATAGATTTGAATCCAGTTGATTTGCTACCATCAGCAAGCAATCCACACATACCATAAACTGATCTAAGAGAACAGTTAAAGATATATGGAGAAGCAGAGGTAACAGTATCAATAGTCAGTGCTGCAGTTGATCCAGAGGTAGAAGGAAGTGCATTTGAAGGTGCATTTTGAACTTCATACTTGAATTGAGTAGTATTTACTTTCTCAGTAATTACAAATTGACCATCATATCCAGTTGCAGTGATTCCATCAATTACAACAGCAGTATCTACATCTGCACCAGTTAGAGCAGAGTTAGTTGTAACAGTAATAATAGTTGAGGAAGTAGTTCCATCACCTGCTTTAATGCTAGAGATACCTACAGATCCTGCAGTAGGGCCAACAATACGATATTCATCAATCTTAGGTTGAATATCTATGCCTGTTGATGGATAATCGGGTTCAATCTGACGACCTGATGTTACACCATAACATAAACCAACCTTTTCATAGTACATGTCAAGGTCGGTTCTGGTATTAGAACCATAAGTTTGATGTGTATCGTTGATTCTTACCTTGTTTACACCATCTGCATATTCAAATGCAGTTAGTTTGTGGTGTGAAAAGTCGGGTTTATATGCATTTTCAGTATAATCAAGATATGCTGTTCCATTTGGATCAGCATCAAATATAGAGAATTGCCAAAAATAACATGCACCAGTTACACGGAATATTGCAGATCTTTCAACATTATCATTTACTGGGTTTGGAACATACTTAGGTCGAATCTTAGTTTTTCTAAGATCCATACCAACAAGTGAAGTTCCACGAGGAATAATTACACCACCATGAATACTATTAAGCTTATATAATGCATTATTTACGTTTGCTAGTTCAAAATTAGTATTTAAATCCCATGCACTAAAGTCTGAAGATGTAGAACCAAACCTATTTCTAAAATTACCTGACCCATCAGGAATCCAACCTGGTCTATTATCAATAATATGGTCGCCAGGATATAGCAAGATTGTGGTCTGACCAAATCTATCGTTATTTAAACCTTGCTGGTAAGAAAATCTAGAAGCCTCTACCAGTGCTCTTTGTATCGTCTTGAACGGACGAGTTAATGAGTTCCCTTTATTCTCGACACTATCTGTAGAATCCAAGTCATTTGGACTGACATACAAGATATTGCCACGAACATTTTTTAAGAAATTCTCTAATCTGGATAAACCCATGTTTATTCTTCCAAGCTATATGTATCCGTTATGGATTATTTATGAAGATTCCAATGCAGCAACTTTAGTTTCAAGAGTTTCAATTTTAGTAATTGCCTCTTGGAGTGCAGCAGTAAGAACAGGAACCAATTTTGCTTGATCTATTTGCTGTCTAATAATATCACCATTAGAATCAACAGCATCCTTAGTTCCTTGAACTGCCTCTGGTACAACAGTTGCAGCTTCATGAGCAAAGAATCCATCTACTTTATCTCCTCCACCATATTCAGATTTCCAATTAAATCTATATGGTTTTAATTGCTTGACTCTTGTTATTCCATCAGATATATCTACCTGATTTTCTTTCATCCTATAATCAGAACCAGTATTGTAACTTACAGTTGTACTATTACATTGAATAGTAGAAACAGCACCATTAGCAAAGTTTCTAAACTCAACCATGACTCTTGTTGGGTTGCCGTTTACACCAACTCCACCATGAATCATATTTAAAACATTTTCATTATCATTAACACTATGATGTAAATCCATTGTGCTTTGACCTGCAATAGATGTTACATAAAAACGACCATTAGATCCAGCATTATTACTTGCATGACCAAAATTATATTTACCATCAGAAGTAAAACGTGCCCGTTCCTTAGTAACTGCACCATCAGGTCTGGTATAAAACGCCATATAACCTTCATAGTTTCCACTAGTACTATTTGCCTTTGCACCTTTTATTGCAGCAAATTGTTGTTTAGTAGTAGTACCATCTTGTCCACCAAATCCTATTGAACCACCTTTGTCTGCTGCTTGGCTATCATTAGAGTAAAGACCCACTTGAGTCCATACAGCAGTAGGATCTTGGTTTGCTCCAGCTACTGAAAGTAATGTTGATCTATCTGTAATAGCAGATGCAGCAGGCCCTATAAACACTTCACCATCATTTGCAATGCGAAGCCTTTCAGTTGCGTTTGTAAAAATACTCAAATAGGAATCTTCCATCTGAGAAATTTCAGCATGACTATCACTTCCCACTTTCAGTTGGAAACCTTGAGAATCATTAGCCTCTCCAGTATTTCCATTTGTCATCTGGAATCCAACAGTTGCTGATGCTGAATTATGAATGTGAAGATGTCTACGAGGATTTACAGTTCCTGCACCAATGAATCCAGTTGATGCGATAGTAAGTCTAGTAGTTGGAGCAGCAGCACCATCAGCAGTTGTACCAAATTGCAATAAACCAGGCATATCATTCGCACCTGGAGTTCCATCTACTTTTGCTCTTATCTCAGCAGCAACGCAATTTAAATCTGTACCATCAGAAGCAGCCCATTGAACGATTCCTATACTATCTCCATCAACAAGTATTGTATCTGAACCATCAGAACTTCCTCTTGATTTTGCTAAAGTAAGATGAGAATTATTTCCAGCACTTGCACCTGCATTAGCGATAAGAGCTAATGATGAAGTATGATAAGTCGTTCCTTCTACTTGTAATTGAGCACCAACATCTCCAGCACTACGAGAACTAGTTGATCCTACTAATAATCGGCCACTTGAGTCGATGCGAAGTCTTTCGGCTAAATTAACTCTAAGCTGTAAAGAATTATCAGAATTATCATATTTTATGTAACCTTGTGCAGAATCATTGGTTGCATTATAAAAAGTAAGTTGACTACTTTGACTATTTGTATTTGGTACTAATCCAACATTTGTTTGACCATCACTACTTCTTATAGAAAATTCTGCTCCTTCACTTGCAAGTGGAACAGTTCCGATACCAACACGGCCACCTGAATCAATGGTAACGTTTGCTGATGCTGATGCATTTGTATAAATTTGCAAAGCATTGTCATTATGATTATACATGACACGGCCAATATCCGCATCACTTGAATCTCCAAAGTAAATATTTCCTGATGAACTACTACCTGAAATTATTGATAGACCACGATCACTTGCACCTTCAATTTTTAAATCATCTCCTGCTACATTTGCAGTAACACTATTAGTACCTATTCTTAAACCCCCAGTAACCTCCGCAGAGGCCATCGTGGAAATACCAGTTATATTCTCATTGGTAAATGTTAGTGTTGCACCTTCAAGTACTATGGAACCATCTGCTGCACTAATCGTATCGTTGCTGCCTTTAATCTGAATTCCCATTTTTTACAGGCTACCACTACTTTTTTAGATATTTATAAAAATCTAATAGGGCAAAAAAATTGGCGGGGCTTTTTTCCCGACTTTTTGGAATTTAAAGCTAATTTTGCTGGCCTTTAACTATTGGATTTGAATATGTTAACCTATCTTCTGGGCAAGTAGCACGTACTACACTCAATACATTCATAAACTGTTCTGTATTATCACAAACAACTTCCTTTTTATCTCCTTCATTAGAATAGAGATAAAATGTTTTCTTGGTGGGATCTACCACACACTTCATTAAAAATTCTTCGTCCATCCAAGCACTTATCATACTCATACACTATACCCTCTAATGAATGATATGTCAAGGTCTGCTATACCAGAAGGAAAGAACAAATCTCTCTGCTTCCTCAACTTTACTCACATAGTGAAGATGTTGCGAATTAGAGAAAATAACCAATTTACCTTTTTCTGGTTTTATTTCAATATCTTCAAAAACTGTAGATCCACCCTTAAAGTCATCATTTAAGTAAAGCATTGCTGCAAACACATCTGGTCTATGAACGTTATTATCATCAACATGAGGTTTCATGAATGTGCCAATGGGCCATCTTACAACTCCAACATAATCTAATACTATTTCACTCTCAAATGTCTTACAGCGATTTGTTACGTTATTGATAACTCTATTAAAAAGTTCCTCATTTCTGTATGCTATAGTAGAATTTAAACCGATAGGATCTACATTACCCCCAAGATACTTTGCACCATAATTTTGATCAAACTCAAATTTAGGTTGAAAGGTAAGAGATTCATTTGGATCTGAATGTGTTACAGCATCTAATGAACGATCTTCTTTATTAATATCATATAGATCAATAAAAGGTTTACACAAAGAGGAATCTAAAAAATTATCCTCTACATATATAAGTTTTTTCATCAAATAGTAATCGTATTTCTTCTACCACGATACTCTGGATCATTGAAGTTTGGATTCTCTGGTGCTGTTTCTGGATTAAAGTTTGGATCTGGATAATCTTTCCACGTATCACCTGCATACTCAACTACCAATGGGTTAACATCTTTTCTCTCTGCATAGACATGATAGAAGCAGTTAACTGGTAATCCACCCTGTGCTTGAAGATATATGGTTTCTTCATCCCATCTCTTGACAATCACATCTTGGTGAGCACCAATGGGTTGAAGTTGAACAGAAATACTTTCAACATCTACTAAATCTTTCCAATAGTATGGAAGTTTAATTATCTTTTCATTTCTTACTCTTCCTCTGCAATATACACCAACCTCTGGGCCTTCAATACATGCATATCTAAGTCGGTGACCTTTCCCTTTTGTAGGGTGAACTAAGTCAAATGGTTTTGGTGATGCATCAGCAGCAGCAAATCTTGATGCAAGTTTTCCTTTGTTACCACAATCTACAGCACCAGTAACAAAAACATCACCGTCAATATAAACTACATCAGTTGTTGGGCCTGAAATATGAACAGCATTTGATTCTTGACCATCACCTTCTATCTTTGTGTCTCCTTTTATATACAGAGATTTTGTAGTAGGAACTGAAGTTCCGTTCTGAGCAATCATAACAGTTGCTTCAACACCACCCTTACTTCCACTATAAGAAGTGTTGGTTCCAAATTGTGAAGGGCCTTGTATATACAAAGAATGAGTTACTTTATCTTCACCCTTTCCTAATCCTTCAGGAACAACTTCCCTCTTATTACTTGATAGTTGACCCCCATAACACCAGACTTCATCGAATGCAAATGACATGTTACCTCCTATTGTTCTTTTTTAGATAGATCACTACCGAATATCTTACCTGGTATTGGTAATCCCTTGCTAACAGTTGCTGCACTTACTCCACCTATTATAGGGGCAAATATCGACATTGCCAAGCCCCCAGAGATGGTCATAAGACCAGTGGTTAAAATTTTAGTAGATTGTTTACCATCTATAGTAATATTTTTTGAATCTAATTTAATAGATTCGTTTGCACTCACCCAGAACTGACCTGCAGGAGCATTACCTGTTGCAACAAACTCTATATCAAGTGCTTCTATTCTAATCTTACCATTCGCTGCTTTCAATTGAATGTCACCATTCTCTGCAATAACAACAAATGCTTCCTTCTCTGTCTTAGATGTGGTAGAACTATCATCCAACTCTACAAGGTCTTCTCCACAATGTATCATTGTTGCACCAGGAGAATTTAAAGTAGTCCATCCTTGACGAACTCCATCTTCCTCCATAGTGATGAAGTGTCTACCATCCATCGCTTTCAACTCAATACTATGAGTGACATCTTCTTTGGGGCTTAAACCACCAAAAGAAATCCACCCATTCATGGTGCTAATTACTTGCTTCCAATAATTCTTTTTAGTAGACATTAATATCCTCCTGAGTAACCGCCGCCACCGCCGCCACTGTCACCACTACTTGGTGGTGGAGATGGTGATGGAGTAGGTGTTGGTGCGGGTGCTGGTGCTGGTG
>Ga0163180_10002453_pt1 | contig 10366 bp, 7 predicted proteins | sample AtlANTMetagenome_2_FD_109647 | JGI IMG/M metagenome (GOLD analysis project Ga0163180, IMG submission 109647) | Marine eukaryotic phytoplankton communities from the Atlantic Ocean - Atlantic ANT 4 Metagenome | ecosystem: Environmental > Aquatic > Marine > Oceanic | place: North Atlantic Ocean...
ACGACGACGACGACGACGACGCGGATGAATTTCTCCCTGTCCGATTTCATCACCTTGAAACACCTAGGGGATGGGAGTTACGGCGAAGTTCGAATGGTGAAGTTTGATTCGATGCGATTGAAGAGCGAGAAGAGGGAACGACTGCGGGGAGAGTTTTTGGAACGTCCGGTAGCGTTGAAAGTTATGGATAAAAAGTACATCGCGAAGGAAGAGAAGATGGGATACGTGACGAATGAGAGAGACGTGATGAACAGAGCAGATTTCGAAGGCATTTGTAAACTGTATTTTACGTTTCAAGATTATTATTCGCTCTATTTAGCCATGGAATGTTTAGAGCAAGGGGATTTAGCGATGCTGATGAAACGAACGCGAGATGTCGAAAAGAAGAGTCGTGGGAGGTTGAACTTGAATCAAGTAACGTTTTACGTGAAGGAAACCACGGAGGCGTTGCGATATTGTCACGAGACGCTACGAGTGGCGCATCGAGACGTGAAACCGGAAAATATCATATTAGGGTCGGATGGACACGTAAAATTGTGCGATTTCGGCTCTTGCTTAGATTTAGATTTAGAATATAAGGAGGAGTTCGTAAAGAGACGAATTATGAACGAAGAAACTGGAGAGATTGAAGATAAGATGGTGAAAAAGAAGGAAAGAGGGTATTCTTTTGTCGGGTCAGCGGAATATTGCGCACCCGAGATTTTACAGGCGAAAGCGAAGGCAACGTACGCGTGCGACGTATGGTCATTAGGTCTGACCGCATATAAACTAATTAGCGGGAAGAATCCGTTTCGTAGAGAAACGGAGTATTTGACCATGCAAGCGATTGAGAAAGAACCCGAGGTGTTGAAGTACGAGATTGTCGATGATGAAGGAGAAAGTAGAAGGTTCGATATAAAACTTGAGGATTTTTGTAGACAGTGCATCGCGTACGATTGGACCGACCGACCGACATGCGAGGGGTTGTTGAAAGAGTGCGCTTTGTTCAGAGGGTTACCAGATGGCGAAGCTTTATGGAAAGCGGACGCGCCAGAGTTTCTACCTATAGCGAAGGAGGAGGAGGTAAATCTAGATGAGTCGGAGGAAGAAGCAGACGACGACGGTGGGTATTACGAAAGTGCGGAATGGAAGGCTAAAGTTGCTGCGGCGTTACAAAGGAAACTAGATAAAGTAGATATTAGTGGGAAAGAAGAATAATCGAATAATTACGCTTCTTTTTGAACCTCTGGCACGTATCCACCACCGTATTTCTCAAACAAGTATGCGACAATTTCTTCACTCTCTCCAATCTTCACATCTCCATCGATTAGAAACGGCACCGATTTTCCACCGGCTTCGGTCAATGTCTCTCTCTTTGGGGAGCCAGCGCCAACATTTCGCAACGTATAAGGCAATTCTAACTCGCACAACGCCTCTCTGCATAATCTTGCAAACTGATTGTTTTCGTAATTGAACAACTCAATGTTCCCAGATGGTACTTGTGGCTTTACAAAGCCTTCCTTTCTCGGTTCGTATTTCGTCATTCCTCTTCCCGCGCGGAACAAAGTTGGCATCCATCCAGTAATGAGCGTGCTCGCAAAGTAATTCTCCGGTAAATCCGCGCCGTTCCCGTACGTTTTGTACAAATAGTTGACAATATCCGCGCTCTCGTACATTTCTTTACCAGTTGTCTCGTCCACGAAATACGGAAACGTCTCCTTCCCACCTCTTTCCAACACTTCTTTTCTAAACGTCCCATCTTTTGGGCACGGTCTTATCTCGCAATCTAAGTCTAACATCGATAGTGTCTCTCGTACTCGTCGGCAAAATGGACACGCTTCGAATTCGTATAAAATCAGTTTTGGTGGTGGTTCCATCTGTGTTCTCTCTGTGGCTTCTTGTAAAACATTTTTCCCGTACTGAATTCTCGCCATGGAGGCGAACCCGGAAGTGGCCACTTCAAACGTCCGGTTTCGTGGTTTGGCAGCATCGCCGCCACTCACTAGTTTTAATAGTGGGCACAGGAAAGAGAGCACATCTTTGGCTTCTATCTTATTATTGTTGGTATTATTCTTCGCATCAAAATCAGCATCGTTTGAGATACGCTGTCGTGTCACAAAAGAAGTGCGACGACGACGAAGAGACGACGACAAATTTTTCGTCCGAAGAAGACGGGAATGGTCCTTACTCGTGCTTACTCTCGACCAACTCAACGGCCGGTATACGAATAAAGCGTTGCTCATGGTAGTGTTTGCGTGTGCGCGAGCGTTGTTATCTCTAAAGTTACAAAATTGGATTTTTTTATAAATACCTACACCCGGAAAAACAAAGCCGCGCACATTTCTTGCATCCGCCCAAAGGACCAAGAAGAGTAAGTCTCAGAAATGAACACAGTCATCCTCAAAATATCAAAGATATTAATCGGTTCTAGTAGCTGGTGATTGGAATCCTCACTGACTGACTCTTTTGGTATAAGAAAATATGGTTAGGAAAAATGAAACGCACGCGTGTCCGAGTATCTCTACACGTCTCCTTCAGCTACAACATCGCCTTGATGATTGTTATTATTCCTAATAAACGGAATCGTCCCAGCTCTTATAGAACAACTCCGTCTTGTATTCAACACGTATACGTACAACATAAACCACCCGACTAACGCGCCGTACAAACCCAACAACAAGTGCAAGAACGCTCTTAACATTCCGAACACAAACGCTACCACCAACGCGACGCACACTGGCCCAAACGTTCGATACATCGCATTCACATCCACAAAACTCCCTCCATTCCCTTTGATCCCCCAAACTAAAAATGCCACGTCTATCAAATTCCAATTGTCTTTGCCTTCATATTCCGAGAGGTTCAAGAGAATACCGACAAAATCGTGGCAATTTTGTCCGAACAAGTTGTATCGTTCGTTTGTCCTTGTGTAATGCATCATCACCCTTCGTAAACTCTCATCGATAGGATGTTTACACTTAGATTCATCCAATGGGATCACTCGCATCACTCGATTGAACGATAAATTATTGCTCGCACTTTGGTGGATGGTCCCATCCCCGATGAAATCGTATATCCATCCCGAGGAGTTGGTCACGCCGACGTGACCAACGAGAGGAAACACATCCGAGAGGATTGGAATGGTGCACCAAACTATGGAAGAAGGGAATACCGTTTCATGCCGATCAGATTTATCGTCGCTACTCGTTGGCGGCGCGAGATCTTCTTCTCCCTCTTCTCGGGAGAGATTCAGCTCGGCGACTGTGCCCATTTTAATCGCACGCTTTCGATATCGGGAAGAGAGCCTTTTGTGTTGTCTTTGTGAATTTGGTTTTTTCGTAAAAAGTGCTCGAGTGAAACGACACAAAAAGTTCAAATCCAAAACGCGCTTTTTTTAATATAAACACACGCAAGTCAGACGACGACAGCGTATAAAGAACCCACCGCACCATGAGCAATAACGACGACGACGACGACAACGACGACGAATCGATAACCATCACGACGGAAGAAAATCCAATGGACGTTTCGTTCCGAGATCCATCCGGAAATTCCTTTGCTATTGGTTTAATAACCGGCGGCGTCGAGATGTGGCGGCGAACGAGTAATAATAAAAAAGTGAAGAAACAAACGACGATCCAAGCGCATTCGGAATCGGTCAGAGCGTTATCGTACATGAAAAATGGAGATGCGCTAGTCACCGGCTCTGGAGATTGTTCGGTGATGTTGATTGATTCGAATACTGAGCAAGCGATTGGGCGAATTGCAGAGGCTCACGAGCAAGCGATAACGAGACTGACGGTTTTGGACAATGCGAATGTTATAGCGACGGGATGCGACGAAGGCGTGGTGAAAATTTGGGACATACGAGAAGAGAGATGCGTGCATTCGTTTAAAAAAGACGAAATATTTGTAGATTTTGTTTCGGAGATGTACCACGAGACGACAAACGAGCGAAATGCGTTGATGGTAACCTCGGGTGATGGAACGTTAGCATGTCTCGATTTGCACACGATGAAGGTGCTTGGGCAGAGCGATAACATGGAGGACGAGTTGTTGTCGTGTTGCGTGGTGAAGAATGGGACAAAAGTTGTCGCCGGATCTCAAGGTGGGAACTTGAACATTTGGAATTACGGGGATTGGATCGATGCAAATGATAGGTTTCCCGGTCACCCCTCGAGCGTGGACGCGATGGTGAAAGTGAGCGAAGATATCGTTTTAACTGGAAGTTCAGACGGGTTAATTCGCGTGATTACGATATTTCCAAACCAAATGTTAGGTTTAGTCGGCGAACACGGAGAGTATCCCATCGAACGTATGCGATTGACTGAGGATTTGAACACCTTAGTGAGCGCCAGTCACGACCACACGGTGAAAATTTGGGATGTGTGCTTCTTACACGAAGAAGATGCAAAAGGAGGAGGAGACGCCATGGATACAGAAAACAACGGAGAAGATAGCGACATGGACGAGAGCGATAGCGAAGAGGAGAACAAAAAGAAGAAACGAAGGAGGAAAAAGGGCAAAGGTAAGAACCGGCAACTTCCAGGACGTGGTGAGTTGCACAAGAATGTCGCGAAAAAGAAAGCGGCCAAGTTCTTCGACGGTTTGTGAGAGAGCAAGATGAGAGATGACATAAAATATAGTTAATAGCCACATTAATATATGCGTATATTAGATGAGATGCTGCGTGTATGATACATGTTAACAACATCGCGTTTCCGTATTGAAATTGCCCTCGAAAGAGATTTTTCCGTATGAAGGAAGAAAAGTGAGAAAAAAGGTGTCTCATTCGAAAAATTATCCATTTCTTTCGCGCCATCTCCAGCGGCACTTGTTGTAAAGCCGAAACAAATGTTCACCTCCATCCAAAACAGAGAGCAGATATAGCATGACCTCATCAAATGCTCGCATTCAAGTCTACCCGTTCGTGTTCGTTTGTATCGCTCTGTTTGTGCTCTTTTTAGCGCACGTTCAAAGTTCAAAGAATGAGCGATTGTATCTTTTGGAAGATATCGAGAGAGATGATAGTTTGATAACAAATGAGTTGGAGGGGATCGAAGATGATGGGAATACATTTACTGGTGAGCAAACCAATGGGAATGACGATTACGAGGATAATACTTTGGAGGAGACTAATAGTAATAGTAATAATGGTATTGCGACTGATTATGAAATCAATAGTCCTTGGTCCTTAGGTGATGGTCATGGCATAGGTGTGGATGGTCAATTGGATGAAGAAAATTTGAGCAGTACTGGTATTAGTAATAGTTTAGGTGAATTCTTGTGTCCACCAGGAAAATTAATGTCTCCATCGATGAAATGCGTGACGATGAGTGCCGTTCCATTGTATACGCCTCCCATTGAACGCTTGAACATGAAAATCTTCCCAGATTTGACGGATATCTTTGACGCGCACAAAGCGAAAGGGTGCGGGAGAGTGGTGGCGCACAAAATGCCGAAGACTGGATTTGGGGCTATTGTAAATTACGCCATTTACGAGTATGCGCAAGCCGTGAAGAGTGGGAATACACAGTTTGATTTTGCGTCGCACTCACTGCCTGGATTTAGTAGTAAGACATGCGGCGACCAGAGTTTGGCATGTTATTTAGAACCACTCTCAAAATGCAAAAGAACAAAGGTTGATGAGAATCAAAAAGATTTTCAAAAAGCTGAAAATCGTGCAATTATAATGCCAATTCGAGCGTCGCCATCGTTTTTTTATTACCACGCGGCGGTGGCTGGGAGACTTTGGAGGCCGAATGCCAATTTTGCAAAGAAAGTAATGGAATTGAAGGGGAAGATGGGTTGGCCTGCACCGACGAATGCGGGTGGTGAGACATATGGTACTAATAAAGTTATATCTGTTCACGTTCGTAAAGGCGATAGTTGCGTGGCGGAAGGACGTGTGAAGAAATACGGCTCATGTGCAAATTTTGGAAGGTACGCGAAAGAGATTCAACGCCTACGAAACGCCTACGGGGATGACGTTTTTAATTTCGTGTTCTTGGCTACCGACGACGATAGCACGGTGAAAGAAGCGCGCAAAGATGCCAAAAAAAATGGTTATAGTCTTTTGTTCGCCCCAGTCGACCGCAAATGGTACTCTTTGAAAACTTGGGAGAAGAACAGAGTCAAATACTCCAAAGGCATGGTCAAAGCGCGACGTGAATCGGAGCATTTCAAAGTAGGATTTATCGAGCGACGACTGGGAGCTGGGGACGGCGATCCAGGTCGCGTCGGTACTGAAACTGCTACAGATGTCGAACTCTTAGCTAGCGGTGATGCCTTTATCGGCACGTTTACCTCCAACCTGGGCCGACTCGCGTTTGAAGTCATGAGCGCTCGATTACAAAAAGTCCCACCATTTGCCTCCGTCGACGGCAAAGGATGGTATTACGGTCAGTCCAAATGTCGAGAGAAGAACAGCAAGAAACCGTGCCCTGTGGCAACTTGGATGCATTCGCGCGACTCGTCCCACTCGACGAAGAAAAAAGCCGTGAGCGCCACCTCGGCGGCAAAAAATTCCAAAACGACGACGAAAGTAAGCAAAACCATCCTGGCGGCTAGCAAAAGAGCCTCGAACGCAAAGATGGGCGTGAGCGCGAAAACGATGACCCCTACCAGGTCGAAACGAACCAGTAGCAACACTAATAAAGGCAAATAATAATAGTGTAATAATATTAGAGCACACGTAAGTAGGTAGCCTCGCGAGCATTTTTTTTCTTCATCCGAGACGCTCTTCATTTTTGGTTTTTCACTGAATGCGTTATTTTTTTTAAAAATATTCCCCGCCTCGCCCTCGCGCGAGAAAAAGAGAGAGAGAGAAAGCTTTTCCAACGACGAATGTAGAAACATGAGCGGGGAAGAGGATACCATCACCACCAATTTCGCGATCGACGACGACAAAAGAGACGGAGGCGGCGGCGGCGGCGAAGACGACGACGGCGACCCGCTTCGTTCGTACGTTGAAATGCTCACTCTCGAGGAAAATACGAAGAAGAAAAACGCTCCTCCTTTCGGTGAGAATTTTTCCTTACCGCCGTGCATGGACCATTACTTGGACATGTTGCTCAGAAACAGCTCTAGCGACGAAGATGAAGAGGACACGTGTCGTGGAAGAGATGGAGATGTGAACTCGCCTTTTTCACCATGTTCAGAGGAGCCGGAAAAACGAAAGAAAAAGCGGTTGAAAACTTGCATCGAGCTGATCATGAACCACGAGGAGCAACATCTGCCTTTGTCTCCTGGCGAGGAGCAAGATTTAGACTACATGTTAATGCACGACGAAAAGCAAGAAGGGATATTGAGGTTTATGACGAGAGATAAAGACATGGACGTGTGGGGATTGTGCATGTCTGATGTGCACGCGAATCCGAAACGTAGAACTAATCTCAACTTTGACGACGACGACGACGACGATGATGACAACAAGTTGATTCCGAGCAGAAATTTTTTCTCGAGCGATGACGGGACAGTATCTGTAAACATTCCGGAGCAAACGGAATTTCCATCGAAAAAGGATGCATCGTTATTAGTGCCACCAACTCCACCGAAGACAGAACCTGTAGTTGCCATGAAAGAGGTAAAAAAAAGGCGGTCTTTGCATGCTGTACCAAAATCTAATCGAACCGCGAAACCTCAGAATCCATCAAGGAGTTCTCAAATGCGAGGTGTAACAAAACATAGATTAACGGGAAAATATGAAGCACATTTGCGGGACTCTTCTTCGGCACGGGTGATGCCAAAGCCTGGTGGCAGAACGAGAGGAAGGCAGGTTTATTTGGGTGGGTATTCGACAGAGATCGAGGCTGCCAAAAGTTACGACAAGGCTGCGATCAAGCTCTGGGGGAGGAAAGCCAACTTGAATTTCGACTACAAAACGTACGCGAAAGATATCGAAAACATGAAATCCTATGATTTTGCCAGTTACATTGCAGCGTTGCGACGAGAATCCAGCGGATTTACTCGAGGCGTCTCGAAATATCGCGGCGTGACGAAACATGTTAAAAGCACAACCGACAAAAACAACAAGACGACGACGAAACCTTTGTGGGAATCGCGGCTTGGTCGCGTGAAAGGGTCCAAGTACGTGTATCTCGGAACGTATCAAACCGAAGTTGAAGCCGCGCGAGGGTATGATTTGGCGAGCTTGAAATATCGAGGCGACAAAGCCGTGACAAATTTTGATAAAAGTAACTATTCCAAGAAAGAAATAGAAACATTCAAGTTCCCACATCGAGCCCATGTTCGCGACGATACGAATAACAACAGCCAGGAGGACGACAACAACGAAGATGAAGAGGACAATGATGATGGTACCAAAACCATGCCGCCAGGTATGCAAAAGAAGTCGACATCATTAACATTAACATCAACGACAACAGCTAGAAAGAAGGAGAAAAAATGGAAGCCATGAAAACTCTATTTGTATTTTTCATTTTTACAAAGGATAAAATTTGTTTGGTACCAGTATATAGACGCGATTGCGATACTGCCACGCGATCTAATTCTGAACTCTAGCGCACTTTTTTCATAAAGAGAGAAACTATATTGATGGAAAAGAATTATCGGGACCCCCTGCGTTTCTTCTTTCGGTTGCCTCTTCGACTGCCTTTTCGACTGCCTCGGCTATCACCCCCATCATCTTCTTGAACTTTCGCCGGTCCATCTTCAAAATCCCCGAACTCGCTCTCTAACGCACTCTTAACTTTTGCGGGCCCGTCGTCAAAATCGGTAAACTCCGCAGAAATAGCGTTGGAGACGTCAACTTTCGGAGCCGCTACTTTTGGTATGGTTGCGCCCGATCTTCTCTCTCTTTTCGGAACGTAATCCACTCGCACAGGTTGCGAGGACGCCGCACCACCATTACCAGCCGTACCATTACCACCAACGTTGACGAGTGGTTTCGTAGTCTTTCGCAAATACACCGTCTGCGTGGTCGTGATGATGTTGTTAAAGAACCAATACAGCGTCAACCCAGCCGGCACATTCAAGGAGAAGTAGCCAATCATAAACGGCAAAAATTTCAAAATAGCTTGCGATTGTTGCTGCGATGGATCCGTCGATTTCGCCGAGTCAGGTTGCATGATCTTTTGAGATATCGTTTGAGAAATGACCAACAAAACCGGCAAGACCATGTAAGACAATGCGTCGTGCCAACCAATCGGCGGCGCGCCGTCCACGAGAGGGAACAACCACGAAAATCCATTGCCGTCGTTTCGCATTTCAATCGTTGCCGGTCCACCTAAACTTGGGATCCAATAAAACCCATCTTTCAACAACCCCTCCACCGAGGCATTGGATAGCGCTCGATACAGACCAATAAACACCGGCAACGTCGCGAAGGTCGGCAAACATCCCGCCAACGGGTTAAAGTTCGCCTCCTTATATAGTCTCGCCGTTTCCATCTGTAACTTCTCCGGGTCGTTTGCGTACATCGCTTGTAACTCTTTCACTTTTGGTTGTAACGCTTGCATGTTCACCGAACCTTCAATCTGTTTCTTCGTTAACGGAAACGTGACAAATTTCACCAATAAAGTTAACACGAGAATAGAATAGCCGTATGAATTCGTCCCCGTGATGGGTGCTAAAAGGCCATCGATGCATTCTAAAGTCCATTCTAAGCCGTCCGTGATTGGTCCAAGCCACCCTCCTTTTTGCAAGGCGGGTCTCTTCCCCTTCGCTGGTTTCGCGGCTTCCACCGTCGGCGCTTGTTCCACCGTCATCTCTGGTTCCGCGGTTTCCACCGCCGGCACGTCTTGCGCTTCCATTCCCATTTCCATTGCTGGCGCTTCCATCGCCGGGGCCGGCGCTTCCATCGCCGGCGCTTGTTCCATCGTCATCTCTGCGGCGTCTGCGACTTCAAACACTCTTTGCACCTCTATTTGATGCGTTCGATTAAGCGAGGAAGACGACTCGTACGCATTCGCGATTCTATCGGTGTCTATCGAACCAATCGCTACGGGCGTCATCATCGGGAGCAAAACCGCGTTCGTGCGCACGGAAATAATCTTCTTTCTTTGGTGTCTGGAGACCATCGTCGTCGTCGTCGTCGTCGACGGATTCGATTGCTTCCGCACCAAAGCGTTCGTCGCGGAACGTCGAGAACACGAACACGCGGACGGTATCATCGCTCGCGCGACGAGAGGAGCGCTCATACTACTACCTTGTTGTGCAAGCGCGACGCGTGGTGCTACGGGAGAGACGACACTTTTTACGCTGGAAGCGAGACGCGAGCTTTTTTGACGATTCTCTTCCCTTGCGGGTTATCCAATATCCTATTACGTCAAAGTGTTTTCTTTTTTGGGCAGTGGGGGGTGACGTCTTTAGTAAAAGGAGGTCGAGCGAGAAGGACCAGTTACCATAGTTTTTTTGTAATTATTAT
>Ga0163180_10002454_pt1 | contig 10366 bp, 7 predicted proteins | sample AtlANTMetagenome_2_FD_109647 | JGI IMG/M metagenome (GOLD analysis project Ga0163180, IMG submission 109647) | Marine eukaryotic phytoplankton communities from the Atlantic Ocean - Atlantic ANT 4 Metagenome | ecosystem: Environmental > Aquatic > Marine > Oceanic | place: North Atlantic Ocean...
CAAGTTCATCCAGATCATCTTTATTCCACTGGATTACCGTTCGGCCCGGCATAGCAGCATTTTCGATGGGTACTAACTCATCCAGAGGCCCGCGAGTCATGACCATGCCTCCCACGTGCTGAGAAAGATGTCGAGGAAATCCTATCAGGGTATGCACTAAATCATAAAACCGCTTGCCTGCACCACCCTCCGGATCTAACCCAACCTCCCGACAACGCTGGTCAAAGTCAGTGTCATGCCTGCGACCGTCAATATTTTTAGCCAACTGCTCGATCAGTTCATTACCAAATCCGAGAGCCTTCGCTACCTCCCGAATGGCCGACCTCATTCGATAACAGCTAACCACAGCTGTCATTCCTGTACGGTGGCGTCCATATTTCTCGTAAAGATACTGCAATACTTCCTCTCGACGCTCATGCTCAAAATCAACGTCGATATCAGGAGCCTCATCGCGTTCCCGACTAATAAAGCGTTCAAATAACACATCGGTTGTTTCCGGATCGACCGAGGTAACTCCTAAACAGAAACAGACAGCCGAGTTTGCAGCAGAACCACGTCCCTGACACAAAATAGATCGACTTCGGGCAAACTGCACCATGTCCCAGACTGTCAGGAAATATGCTTCGTATTGCAGTTGCTCAATCAACTTCAGTTCATGTTTAAGTAACTGTTGCACTTTACGGCTAATACCACGGGGATATCGAGCATGTGCACCAAGCCAGGTTTGTTGACGCAGGTGCTGCATAGGCGTGATACTGCGCGGTGCAAGCTCTTCAGGATATTCGTATTTCAGCTCGCTCAATGAAAATTGACACCGCCGAACAACTTCCTGTGTCCGTTTAACAGCATCTGGTATCAGTCGGTAAACATCATTAATTTCTTCGCGAGAGCGAAGATGTCGTTGAAAATTTGCAAACTGCCACTGCCCGATTTCCTGTACCGATTTACCATGGGCGATGGCCGTCAGTACTTCCTGCAGTGCCGAGCGAGATGGATCATGGTAATGAACATCACCGGAAGCGATTAGCGGTATTCCACTCTGTTCTGACAATTCCGAGAGCTGCCAAATCTGATGATCATCATCAGCACTACGATGTACTTCGGCGAGCAGGTAAACAGATTCTCCTATGATGTCCCGATACGACTCCAGTCGTTCGGCTGTGACAAGGCTGGCCCGATGTGCCAGTCGGAATTGATCTCGACTTTGTTCTTCATGCTCTGGACTCCAGTAGGGAATAATTCCCACCATCAATCGTTCGCCGTAAGTTTTTAGATCCTTGAGCCATAGTTCACACTCACCTTTGTCCGATCGCCGTCGTCCTTCAGTAAGCATGCGACACAAGCCTGCATAAGCAATTCGATCCGGCACCCAAACGACACAAGGCGGCGCATCCTGAAATACCAACTCAGCTCCGACAATTAACCTGATGTCGTGATCTCTGGCAGCGCCATGGGCACGTACGATACCAGCTAACGTGTTGCGATCGGTAATTGCCACAGCCGTGTAACCCAACCTCGCAGCACGTTCAATGAGTTCATGCGCATGCGATGCACCTTGCAGGAACGAGAAATTAGATTTGCAGTGCAGCTCAGCGTACATGGTCAGAAGTCACATAGGTCGGAGGCTGTTCATCAGAAGTCATCAACTCGGCCGGCGAATTGCCAAAGCTTGTACAAGCAACAGCAGTAAGCCGAATGACGCATGACTTGTAACTAGAACACTCCCTGTAGCATCCATTGTTGACGAGGGATCTGTCGGTAAACCCAAAAACGACCACCTCGTGTTGTTTCCAAACGATAATATTCACGCCGATCCACACGGCCGTACCACCATCCTGTTTCAATACGTTCCGGCCCCCAGTAACGAGCCACTTCGTACCAATTGCCCTGATAGTAAAATCGAATCGGTGGCTTCCCCGGACCGGAAACCTCCACATTCAATGGTGTCGGCTCACTCCATAGCCACAAAGGGCGTACGCTGGCGTGAAGTGTTTGTGCAAGCGAGCTATTACTGTCTCTGGAACTGGTACTGTTACCAGTACGATTGCCAGAATTAGCTCCCGAGTTTTTAGCCCCCCGCCCTTTTCCTTTAAATTCCGGAACCTGGTGAGGTGCCAACGGTATAAGATCAAAAGCTGCTTCCGGAGCCGCTCGTGCTCTTCGCCTGGCTTTTAACACTCGATCGGATCCAAGACGACTACTAAGCCGATCCACCATTCTGGAAAGCAACTCCCGGGGATGTTCCGACGGCTTGTAATCACCGTCCTCCATCCCCGGAAGAACCATTTGCTTTTGCTCAAGCAGTGCATGCCTAGTCACTTCTAAAGACACCTCGATCACTTCGCAAACCGCGTGACCGGTGGATAACTGAAGCTGCAGCACGCTGGCAAGATGGTCTATATCAAGCGTGGGCCGGAAAAGACCCACCGGTAACTGATATTCCTCACCCTGAGCATTTTCCATGTGGCACACCAACGACAGTATTCCCCTGTTTTGAGGTACCATGCTGATCACAACCTGTTCAAGCAGTTCCATCAGGACTCGCAACAAATGTTGTTGATGATTCAGTGGATTTGCCAGTATTCGATCTGCCCGAAATACCGTTGCCGGCTTTAGCCAATCTGCCTGTTCAGCACGGTTACCAAGTAACTCTTCAGCTCGAATCACCAGTTCAGGACTGATACGCTGTGCTAGTTCTTCCCGTGGCAACTCCAGAACTTCACTAACTTGCCTGACACCGAGCCGCACCAGCAAATCCTGTGTCTCAGGGGTCAACCGCAAACTGGCTATCGGCAACGATTGCACCAGTTCACATACCTGCGCATGACTGGCTACGATCCCACAAGACTCTTTCCCAACACGAATAAGAGTTGGCCCATGATGTGATTCCAGTGCCTGTCGACTATATCGAGGCGCTCCTGTGCTGTGGCATCCAGCCACGTAACGAGAAAGAGCCCATGCTGAACCAGCTGTCGGAGCAATCGCCACGTACGCGGCAATACGGCGTTTACGCAACAATCCAAGTATCTGCCGCACTAACCCGGATTCCCCTCCAAACAGAGCACCAATGTTGGTGACATTCATCCAAATCGTTTCACGTTGCCATGGCTGCTTGTCGCAATACCGAATCGCGGCAGGCGACAGTTTCTGCCCGCCCTGCCTGCTGTGACTGTACCGTAAGCGGCACCCTACCAACGGAGAAAATTGCTGGCACCACCGGGCCAGTTCTTCTCGGGCTTCTTCATGATTCGCTTCGTGATGATGCGACCTCCCCTGTTTCGGCTCTCTTTGATGCCATCCGGGAAGCCAAACGCATGCGAATCTGTTGCCACTAACTGCCATTACACCACTTGCCCTTCACGCTGCCAGGCTGTGTTACTGATCATTTCATGTTCAGACTCCACATGTTCCTGTGCATTGGTGCTTCGTACGGTTTCCACATCTTTTCCAGCTTTAGCACCTCGTGCAACTTTTTGCCGCGGTGACGGTGTCCAGTTCCGGTCAACCATCTCCAGCTCACACCGACAACTGCGACTGACACTGGTTCCTCCGAACAACTGGACCTGCGTACGCCAGTCACCTTTTCCTGGCTGGGGCTGAACAAGGCACCGAATCTGTGCCCAACTGGGTGTATTCCTCCAGCGATGAGATCGCACCAGACATAACGTCGTCTGACTCTGTTCCGATGCGAGTTGTAATCGCCGATATACTTTCGCCGGTATCCGCTCAACACGACTCCATACTGCACCCACCGCAGCACAACGCAACAACTGATCAAGCACCCAGAAATGATCCTGTTCACAGGCGGGTCGAACCACTAATACATGCGACAACTCCACGCCAAGCGTGGCAGCTGCCGGTGGATAAAAACAGCCTGGAGCATCGACCACAACCAGCACTCCTCGCTGGTCCGCCACTTGCTGAAGCGTTACATGCCAGGCTACCTGCAACCCCAGGCAACCGGCCCCTCCACCAAATGACTGGTCGATCCACTCCAGTACCGCTCCGGAAGGTACTCCTCCGGAAGGAAGCAGATTGTTTAACTGTTGAAATCCACTGTCATAAATCCTTTCCGAAAGGCGAATACCCATTCCGGTCTGGACCTGTTCCATGGATCGCTTCAGTTGCGTTAATTTCTCTTGCTGTCCATGCTGATCATGCTGTCCATGCTCTCCTCGCTCTCCTTGCTGTCGACTCGCTCCTTGTTCGACTCGCTGCAGATTCTTTACATCACCCACACCACACACTCCATTTGCACGCAAATCCACTGCCTTATTGCCAGTCGTTCTTCCTATCCCGACCAACACCATCACCTCCTCTGCCTATGTAAAACAAACAGCAACACAAGTTGCCGACAAGTAACAGAACAAGTAATTCAAAGCCTCTTTTTAGCTATCGTTTTATATAGTGTACAAATTTACACTATATATGTCAAATAGGTTAGTTTTTTAAGGTGTTTTTACAATTTTTGAACTCAGAACAGCTAACTCACATAAAAACGGAACGGTATGATTGACTTGAATAGCCCTTACGTGCAAGAAAAGGCCGGGCTCAAAGCAACCCGCCGAAAACCTCGCAAAACTCATCTGTGAAAGCACCAACATGGTCCGCACACGATTCGCACCCAGCCCCACCGGATACCTGCATATCGGCGGAGTAAGAACCGCACTGTTTAACTGGCTCTATGCCCGCAAGCATGGTGGGCAATTCATTTTGCGTATCGATGATACCGACCAAAGCAGAAACGTCGAAGCCGCACTGCAACCGATCCTCGACGGCTTCAAATGGCTGGGCATCGACTGGGATGAAGGTCCTGAAGTTAACGGGCCTTGCGGGCCGTATTTTCAATCGCAGCGATCCGAGCATTACCAGACTGCGGGCGATACGCTCCTATCAAAAGGACTCGCATACCGCGACTACGCCCGCACAGACGAAATCCAGGCTGAGAGAGAAGCTGCCCAAGCTGAGAAACGTTCCTTCCTCTATAGCCGAAACTGGATGGCTGAAAACGACGATCAAGCTGCAGCCTTTGAAGCAGAAGGACGCACGGCCGTTATACGGCTCAAGATGCATCGTGAAGGCACCTGTGTTATCGACGATGAGATACGAGGCCGCGTTGAATTCGAGTGGGCAAAAGAACAGGACATGGTGATCCAAAAAGCAGACGGGTCAGCACTTTACCATTTAGCAAGCGTCGTCGATGACCATGCATTTGGCATCACACATGTTATCCGTGCAGAAGAGCACCTTTCCAACACGCCACGCCAGATTTTCATCGCACAGGGCCTGGATTACGATCTTCCAACCTATGCCCACTTACCGTACGTTGCTGAACCGGGCAGCAAGACCAAGTTAAGCAAACGAAAGATTCCCAAGTATCTAAAAAACCCTGATTTCAAACAGCTCTACGACCATGGACAACACATCGCAACCGCATGCGGACGTGAATTGGACGCCGACACATTCAATCCAGTCATCGTGGACTTCTACCGCGATATCGGATTCCTACCACACGCGGTTGTAAACTACCTCCTACTTCTGGGATGGTCTCTGGATGACAAGACCGAACAATTCTCCAAAGAGGAGATGATCGAGCACTTCACGCTTGAGCGTGTTGTCAAATCTCCCGCGAGCTTCGACCCTAAAAAGCTCCTCGCTTTTCAACAACGAGAGATGGGCTCACTGCCACTAAAACAGAAAACGGCGCTCGCAGTACCTTACCTGCAGCAATCAGGACTGGTCGATGACCCACCGTCATGCGATATCGCGCCACGCCTAAATGAAATCATTGAAGCAACCGAACAACGCATGACCGTCGCCGGTGACATTCTTGATTACACCAATTTCTTCGTAACAGACGATGCACTTACATACGATCAAGATGCGTACACAAAACACATAACGGAAAATGAAGACGCCAACGGCATCCTCGCCGACTTCCGGCACATCGTGGAGTCGGCCAATCCGTTCGAGAAAGAAACGATCGAAGCGGCGATGCGTGCTTACATCGAAGAAAAGGGAATCAAATTTCGAGCCATCGTACACCCTATCCGCATCGCCCTAACAGGCAAGACCATCGGCTTCTCCTTGTTCGACACCATCGCACTTACTGGCCAACAGAACTGTCTGGCTAGGATCGATCGTATTCTGCAATAGAGTTAAACCACCGAAGACGATAAAATCCGGACATGAATACAGAATCCCACAACGAATCCGAACAAGGTGATGCACCCGCTCAGTCGCTTAACTTCATCGAACAGATCATCGAAGAAGATAACGCGACAGGCAAACATGACGGGCGTGTCCAAACACGATTCCCGCCCGAACCAAACGGCTACCTACACATCGGTCACGCCAAAAGCATCTGCCTCAATTTTGGAATCGCACAACAATACAACGGTAAGTGTAATCTCCGATTCGACGACACGAATCCTGCCAAAGAAGATACTGAATACGTCGATTCGATCATGGAAGACGTACAGTGGCTTGGTTTCCAGTGGGACAACCTCCACTTTGCTTCCGACTACTTCCAGCAACTGTATGATCACGCCGAGCAATTAATCCGCGACGGCAAGGCGTATGTCTGTAGCTTGTCAGCCGAAGAAACCAGCGCGTACCGAGGCGGATGGAATGAAGAGGGAAAGAACAGTCCATACCGAGATCGCTCTGCCGACGAGAATCTGGACTTGTTCCGGCGCATGAAAGCGGGCGAGTTTGATGATGGCGAGCACACGCTTCGCGCCAAAATCGACATGGCATCACCCAACATGAACATGCGTGATCCACCCATCTACCGGATCCGTAAAGTGCATCACCACCGCACCGGCGATCAGTGGTGCATCTATCCCATGTATGATTATGCGCATTGCGTTAGCGATTCCATCGAGTCCATTACCCATTCGATTTGCACGCTGGAATTTGAACACCATCGACCGCTCTACGATTGGTTCCTGGAGGAACTTGGTATTTTCCTGTCGCGGCAGATCGAGTTTGCTCGGTTGAATCTTTCATTCACCGTTATGAGTAAACGCAAGTTGCTGCAACTGGTCCAGAATGAATACGTTAGTGGCTGGAATGATCCTCGCATGCCAACGATTAGCGGGTTGCGTCGACGGGGATATTCCCCACGCTCCATCCGAAATTTCTGCAAGCGAATCGGCGTTACTAAGACAAACAGTACGATTGAGATGTCGTGGCTCGAAGATTCACTAAGAGAAGACCTAAACAAGATTGCTGAACGGCGGATGGCTGTCCTGAGACCACTTAAGGTCGTCATCGAGAATTTTCCGGAAGGACAGGTAGAAGAACTCGATGCGGTGAACAACCCGGAAGACGCATCAGCGGGCACACGCAAAGTTCCATTTTCCCGTGAGATCTACATTGAACAGACAGACTTCATGGAAGATCCGCCCAAAAAGTTCTTTCGACTTGGCCCGGGCCGGGAAGTCCGCCTGAGATATGCTTACTTCCTCAAGTGCGAAGATGTCATCAAAGACGACGATGGCAACGTGGTTGAATTACGCTGCACGTATGATCCTGAAACCAAAGGTGGGAAGGCACCAGACGGCCGCAAGGTCAGAGGTACGATTCACTGGGTTTCCGCAGAGCACGCCGTGGACGCGGAGGTTCGACTGTATGACCATTTATTCCAAGTCCCCAACCCAGACGATGTCCCTGAGGATGGTCACTTCACCGATCATTTGAATCCGAATTCTCTTGACGTCCTCACAGACTGCAAACTGGAGAGAGCATTTGAATCGACCGAACCTGGTTTTACGTGCCAGTTTGAACGCACCGGATATTTCCATGTAGATTCGTTAGACAGCACGCCGGAACACCTTGTCTTCAATCGTGCCGTTACGCTGCGAGATTCATGGGCTAAGATTCAAAAACAAATAGAACAGTCCTGAATTACAGCGAGCATGGGTCATGGCTGCAAAGAGCATCTCCATTATCGCACCTGCACGACTCCATTTTGGATTACTGTCATTTGGAGATGCAGATGAACGCCAGTTTGGTGGTACCGGATTGATGCTCGATGAACCAGCATTGCATCTGTATATCGAGCCCGCCGATACACTCATTATCGATGCAGATGAGGCACTTCGGCACCGCATCGAATTGTTCGCAAAACAGTGGCAAGGCTACCATGACATTCAAGACGAGTTGCGATGCAGGATCCAGTTAATACGATCACCACGCCAGCACACAGGACTTGGACTCGGCACACAATTAGGCCTCTCGGTTATTGAAGCGCTTAACCGATTGCACAAGTTTCCAACCCTGGGACCGTCCGAGCGGGCCGCTATCGCCAGCCGTGCCAAACGGTCAGCAGTAGGCACCTTTGGATTTCAATACGGCGGCTTTATCGTCGAACGAGGACGCGTCAGCAGCGAACCGATTTCATCCATCGACTGCAGGCTGGATTTTCCACTCGACTGGCGGATCCTGTTAATCCAGCCGCAATCCGGTATCGGCCTGAGCGGTCCGCGAGAGTCTGATGCCTTTCAGTCTGCACCTGTTGTTCCAAAAGACACTACGGAGCAATTGATCGGTCTAATTAGAGACCATATCATACCGGCGATTACCGCACGGGACTTCAATTCCTTTTCTTCATCGATCAGTAAATACGGGAACATCGCCGGCAGCTGCTTCTCGAGCATTCAAGGAGGCCCGTACAATGGCCCGGAACTCAATGAACGTGTCAACTGGCTCCTTCAACATGGCGCCCGCGGAGTCGGTCAGTCAAGCTGGGGACCGACACTGTTTTCCTTCTTTGAGTCGTCCGAGGATGCTAATGAGTTTGTTCAAACGCTGCCACAGGATATGGCTAACCCGTTGTCATTAACCGTGGTTCAAGCTAACAATGAAGGGGCACGCATTACTGTTTCAAACGATGCGTCCACCTGATCAACTTGATAAACCACCTCAGGCAGCATGTTAGAACTTGGCATAAATATTGACCACGTGGCAACAGTACGTGAAGCTCGCAAAACGTATGAACCAAGTGTGGTTGAAGCCGCACTAGCGAGCATTCGCGGCGGCGCAGATTGCATTACGATTCATCTCCGCGAAGATCGTCGACATATCCAGGACCTTGATGCGTACGCCGTGCGCGATGCCATCTCGACAAAGCTCAATTTTGAAATGTCCATCGAACGCGAAATCGTCGATATCGCATGCGATTTACTTCCACCGCAAGCCACACTCGTACCTGAAAAACGTGAGGAAGTAACCACCGAAGGCGGATTAAATGTAACCGGTCAGCCGCAGCGCATTGAAACCGCCATCAAACAACTTCAAGATGCCGGAATTGCAGTCAGCTTGTTTCTTGATCCTGAATCCAGCCAAATTGAAGCTGCTGCCGAGATGGGATGTCAGGCAGTTGAACTGCACACAGGGCAATACGCCCTCACAAACGGCGATGCACAAGTGCAGTGCCTGAATGAATTGACAGCCGCCGGAAAACTGATTGTCGATTGCGGAATGAAACTACATGCCGGTCATGGATTAAACTATGACAATGTAACGCCGGTTGCACAAATCGATCAGATGATCGAGCTAAACATCGGCCACTCTATCATCAGCAGAGCCATTTTCACTGGATTGGAGCAAGCTGTGCGAGAGATGAAACAGTTGCTAAACAATGTAGAAAGTAATAAGCCTTAACTCCTAACCAATAATCGACAAAATACCCAACGTAGATTCTGACAGCGTGATCTTGTAGTGACAGAGAAATACTTCTCATAAATCTCACCTAATGACCACTTCCTAAAATTAATCACCCATTCCCCGCCATCATCATGTCGCGTTCACTTCAACTCGGTTATTGCACCAATGTTCATGCAGGCCCAGACCTGCAGTCGACAAAGCACAACCTTGAAAGATACGCACTTGATGTAAAGCGGCGATTCAGTCCAGATGCTCCCATGGGAGTCGGACTGTGGCTTGCCGCGCCCGCCGCAAGCCAACTGCTCGAGGGTTCCGCTTTAAGTGACTTTTCCAACTGGCTCGCGGCCAACGGACTGATTCCCTTTACATTTAACGGATTCCCATATAGTGACTTTCATCAGGACGTTGTAAAGCTGGATGTGTATCTGCCTACATGGTGGGATGAGCGTCGACTACAGTACACAAAGAATCTTGCCGCAATTCAACATGCCCTTTTGCCCGACGGACTGGAAGGCAGTATTTCCACCATGCCCATTTCATGGGGTAAACCGGGACCAACAGATGAGCAATGGAGCAAGTCTGCTGAACACATGCAGGATCTCGTTGAATACCTTCATCGGCTTGAGTCCGAAACCGGACGCCTTATTTATGTATGCATAGAACCGGAACCGGGGTGCGCACTGGACACCGGCGA
>Ga0163180_10002457_pt1 | contig 10363 bp, 7 predicted proteins | sample AtlANTMetagenome_2_FD_109647 | JGI IMG/M metagenome (GOLD analysis project Ga0163180, IMG submission 109647) | Marine eukaryotic phytoplankton communities from the Atlantic Ocean - Atlantic ANT 4 Metagenome | ecosystem: Environmental > Aquatic > Marine > Oceanic | place: North Atlantic Ocean...
GACCCCTGACGAGACAGACGAGGCAGCGACCCCTGACGAGACAGACGAGGCAGCGACCCCTGACGAGACAGACGAGGCAGCGACCCCTGACGAGACAGATGAAACGGCTGGTTCAGAATCCACGGACGACGCTGTAGATGATGCTTTTGAAACCGATATAGACGATTCCGAAGCAGTACCCGCTCAACAGCAATATCAATTCTCCGTAGCATTTGGCCTGGATGTAACCGCCGGCGAAGAAGACGCACGTGTTGATTACGAGACACTGCTTGATGCGGTTAAAGAGTCTGCTCCGCAATTGAGTGATCAACAAATCGACCTGAAATTCGAAGTGAAAACAGGAGACAATGCTTCATTCCAGGTTGTTGATACTCAAGAAGAAGAGACGCGCGGTTATGCAAAATGGCAAGTCACAGTCGCAACCGACGAAGCTAGTGGACAACAAATCGCTGAGGGAATTAAGAACAGTCCGTTATTCGCCGGAGCACACTTTCATAGTGTTACGACGATTGGCGGTCAGATTGCAAGCGACATGCAACGCTTGGCTACACTGGCGATCATCTTCAGTCTGGTAGGAATCATTGGTTATCTCTGGTTGCGATTCCAACACGTGATGTTCGGTATTGCTGCTGTAATTGCATTGGTCCACGACGTGTTAATCACACTTGGAGCAATTGCCATTACGCACCACTTCTCAGCAGAATTCCTGCTGATCGAAGAATTCCGGATTAGCTTGCCTGTCATCGCGGCCTTTTTGACGATCATCGGTTACTCACTGAATGATACGATCGTTGTGTTTGACCGGATTCGGGAAATTCGAGGAAAGAATTCAGACCTAACACCGGAAATGCTTAATCGAAGTATTAGCTCTACGCTGCGAAGAACGCTGCTTACCTCAGTAACCACGTTAATTGTGGTGTTATTGTTATACGTCTTCGGCGGTTCGGGAATTCACGGCTTTGCCTTTGCCTTGGTCATTGGCGTCGTGGTAGGAACCTACAGCTCGATCTTTATCGCATCGCCATCGCTTCTTGTATTGCACAAGTGGGCGAGCAAGAAAGCGTAAGCTAGCTGCCAAACTGAAACCGACTTCAAGCTGCTAGTCGTCTCTGCTGCGGTCTTGCCATGGGAATGTTGCCGATCGGTTGCTGAGTCGGACGGTGATGAACTGTCCAATTAATGCAACCGGATTCGGATCATTCTTACCCGGTTGGTAGGTAAGAAGTTTTGTGCCTTGCAATTTCGTTGGAATGCTCACAAAGAAGATATCCTGTTTCTTGCGACGTTCAACGGGGTCTTCAGGCAGTGGAGGATGGAATCGCTCGAATCGAGCATGAAGTCGTTTTGCATCCGAGTGAGCGGAGGGCAGTTCACTTCCGGCCAGGAACATCATACTCATACCTCCGCGAACAAAAGCATGTTTTAGAGCCTGGTCCACACGCAGTCCCTTGAATTCGCTAACCGGTGTTAACAACACCATGGCCTTAATGTCCCGCCCGAGCTTAATGGTCGGCAAACGCGGGCGTGTCCAGTCATATACAGACCATTCCAATGCGGGGATACACGAAACATCAGCAGCAACGATACAAAGTTGTTCGATATTCAATTCTTCTGCATTGTTCCGAGTCATCAAGTATGCCTTACATGCACGGATATCCAATCCAATGTTGAGAATATCCTGCTTGTTCATTTTGCTTCTGTCGAGCTTCACCGTCCCATTTGGGTCCTTGGGATCTTCGGCATACTCACTTTTGCCGTGAGCACGTAAATCGGGGACGATTACGGCATGCCCGAGGAATTTCTGAACCTTTGCCGCCAAGTCATAGAGTTCTTCACCTTTCCCAGCCCAGCCATGTGCCATGATAATCGGCACGGAGTTTTTTCCTTTTGTACCCGGATAAAACCGAGCATGAAGGATGACACGATCTTCGGTTCGAAGCTCAATATCCTGTGGTTCAGGGAGTTTCTCTTCATCGTCGTCCTGTGCCACGGCTGTGGTCGCCAATAACAGCATCACGAAAATGGAAACGTACTTTGCATGGATTGTGCGTGGATATGACTTTTTCATGTTTCTAACCCGTTTGTGGCGAGTGAGTAAAAGCAGCTTTGTATTCGGCATTGTCTACATTGCCTGAAAGTTCATAGTTGAATACGCAGGCACGTTATAACAGACAGCGTATAAAAATAGTATCGGCCGTTTTAAGTAAGCAGATAAAACGCTTATTTAACCCTCTGCCTCCATCTGCTCGTCGCGTTTGAGGCTGTAAACACCATAACAACTCCCGTTAAATCCTAGAAGGGAGGAATTCAGCAGTCAAATGTTGTAATCTCGCCATTCCGTAATTATGAGTTTAATGGGTACTTTTAGGCTGTTATCTGCGTTTCTAGGGAAGAGTATGCGTGGAAGTACGCTACCAGAGTTATTCGTTCGGCCTGTTAGCATTGCTATGAACTTGCTTTTTTCTCTAAACCCTACAAGAATAGAGAGTAGATAGGGGTCGATATATATAGGGGGCACCTTATTCGTTTGCAGGAAGCAGCGAGAGGAAATACTGTGAAAGAAGTCGATTCAGCCCAAAAGTGGCAAGAAAAAATATACGAAGACGAGTCCGTCGTTGATGGTGATTCGTCCGCTTTTCTGACAAGTGTGCTTGTACACGTTGCTATCCTGCTGGGATTGGGATTAGTGCCGATGATTTCGGCTGAAGATAGCGATATCGATCTCACCTCCGTAGTACTCGAAGAAGAAGAAATAATCGAACTGGACATTCCGGAAGAGGTTGCATTTAACGACGCGCCGATGGAAGAGATCGGTGCCAACAGCGATTTCAGCGTGGAAATGGCTCGTAGCGAAGCTCCGGTCATTGCAGAAGTATCAGACATCCCCGAGCCAGTAGATTTCGAGCAACACGAGATCGGCGAAATCTACGTTAACGAGACGATTGATATCGCATCCGGTCTAGAGCTCAATGAACTCTCTGCTGTTCGTGGTCATACCGGTGAGTCGGCAACCGGTGCGAGTGGTGCGGTAGATCGCATTACTCAGGAAATTCTCCAATCACTTGAAGAACGTAAGACACTTGTGATCTGGATGTTCGATCAATCTGGCAGTCTCGCGATGCAACGTCAGGAGATTCGAGATCGTTTTGAACGTATCTATCGGGAGCTTGGTGTGCTGGAAGCTGCCGAGAATCCGGCATTTGCACGTCATTCAGACAAGCCGTTGCTCACAGCAGTCCTTTCATTCGGTCAGCAAATCACCGATATGCTCAAGGAACCGACAGATAATCTGTCTGAGATCAAAGAAGCGATCGACAAGATTCAATTGGATGAAAGCGGAGTTGAGAATATCTTTCAGGCTGTGAAGTTTACAGCCAATCGATATTCAAAGTATCGAGATACTGGTGCTGATGGTGATCCAAAGCGAAATGTCATGATGATCGTGGTCTGCGATGAAGTTGGCGACGATCAAATGACGGTCGACGACACGATTAAACGTTGTCGCCAATTGGCCATTCCCGTTTATTGTGTTGGTGTCCCTGCTCCATTTGGTCGATCGGAAACGCGAATGAAGTGGGTTGACCCGGATCCGAATTATGACCAAACGCCTCAGTGGGGAGTTGTGAATCAGGGACCGGAGTCATGCTTGCCAGAACGCATCAAACTAGCATTTTCAAGTTCCATGGAAGGCACTGCTGTTATCGATTCAGGGTTTGGCCCGTGGGCAATGACCCGAATGTGTTATGCGACCGGTGGTATCTACTTTGCAGTCCATCCGAATCGTAATGTGAATAAATCGATTACACGACGGGAAACTTCAGCATATTCGTCATTCATGGAGACGTTTTTTGACCCCATGGTAATGCGAAAGTACCGGCCAGACTATGTACCACGAAGTGAGTACCTTAAGCGAATTCAATCAAGCAAGATGCGTACCGCGCTTGTTCAGGCTGCCAGTCAATCATGGACTGCACCGATGCAAACCCCTCAACTAAAGTTCGTAAAACGCGATGAGGCGGGATTCAACACGGAATTGAGCGACGCACAAAAGCAAGCAGCAAAACTTGCCTATACGATTCAGCCTTTGATGAACACGTTGCAGTTGGGTGAAGCTGGCCGTGAAGATGAGAATTCACTGCGGTGGCAGGCAAACTATGATCTGGCGATGGGGCGCGTGCTGGCAACGTATGTGCGTACCGAAGCATATAACCAAATGCTGGCGGCTGCCAAGCGTGGCTTGAAGCTTAATGATCCAAAGCGTGACAATACGTTTACACTCGTGCCGGCCGATGAAATCACAGTGGGAAGCCAACTCGATAAAGCACGCATTAAGGCAAACGAGTACCTGCAGCGAGTCGTGGATAAGCATGAAGGCACTCCATGGGCTCATCTCGCACAGCGGGAACTGGAAACACCAATTGGTTGGAAGTGGGAGATTTCCTTTACGAATCTTGCACCACCTCCACGACCTGGTGCTGGTGGCGGTGGCAATCCTGCACCTGCTCAAAATGATCAGGCGAACATGCTTAAAAAGCCACCTCCGAAGCGCCGGCCACCGAAGCTGTAATGGCCGATTGGCATTTACGTGCGGCCATGACTCTGGCGTGTTCTGCACTTGCCTCAAATAGCTAATATCGCTATTCTTCCGGCGGTTTTCCCGTACTTCAGTTACATGTGAGGAACACGGGTGTACCAGCTTCCGTTGAAAACGCGTCTCGTAATGGGGATAGCAGGCCTGCTGCTTGTGATATTGTTCATGTTAGCTGCAGGATTGGATCCTGAGCCTCACGGATACGGAACGCACAAGCAACTGGGTTTACCCGGCTGCTGGTTCATTCAGGAGTTAAACATACGATGTCCATCATGTGGCATGACTACATCATGGGCACACTTAATGAATGCCGATCTGTTGGCGTCGCTCAATGCCAATACCGGGGGCTTTCTGCTAGCAATCCTGTCATTGCTTGCCGCTCCGTGGTTATTAGCCAGAGCGATTACTGGTCGGTGGAATCTTGATAACTACAAAGACAAATGGGTGATGTTCACCATTGTGATTTGGATTTGTGTTGTTTTGATCGAGTGGTTAATTCGGTTGATTTAGGCGAATGGATTCGCCTTACAAAATGAAAATGCAAGGACGCATACATGAAAGCCAGAGCAAACGCACTGCAACGATGGATTCCTTTTCTGCTTGTTGGACTTATCCTGCCCATTACCGGTTGTGTGGGTATGGTGGCTCATGCACTGTATGTGATCAAGGGAGACAAGATTCCGGCAGCATACGAAGGTATGGAGGAAAAGCGTGTGGCAGTGGTTTGTTCATCGGTATCACCTGCTAACGGGCCGACTTCACCCAGCGGTATGATTGCTCGTCAGGTGTCAACGATTCTTCAAAGCAGGATCGATGATATCGACGTTGTAAGACAGGAAGAAATTGCTGATTGGATTGATCGCAATGACTGGGATGAAATTGATTACACGGAAATTGGTCGCGGTGTGAACGCGGATCTTCTACTCCTGCTCGATGTGCAGTCATTTAGCATTCGTGATGGACAAACGTTATACAAAGGTCGCGCGACGGTTCAAACGACGGTGTTTGATATTCAGGATCGCGGAAAGGTCGCATATCAGGCCGACACATTTGATTTTACGTTTCCGGAGAATGGTGCAAAACACACGACAGAGACTAACGAAGCATCATTTCGCAGAGCCTATATTGGCGCTCTGTCGCGTCATCTAGCCAAAGAGTTCTTTGCGTATGAGAAGTCAGAAGATTTCGCACACGATGCATCGCTCATACGATAAGACTTTCGTTGTCGCCAATGCTTATTGTCGCCAGATAGACGCCAGGAATAGATAAGCGATACGTCGGATTTTGATTATCAGGCCTACTGGCTCATGACATCTGGTAGATCTTCCCAGTGGTAACAGAGTCGTTCAATCGATGTTGCTCTGCCGGTCGATGGATCTACTTCAACGATACTACCGTTTAAGCGGACATCGTTTATTGCGACCTTAAAGGGAATGGGTCGAAATGTCGTGGCGGCATCTGTAACCGCCTTTATGTCGCGACCGAGAATACTCTCGTGAGGGCCTGTCATGCCGACGTCGCATTGAAAGGCCGTACCTCCGGGTAGAATCTGCTCGTCTGCCGTAGCTACGTGCGTGTGCGTTCCAAGTACAGCGGAAACGCGTCCGTCGAGATATCGTCCCATGACCTGTTTGTCGCTTGTTGCCTCAGCATGAAAGTCTACAAACACGGTTTTGATTTCTTGGGGGATGCGTTTTAATTCCCTGTCAATTGCTGCAAATGGGCAATCGACAGGCTTCATAAATACACGCCCAATGATGCTTATGACGGCGACTTGCCTGCCGGTGATTGATGATACAACGCAATGGGTTTTGCCAGGCGCCGTGCTCGGAAAATTCGCAGGCTTCACAATGTTATCTTTGTGATCCAGCACCTCGTAGATCTCTCGTCGCCGATAAATGTGGTCACCGAGTGTGATTGCATCGACTTCCGCATCAACAATCTTCTTGTAGAGCTTGGGAGTCAATCCGGAACCGTCAGCGGCGTTTTCACCATTGGCAATTACCAGGTCCAGATTAAATTGTTTGCGCAGGTGTGGTACGCCATGCTGTACCATGCGATAGCCGGGGCGACCGACGATATCGCCAATAAACAGGATTCTCAAGTTGAGACCTTTCTAACCGTTGGTAACCAACGGGTTTGTATTTTTTAGCCAGGACGGTAAACGATCCGATTGGATGTCACGCTAATCTACGTGACTCTGGTGTAGGACTGATTACGCTATCCTGCTTTAACACACTGTGGTCATGTAGCTAAACTCTTGCGAGTAGTTGGAATGCCATGCAGATGTTAAAGTTAGTTGATCGAGTGGTAGCGAAAGGAAAATCGCTTACCCTCTGAGCCGAATATAACATTGCTGAAAGAATACCCGCAACTGCCCTTCAAAATGTTCATAGATGAACTGGAGTGCGTAGTGTGCGGTTTAATCTCCCGTTGAGAGTATCGTGCATCACTTCGTTCAAAGTCTCAATGCGTCGTGGCCAATAGAACGTTGGCAGGATACACGAGTATTGGTTGGTGTATCAGGTGGGGCAGACAGCATTGCCCTGCTCCATGCATTGTGTAATCTTCATCCTTGCCCCTCTGATAATATCTTTGCGATTCATGTGAATCATCAATGGAGGGGCGCCGAATCAGACGCTGATGCTGAGTTTGTCGCGGATACGTGTGAAGATCTGTCTGTAGGATTGTCAGTGATAAGTGCTTCAGACTATCCGGACTTGTCAGCGGATCAAAACGAGCAGGCGGCCAGAGAAATCCGGTATCGAGCATTTGCAGATATCGCCTGTCAGCTCGGTGCCAGATATGTTGTGACCGCCCATACAAGCGATGACCAGGTGGAGACGGTGCTTGATCGCATTTTACGTGGTACCGGTATGCTTGGATTAAGCGGTATACCTCGAACTCGTGAAATTGCACACGGTATCGTGATGATTCGCCCGATGTTGTCGCTTTCGCGGCAGCAAGTTGAGGCTTTTGTCAGCGACTCACAGATTGAGCATCGGCATGATCATAGTAATGAAGATATGAAGTACATGCGTAATCGGATTCGCGGTGAACTGCTGCCATTGATTGAGCGAGATTACCAGAATGATGCACGTAGTGCCATTTTGAGATTGTCTTCATTGGCGGCGGATCTGAATGAGTGGATCAGCGACCACGTCGATGATCTGCTGGAGTCCGTCTTGATTCAGGATGAATTAACGGGCACGGTTGTTATTGATGCAGTGGCGTTTAATAACTTGGCGGTGTTTGTGAAAGGCCAGGTACTGATCAGTATTTGGGAGAGTCAGGGCTGGCCACGCCGTGAAATGGGACGAGAGCAATGGCAAAGGCTAATTGACTTATGCCTGTCAGAGTCTGGTACTGATGAGTTTTCCGGAGCGATCTGCGCAAAAAAACACGACGGGCGGCTTTCGCTCACCCGTCGTGTTGAATAATTCAATCAGACGTGATCGATGACTAGCGGTTTGTAACTAGTCGTCACTTTCCTCTGCAGAGTCATCAGCGGCTTCACCGGCATCTTCATCTGCCGTGTCTTCAGCAGGGGCTTCATCGTCACCGTCGTCTGCTTCGGCTTCGCCACCACCTGCTACATCGTCTGCCGTGTTATCAGCAATTTCTTCAGCAGCAGGTGCTTCAGGTGCAGGTTCGGTGATTCCGGTGGCTTCAGCACCGTCACCGCCAGCATCATCACCACTGTTATCGTCAGAAAGTGACAAAACCTTGTAACCACCGATGCTCTTATAGTACAGCAACAGTATTAGGAAGCCGACGGTCATGCCGGCAGGGATATAAGCGGTAAGCCGCAAGGCACGTCGTCCACCACTGTTATAAGAGGACTGCACCACTTTCCCATCCGCTACAAGGTTTTCAATCAGGATTGCTTTAGCAGCGTCATCGATTGCGGTCGATTCCGTAATGGCCTTTTCTTGCTCAGCAAGTGAATCAGCTTTGACCTGTCCTTCTTCATCATATTTCAGTTCAAGAGCAGCCTGTTGCTTGGCTGAGTCAAGTTGCTTATATGAGATAAGACCGTAAAAATCACCGTCTTCTTCACTTAAGTAACGCTCGTACACAGCAGTATCTGCGTTTTCGAGATGAGCACTGGTACTCTTAGCTTGTTTGACACCAATAGCAGGTCCTCCGATGAATCCGACAACAATCATACCGGAGGCACCTAGAGCACCCATTGCGACAGCACCTGAACGTGGATAGCGTTCACCAGCTACTGCAAGCATGGTCGGCCAGAGGAATGCCTTACCGAGGCTATAAAGAGTGGCAGCTGCAAAAATTATCATCACTGAGTCGGTATCAGCACCGAGTGCTAACAGTCCGAGTACAGCCAAAACTGAGCTAATGAGCAGCAATCCAATCGGATTGATTTTATGCACGATCGGCCCGGCAAAGAATCTCAGGCCAAACATTAGGAAGGAAGTATAGATGAGAACGATGACTGAGTTCTCAACGAGATTTTCCATAAGGCGTGTTTGCCATGAATCAACCCCTAGTTCCATATAGCCAATCAAGCCATGAAGAACAATGAGAAGTAAGAATGGGGCTGATGCAAAACATACGAATGCTGCTCCCATTCCTTCATCAGATCCCTCAGAAACTGTTGCAGGAAACTCTTCCTTAAGCGTGAGCATTAGGAGGTAAATTAGTACCAGAGAGAATGATGCCAAAGCGATATGCCATGGAACTTCGGAAATAACAGCCGTGCTGTTTTGAAAGAGGTAAGCAAAAATACCACCGACAATTAGTCCGCCCGGCCATCCAGCATGAAGTACGTTGAGATAGTGAGTTTGATCTTCCGGGTATATTTGTCCGACAAGAGGATTAATTACAGCTTCGTACAGTCCAGCACAAATCGAGAACAGGAACACGCTGTATGTAAGGAAATTCACGGTGCTCTCAGTTGCCGTGTCAGGTGATGACTCAACCCAACCACTATAGAGTGATGGCGTGATTAAGAGCATGGCCGCACTTATAAGGTGCAAGACGATGGCAAGTATTAGCACTTTCTTATAGCCGAGTGCTTCGACGACAATCCCGCCGAAGAAGATAACAAATCCGAAACCAAGAAAGCCGGCACCCATGATTCCACCGAATTGACCGGAAGAAATACCGTATTCGTCAGCCCAAGCACCCCCGGCAGCTCCACGTGTTGCAAATCCGATGCCCGCCGCCACAAGCGTCAGAAAGCTTATCCAAAGTAGTTTTGACCGATTGTTTTCCATTTGAGAATCTCTCTTGCCGATTGCAATTACTCATTTAGTCTCGAGACAAGTGCTCGAATAAGCTTCTAGCCTACATAAACCGGCATTGAAGTGAAACAGCAAATGAGATGGGAGAAGCTTGAGTAGCCTCTCTTACGGCGGAACTCCCGCATCCAATATGACCGCCGCTTATTGGCTCCTCGATATATGTTGCGGTTGGGACAAGTAGGTATCCTCCATGTTTACAAACCGCAGCATATCGCAGAAGCACATTCGCGTTGCCTTTTTTTGACTAAACACCTATGTTTTGCCTGTATTTCCACGGTGGAAGGTGTGCGCGCCGAGAACGGCGCAATACATAAACGAGCATGGATGCTCATGGCTGTCAGGGGCAGTAATGTACCAGGATGGTAAGTTCAAACGATCTGCATGGCTCGCAGTATTTATTACTGCGCTGGTGGTGCGTATCGGCGCTGCTGTCTACTGGCAAGACCGCTTACCAGATTCAAGTCCATACGCATTTGGAGATAGCCACTCGTATTGGACACTAGGC
>Ga0163180_10002458_pt1 | contig 10359 bp, 2 predicted proteins | sample AtlANTMetagenome_2_FD_109647 | JGI IMG/M metagenome (GOLD analysis project Ga0163180, IMG submission 109647) | Marine eukaryotic phytoplankton communities from the Atlantic Ocean - Atlantic ANT 4 Metagenome | ecosystem: Environmental > Aquatic > Marine > Oceanic | place: North Atlantic Ocean...
CTCTTTCATCATCATCCACTCTCATCAAACTGGCTGAGCTCAACTCCCTTTTGTCGCGGGCGGCGTGGACGTCTACAATCACGCACGCCGTCAACACGGATCCAACTCTTTCGGGACCGGACCTCGTCACTATGCTGATTCAGTCGCAGTCTGAGCTCACTGGGAGCTCCGCAGGCAACACCGGGGGCCCCTCAGCTGAGCCCAATTCTGACGACGTGGCGGGCTCGAGTTCCTACGGATCCGTGCGGGAGCAGGTGCTGGGCGACGCTCTGCGGTCGGACACGGCACGTGCTGCCCTGCAGGAGGCGGAAGGCCTCTCTGGCGTGGAGTTGGTCGAGTGCCTGATGCAGTCCAAGTCAGTGGTGCTCACCCGCGCCATGCTGCTCCAGGAGTCTTGGTTGCACAATAAAGCCGCGGCGTTGGGCTTCTGCTCCCTCGCTGCTCCGTCGATATGCCCGTACTTTGCCGCCACGTTTACCGAGGACTTGCGTACGGGCACCATTCCGGACCGGCTGACGCCATACATTTACCCCGAGAGTGAGCTGGCCACAGCCCGCACCCCGCACTGGTCCAAGCTGCGCCTCCTTGAGCAGGCACTCGAAATCAACCGCCTTCGCACGGGGACGCGCTACAATAAAGTCAGCAATGCCGACCGCTACACCGTCGACTCGTGCCTCCGCCTTCTCCGTGACATCGGCTCTCGCTTCTGCTTTGCCCTCGATCTGAGTCTTCACCCGGAGGAGGGCTTTAGCTTCACCGATGGGGTCGACCTTCAGCTTAAGGCGGTGGAGGTGGCGCGCTCTCTGCCACCAACCGAGTGTGCTGAATGGCTCCCTTGGCTGTCAAATGAGTTTGAGGTCAACTGGCTGGACGCCGGGGGGCTGCACTACCACGTCAAGCTTCGCTCTGCTCGCCCTGACCGCCCTGAGGCTCAGCTGTCAGAGTACCTTCCCTCTACGGCTGTCTTCATGTCCAATGTCAATGCGCGCCTGCGCCGAGCGGAGCCGATTGCCGACATGCGCATTGCCTTCCCGAGCCTTTTGTCCACAGAGCCCATCTCCCTGCCTGGCACCAGCGGCGCCGCCGTCAAGCCGCCCAAGCAGCCAACTGGGCCCAAGAAGCCAGGGGGCAAGAAGCCTGGGGAGACGACGGGCCCAGGGTCCAAGTCTGCGTTTGCCTACGCCATCAGCCCACAGGAGTGCTTCAGCTGCGGCACCGTGTTCAAGACGGCCGACATTGCCAAGCACTACAACATGGGTGACCCCACGCAGTATTGCTGGCCTGTCCTGCTCAGCAAGAAGAAGGGCGACCTGGCCCTTGAGCTTTGCCCCGAGCACGCCACCCACGGCGGCATGAAGACCAAGCCCCACACCAGGCCGTCCAAGTTCAATCTCGATCACATCTACAAGTCCTTCACGCGCCAGCCCACCAAAGCCGAAAACGAGCAAGCCGGATGGAAGGCGAACAAGAAGCGCAAGAATTGATGCAGGGCACGGTCACGCCGCGCTCTCATCCTGGCCAAGCAAACTCTCTTGCCGCTCCCGACCGCGAGCAGCAATCTTCTGTGTATGTGTCTCCATGTCGCTTGCAGGGCCATGGCCCGTCCTCGGCGTCACGAGGTAATCCGGCTTCTTCTGTGTGTATGTCTTCGGGATCAACGAGCACGCCCATCTCCTTCCAGAGCCTAGCTTGTCGCCTGTGCCAAGGCGGCGGGCTGCCGGCGGCGTGCACGTGTGAGCTGTTCCAGCGGTGGGGCAGCTGGGTGGTGGTGGGCAGGTGTGGGCGGAGTGAGTCAGAACGTCGAGCAGACAGCGTGATGGGTGAAGCCCATGCTTTGCCGAGCGTGGTGGATGTGGTGGTGGATAGGGATACCATGGTGGGCAGCCCCTTTGTGGGGGGCTCGAATTCACAGCTCTGTGAGGCTTTCGACGAGCTTCTTGGGCATCTTCTTACTAGTGACATTGAGTTTGACAGACTCGCTAAGAACTACCAACGGTGCATTGACGAGCACCAAGCCTCGATGGAATCTCCAGGCAGTCATTTGCTGCTGCGAGAGGTGGCAGCTAAGCACGATGTGCAACTTCACTGCTGCGCTGAACGATTTCAGGTCGAGCACGTCAGGGCGTGGGTGGGCTTCCACGCCGGGCTGCTACGCAGTGGCCGCTGCCTCAGACTACTGTGCCACTGCGTGGAGGGCAGCTGTCCCCTCTGGTCATGCCACGCACAGAGTCTGGCAGGGGCACTCACGTGGGCAGTCACCACGCTTGACTGTGACTTCACCCAGGTGAGTGCATCTACCTGCCCCATTCATCAACCCACGCCTCTCCTGCCGCGTGCTGCTTGCCAAGGCCTGCACGCCCACTGCTAGAGGCCCGCTCTTCAATCCGAAGCCTTGCCGCTCCGGCCTTGCGGACAGCCGCTGGGATTGAAGCCTCGCTGCTTCTCTCTCTCTTCTCGAGCTTCACTGCTCCCACATCCTCTGAGATTGAAGCCTCGCTGCCTCTCTCTCCTTCTGAGCCTCGCTGCTCGCCTCGGCCTAGCTGCCGTGTGACTGTGTCTCACCCCAAAAGGGGGGCCCCTTCCTGGGCTGGGTTCGGCCCATGCACAGCCACTTACACTCCTATGGTCGACTCGTGCTTGTCTCACTCAGTGATGGGCCGTATACGGCTTCACATCATAATGAGCAACCGCCCTGATCGGACAGACGGAGGCTCGCTCCTCCCCTGACTACCGAACATGAGCTCGGTTGTGGGCTAGGCCCATGCAAGTGCTCTCGACGCGGCCTGCAGCTTGGCCACTGCAGTGCATGCCCATGTGGCGACACGGGCGCCGTGAGACGGCTCACATCGGTGGTTGAGGCAGTTGCCATCCTGCAGACGCGAGGGGCGCCCACGGTCTGCGGACCCGGCAGGCAAACCCACCTGCGGATGCCTCAACACTGGCTTGAAGGAGGAAGCGAGGACGCGGTCCTGCTTCTCTTCCGGTAACTCAGCCAGCCTACACCCTTTGGAGACTGCTCTGCCCCGGCACAGCACCCATCGTACACCAGGCTTGAGGCCGCCCCACCTTCCCTGGGACACTCAGCCCACATCTGAGTCAGCGCTGCACCACCTTGCACGCTCCTCTGCTCGTTGTGCACTCCCTGCCGCGAGCTCACAAATCTCCAAAACATCTCCTCCACAGGTGCCTCGCTGCACCCAGGCCGAGATGTGTGGCGACTGGCCGCGCGCCGACATCTTTGAGCGTTGGCCTGCCGACGTCGCCTCGGAGCTGGCCACCTTCCACTGGCCGCTCCGAACCACGTCCGAGCTCCGCCGCCTCTTCCTTTGCTCCCATGCTGCCCCCGTCAGCGTGTGTGGGGGTGAGTTCACTGCTGCCGTCCGCTCCGAGAATGAGAGGCTACATGCAGAGGTTACCATCAGCGTTGACCTCCGCGAGTCTCTCATCCCCGGCGTGCATGCTTGCATGGACATGCGCTTGGTCCTCGACATGCGCAGCCGAGCGAGCGGCAGGGAGCCATGGCAGCGTGCATACCTCTTCCCGCCGTGCACCCACCAAACCCTCAGCGACACCATCTCCCGTGAAGCCAAAGAGCTTGACGGTCGCCGCTTCTGGGGAATCCTCTTTGTGATTTGGTGCTGGTGCGTCAACGCGGTCATGCTTATGGTGGAGCAGCCAGACACGGTCATTCCTCAGCTCTACCGATCACCCACACAGCGACTTCGCACAAGTGAGCTGGGGGATGTCGATGACAAACCCATCAATCTCTATGAGCGAGGGCGGCAGCCTTTGACCCCCGTTCAGGCGGCAGGAGGCGCATCGGGGCACGGTCGACTCCGTGACTTTGCCAACGCCGAGGAGCGAGACCGATGGCGCAGCTCGTGGGGCCGTTTCCCTTGCACGGTGAGAGCAGTGGTAGCTGCCCAGCACGATGGGCTGTCGCTGGTCACGCCTGACTTTGAGGAGGAAAGGGAACGCTTCGCAGTGGCCTGCTATCATGCAGGGCTCTACGTGCCGGCCGACTATGAGACTGAGGGCGCGCAGCCTGCTTCAGCAGAGGATCGTGCCTACCAGTCCACGCGAGGACAGGGAGACGGCCGCCGCCCCCAGACCACTGTGCCTCGCTCTCTCCGCCGAGACAACGTCCTGGTCGACGCCCCTTCCGCCCTCGTGGCAATGGATGTCGATGCTCTTGATGGCAGGCGGGTCGACCTTCGCCAGGTTAATCCCAATGTCATCATCCTGTGCTTTGTGATCATGCAAACCACACCGCTCATCCTGGCCATGCTCAACGGATTCGAGGTCATTGGAGCAGAGTTCCACCAGCAGACTCATCGCTCCATTGGACTTGCCGTGGCCACGCGTTGGGCAGAGGCAGCCATCGGAGCTGCATCATCCACCTTCTTGGTGGGAGACTATGAGGATGGCGCGAGACTCTTTGTCACACCGGTCAACTTTCAACCACAGCCAACAGACGTCGTGCGCACGCCCGCTCAGCGAGTCAGGCGGGAGCGGGCAGCTCGGCGAACTAGGCGAGGCTGTGGGCTGGCTTGGTGCACGTTGGCAGCGCTTGCAGGCACCGTCAGCTATGATCCAGCGGCGCGGGTGGCGGCCGCGTGTTCAGCCCTTTGTGGGCCAGTCGAGTACTTGGCGGATTCCACCATCTGTGGGCACCCCTTGCTCACCTCGTTTTCGTTTGGAGCTTTCCGTTCGCAGCCACTGGTCAATTCGCCCCAGGGGCTCTCTGTCAGCAGCACTCCACCGGAGAGGGCCATGCAGCAAGGGTGGCACGACGCACGCTTACTGCAACAACGCATCCAGGAGGTCAGCGCTGAGCTGGGTGACACGGACCTTTTGTTCTGGGGGCAGGCTATCAAGCCACCAGAGCTGCAGGACATTCCAGGTGCCCTCTTTGACAGCCTGCCCACCTTCGGGGATGCACGGCTGGACCAGCTCGCCTTCACGCCCGTCCGCCCTCCACCTCGCCTCGAACGCCTCCAGGTCAAGCCAGAGCAGCCGCCAGCCCCTGTGGGGCATTGCCCACGCTCGGCAGCGGATCTCATGCCGCCCGCGGTCTACCGTCGCATAGAGAGATGGTTCGACATGGCGCTTGCCGACTTGGTTTGCATGAGAGATTATGGGGTGGACTGCGACAGGCAGCGGCCGCCGGTGCTTGTCATTGCACGGGACGAGCTCCACCCATGGGCCCGTAACCACATCTGGGACTTCCGCCAGTCGCCCAACGAGTGTGGGTTTCCTCTCATCTACAGAGGGGGCATGCAGCCCACGCTCAACGCTGACTTCTTCCGTCGCGAGCTCAAGGATTACCCCAACCAGCGGATCTTGGGCATGATTGAGGATGGTGTGATCTACCAAGCCGATGTGGAGATGCAGGGGGTCTTCATCCCTCATCTCGAGTCGCTGCCCAAGGGTTACCGAGCCGTGGCCAAGGAGCTGCGCCGCCTTCACAGCCTTGGGTGGTATGACTTCTTTCCTCACATTCCCTTCTGGCCACCTTACTTCAACGCCCAAGGATCAACGGCGCGCAAGCTCGAGCCGGATCGCGACCGTCGAACCACGGAGGGGGGCGGGCCACGCAAGGCCACCTTTGACCGAAAGGGAATTCAGGTTATCTCCATCAACGACGCCTCCAAAACCTATCACGTGCCGCAGCACTTTTTGGAGGACCAGCGACCTGAATGGATCCAGTGGATGGCATCTCGCGGGCTGCCACCTACGCCAGAACAGCTGGAGGCGCTCAGCTGGAACCGCGGCACCAAATGGCAGCGACAGTACATGCCTGACCTCCGAGGGGTAGGGCGCGACTTTGCCGTGCTGCGGCGCGCAGGCCGCGTCCTCAACATGCCGGTCTACCTCTTTGGTGACGACGTCAAAGACTTCTTCAATCATATGGAGAATGCACCGTCGGAGCTGCCGCTCATGAATATCGTGTTCCTCAGTGAGGATGACCTGGACGCCGACGCTCGTCAACGCGCCTACAGCGATGAGGCGGGCAACACTCTTGTCATGGTCAACGAGCGGCGCATGGGCTTCGGCATTCATCCAAACTCTGGCATTGCACAAGAGCTCAGTGAAGCCATTGACCACATCTTCAGAGCTCGAATGGATGCCTACCAGGATCCCATCAACGAGGCTGACCAACGGCCTGCCATGCAGCGATGGCTTGCTGAGCGCCGCCGTCTGGAGCAGCGAGTGGGAGGTCACCAGCGGCGACTGTACAGCTCGGTTACCTTCATGGACGACAACCTCATCGGCGTGGTTGGGGTGGAACAGGCCATCGCAGCCATTCGCATCCGCCGAGAGATTACCAGGGAGGCAGGTCTCATCATGGCCATTCCGGAGAAGCGAGTGTTAGGGGTGTGGGGCGTATGGCTCGGCATCGCAATCTTCGCTTCACTGGGCATCCTTGTAGTGCCAAAGTCTAAGCTGGTTCGTGCCGCAGCATCGGTCACAGAGGCCCTCAGCGGCACCATCACCTTTGATGTCTACCGGTCGCTCATGGGACTGCTGGAGCACATCCGCCATGCCACACGCTGGCCCAAGCGCATTATGCACGGGCTGTACCGACCGCATGGGCCTGAGGGTGCTAGCCGCGACGGGCCGGGCGGCATTGTCAAGCCGGACCAATTCATGGCTCAGCAGCTGCTCCAATGGCTCCACTTGCTCTCTTCACGAGCAGGGGCTGCATTCACCGCAGTGTTGGCGCGCAGCAACATGCCAGATGTTTATGGAAAGCTGCAGTACTATGCATCCTCGGACGCGGCCACCGACAGCACTCCTCCAGGCATGGGGGGCTTCATGCATGGCATGTACTGGTACCTGGCACTCACGGACCACATTGTCCACTGGCTGCACATCACAGTGCTCGAGATGCTCGCATCAGGCTTCAGTTGTATTATCTTTGGCCGCAGGCTGGGGCCGCACGCGCAGCTCGTCCTCGGGGCAGACGCGTTGGCCACGCCCTACGCTCTGACGAGGGACTCAGAGTCCAGCGAGATGCTTGTGGAAACTCACCATGCCCTGCTGGAGTGCAGCGACTTCAACAAGGCAGCGTCGATAACCAGCATCGGGCACCTCAGAGGTGACGCCAACTTGGCCTCGGATGCCGTCAGCCGTAACAAGAAGGACACGCTGGCAAAGCTGGCCAAGGACTTGCGCATCAGACTCACGCCGCTCCCCTTCCCGGCATCCTGCCAGGCCGTCCTCGACCGTGTACTGGCGTATGCCGTGGCCAGAGGTCAACCGGTAAAGCCAAACCCTTACCAATCTACCCCCACCATCATCCCCTCCTCGCATCAACAGTACATCGCCCGACCTCTCAAACGTCTGCACGCGCCGACCGCTGAGGAGTCAGGGTTGGGCAAAGAGCGTCGAGACCGCGTGGATGGGGATGGACCGGTAACTGGCAATCTAGAGGCGCTGGCGGAAGCAGCCGACGCAGTGTCCCAGGCTGTCGATGACGCTCTCATGGCGGCCCTTGACGGGCTGAAAGCAGGCGTCCCATACACAGATATGACGCAGCAGCGCCACTTGAGGGTGTTAGCGGCGCACATCAGTACCGCTCATCCCAAAATGCCGACCTTCGCCGCCATCACAGCGGTGCTGGATCAAGCTCTCAACCCCAGGCGTTTCGACCGCGACGAGGACTGTTGGAAGGCTCACAAGGCCAGCCGATCCAACTACCAAGCTTACAAGTCCAAGTTGCAGCCGCTGGCGCGCCAAGCCATCCTCAAACGAATGCATCCCCCTACATCGGAGGAGTCGGGGTTGGGCAAGGAACGCCGAGACCGACTGGAGGGGGATGGGCCCGGCAGGTACGCACAGGCATGCGCAGCGGCGCCGCTGCCCAAGGCGGCGCCTCCTGGTGCGGCCAAGCGCTCACGCCTCTACCAAGCAATGCACGCTCCAACGGAAGCACAGGCGGGTGAACCTCAGCCGCCGACTGCTAAGAAGCACGCCGCGGCGCCATGGGGAGCGGCATCGCTGCCGGTGCAAATGCCTACGGTAATGGTGGGCGGCCGGCGCTTTGCAGCGCCTGCTCAGCGCAGAGAGCGGGCTCACTCAGCTCGGAAGCAGGCCATGCTCGACCACGCCCACAGCCGGGCTCTTGCCATGGCTGGGCCGCACGCCACAGACGATCAAAGGGCAAACCTAGTGGGAGCGGTGATGGCCACCCACGAGCTTTCGGAGTTCGGCGCGGCCTACGGCACGCTGGACAAGGACGACCATGCCTGGGAGTACTGGGAGCGTTTTTGTCACACGTATGGGTGGGAGACCACCTTCACTGGAGAGTTCGCCCGACGCTGCCCAGATGAGATCACGGAGCGGCTCGCTATCTTCCAAGCATGGGTCTATCCACAGTTGCGTGGCAGGAATGGCAGAGCAGACGCCAAGCCACGCACGGCGTTCAACAACTATGTGCTTGCCATCATCCGTGTCCTCGGGCGCTCGCACATACCCATGCCCAAGGCCAAGGCCGTGGAACGTTCCCTTGCAGGGCTGCAGCGCTCGTTCAAGCTCATCTATGGCGTGGAACATCTCATGCCAGGCCGCAAACAGCCAATCACGCCTGCCATGTTTGCCAAAATTGAGAGCCTGGCGGAGGGCACACGCCTCAAGGGGCGGCGCGATGCATGGTCGCCACTCACTCGATGGCGAGATCGCATTCTCCTGCGCCTTGGGCGGGTGCTGTGGCGCACAGGTCATCGCCTCGGGGAAATTGTTTTCCACCCCTCGGGCGAGGTCAACTACTTGACCCGCAGCTGCCTTTCCATCCGCAAAGCTGACGGGCGCAAGATTGCAGTGCCCACCACCGCCGATTGGCAAGCACTCGCAAGTGGTGACGTGGTGCTGCTGGCACCGTGCGTCTCCAAATCAGATCAGTTTGGTGAGCAGCATTGCCCCTTTCCAAGCGTGCTGCCCCACGATGGCACCGATACCAGCGCGGCGGCTGCAGTCAGAGACATTGAGCTCGAGCAGCCCTGCGCGGCAGGAGCGCGCAAGACCACGCCGCTCTTCGCAGACGCTGATGGCTCCCCCTTCACTTACGCCATCCTACACCGGGAGCTTCGCCAGGTGCTGTGTGCCCTCTTTGGGGCCAAAGTGGCATCTACACTCACGTGGCATTCTTTCCGCATCGGCTTAGCGTGCTCCCTTCACGCCGCGGATTGCCCTGACCCGGTCATTCAACTCATCTGCCGCTGGACTTGTCCTGAAAGCCTGCACGTCTACGCCCAGATGGGCGTGGAAAAGAACATCTACTGGACGGAAAAGGCCAGGCACACTACGTTTGACGCCACCAGGGTTAACAACCTTCCGGCGCTGGACAATGACGAAGTAGTGCACGACGGCATGCGGCTGGACGAAGACCCCTCGCCGCCGACCACTCAGCCTCGACTCACCACGTCGTTCATCATACCAGGAGGGCAGGTGCAGGCGCACTGCTCCGACTCCGTCGGCCTGGTGGGCTTAACAGCAAGGGTGCCGCGGTCGTTCTGGGCGGCGGCGGATCTGCAGGGCCACACGGCGTCAACCTTCCCTTGCGCCGTGGTCGCGGAGTGCGTGCGCGAGTTTCTCCACACGGACGGCACACGCACGAGCACATACCTCATCGAGCACCAGGGTCAGTTCTTCCCGATCAAGCGCGCGGATCTCATTTCCAAGTGCCTCACGCGAGCTCAGCGTGAAAATCTTCAGCCTGTCAGCTGAGAGCCCTCCCATTCCCACCCGTATAGGGACTCTCTCACCTCTCACTGCACATCAACTTCACCTCTCTCGAGGCCTCGTCAACCTCGTTCATGCTCTGTTGGTCAACCTTAGCAAAACTGTCAACCTCATAGTCAACTAGCTTAGCCCCAAGCATTCACAGGGCGCAAGCCTACCTACAATCTCTTATTCTCAACCCTTTCAGCTCTTCACTTAGCTGACCAGGGCTGGCGGGTCCTCTGCTAGCCTTGGTATTTAATGTGCAAATCCCTAACCACTGTCACTCTCCGTTCAAATATCTCACTAAGGCAGAGGCGATCATTTCCATGCTCGGTAGATCTTGGATTAAGTGTCTCTGCTAAGGTGCCAGGGTGGTAGGATGCAACCGTCCAACGGTTCGAGAGTTAGGGAAGTGAGCTCAACCGGCTGCCCCGAACTTGCGTCCTTGGGGGGGTTGAGATTTAGGTCACGGCATTTATTCAGAAATGCATATCAATCAAGGCCAAGGCCCTGAGAAGGTCCACATGCATTGCATGCATGTGCAAGTTGCTGCAAGAGAAGTTTGCTTGCCTCGTCGCTCCTTTGCCTCGCCAGCGATGGGCGCCTCCTTTCTCGCGGAGCAGCTTGCAGCAG
>Ga0163180_10002460_pt1 | contig 10352 bp, 6 predicted proteins | sample AtlANTMetagenome_2_FD_109647 | JGI IMG/M metagenome (GOLD analysis project Ga0163180, IMG submission 109647) | Marine eukaryotic phytoplankton communities from the Atlantic Ocean - Atlantic ANT 4 Metagenome | ecosystem: Environmental > Aquatic > Marine > Oceanic | place: North Atlantic Ocean...
CGCAACACTCACTGAGCCACAGTTGGGCATATCGAAAGGCTGCTTGGTCACACGCACATGCGCACTGACAACCGGAAACTGGGTGCAGAGCAGCTCCGCCACGGACTCCGCAACGGCCTCCACCAGACGCCACTCCCGGCCCGCGATCATCTCCCCAATCGCCCGATTGATCTCATAGTAGTCCACCAGTCCCTGCGCTCTGTCCGCCTTGGCCTGTTCGCGCCAGTCCGTCTTCGCCTCGAAGTCGATGCTGAGCTGTTGCTCAATGTGGCGCTCGAATTCGTGAAAGCCAATTCGGCATGAATACCCAAAGCCGTGCCCGCTGACGGTGTCCATCGTTACTCCATGATTGCCTGGTTTTGCACCTTAGCTCGATCAATAGATATTCGCTGATGCCTTGACGCACCTCATTTGGCGTGCGAAATTCATTTATCCAGGAGAAAGCCGTGCGCGTATTGGTCGCCTACCCACCACTGGAGTCCGCCAAGGGCAGCCCAATGCTGACCCAGAACCGGCAATTTCAATGGTTCCACGAGCCCAGCTATCTGTACCCATGTGTGCCCGCCTATGCCGCAACACTGCTGCAGGAGAAAGGCCACACGGTGGAGTGGTGTGACTGCATCGCCCAGCGAAAAGATTGGTCGCAGTTCGTCCGAATGCTGCGTGACTTTCAGCCCGACCTGATCCTCATGGAGACCAAATCACCTGTCGTCCGTGCCCACTGGGCCATGGTCGAGAGGATCCGAGCAGAGGTCCCCCGTGCCCGTCAGGTACTCATGGGTGACCACATCACCGGAAACCCTGAAGAGACCATGGCCAGTTGCTCGGTGGACTACCTCTTCACCGGTGGTGACTGGGACTTCTTGGCTGAGAATCTCTGCCAGCACATCGATGACGGAACACCGCTAGCGGGTGGAATGTGGTACCGCAAGGACGACGGCACTTGGGGTGACACCGGTCCTTACAAGAACCTCGGCAACCTCGATGAGCTCCCCTACATCGACCGGGATCTGACCCACGCCCACCTGTACTTTGAGAAGTGGAAGAAGCGACTGCCCTTCCTGTGGACAATGGCTGGCCGGGACTGCCCGTACGGCAAGTGCACCTTCTGCTCTTGGACCGTGACCTATCCAAAGTTCCGCACCCAGAAGCCCCACCGCTTGGCTGATGAGATGGAATTCATGGTCGAGCGCTACGGCGCACGAGAGATCTTTGATGACACCGGAGCCCTTCCGACAGGTCACTGGCTCACTCGACTCTGCAACGAGATGATCGACAGGAAGCTCAACGAGAAGATCATCTTCGACTGCAACTTCCGCTTCGACTACTTCACCGAGAAGAATGTCCACCTGATGAAGAAGGCTGGCTTTCGTAAGCTCATCCTCGGCATCGAGAGTGCCTCCGAGCGAACCATCGACATCCTCGACAAGAAGCTCACCCGTGAGCAGATCGTAGAGGGCTGCAAGATGGCGACAATGGCGGGCCTGCAGCCGCACCTCACGCTGATGGTCGGCTATCCTTGGGAGACCAAGGACGATGCCTACGAGACACTCAAGCTCGCCAAGGAGCTCATGCTCAACGGGTGGGCGCACCACCTTCAGGCCACGGTCGTCATGCCCTACCCCGGCACGCCACTGTTCCACCTGTGTCAGGAAAATGGGTGGATTCGATTCGAGCCCACGGCCTATGAGCGCTACGACATGACAGAACCCGCCTGCGTGCTGACAGATATGACCGAAGAAGAGGTCGTTCAGATGGCAGGTCAGTTCTACAAGCTCTACCTGCACCCGAAGTTCCTGATGCACCAGATGAAGCACCTGAACTCCATGGAAGATCTCGACTACATGGCGCGTGGAGCCAAGGCAATCTGGGGTCACATCAAGGACTTTGCAGACATTCGGGCGGACCACAACGCCGCGAAGTAAGCTCCCTCATGCTCCGGGCGAACTACCCCTACTACTTGGCGAGCAAGCCTTGTCAGCCGAATGTGGACTTAGAAGTCCGTGACAAATACACCGGCGAGGTGGCGACCCGGGTCGCCTTAGCAGACGCAGCAACGATCGATGCAGCGATTCAAGCTGCCGAACACGCCAGCGCAGCCTGTGCAGCAATGCCTGCCCACCAGCGCCAAGCGATCCTCATGCACTGTGTCGCGCGCTTTCAGGAGCGCTTCGACGAGCTCGCCGAGGCACTGTGCATTGAGTCGGGCAAGGCCATACCGTTCGCACGCGGGGAGGTCACTCGACTGATCGACACCTTCCGCGTCGCTGCTGAGGAATCCGTTCGCCTCAACGGAGAGGTACTGGAGCTGCAGATCTCCGCAAGAGCGGAGGGCTACCGAGGCATGACAAAGCGAGTTCCCGTCGGTCCGTGCAGCTTCATCGCTCCGTTCAACTTTCCGCTGAACCTGGTCGCCCACAAGATCGCACCCGCCATCGCCGTGGGCTGCCCATTCATCCTCAAGCCCGCCAGCCTCACACCTGTAGGGGCAATCCTCATCGGCGAGATCCTCGCTGAGACCGACCTGCCTGAGGGTGCATTCTCCATCCTGCCCTGCCGGCGTGATGGTGCCGATCTGTTCACAACGGATGAGCGCCTCAAGCTCCTGAGCTTCACCGGCTCTCAGGAGGTCGGCTGGGATCTGAAGGCCCGTGCAGGCAAGAAGAAGGTGGTCTTGGAGCTCGGAGGAAACGCCGCCTGCATCGTCGATGCGGATGCAGACATTGAGGACGCTGTCGATCGACTCGTCATCGGCGGCTTCTACCAGTCGGGGCAGAGCTGCATCGGCGTTCAGCGCGTGATGATCCACAGCGACATCTACGACGAAGTCCGCGATCGACTCATTGAAGCCACCCAGGCACTCAAGATGGGAGCGCCTCAAGATCCCGAGACGTTCATCGGACCCATGATCTCTGAGAAGGAAGCCGACCGTGTCAAGGCGTGGATCGACAGTGCTGTCGCCAAGGGAGCCACTCTGCTTTGTGGTGGAGAGCGAGACGGCGTGATGGTCGAGGCCACCTTGCTCGAGGACGTCCGCCGTGACTGCAAGGTCTGGTCCGACGAGGTCTTTGGGCCCGTCATGTGCCTGACCAAGTACAACGATTTCGACAGCGCACTGGAAGATGTAAATACGAGTATCTTCGGTTTACAGGCTGGTATATTTACGCGCGATATCTATAAAATTCAACGTGCATGGGACACACTGGAGGTCGGCGGCGTCATCATCGGAGACATCCCAAGCTGGCGCGTCGATCACATGCCCTACGGCGGAGTCAAGGACAGCGGCCTGGGCCGAGAAGGCATCCGCTATGCGATGGAAGACATGACGGAGATACGACTCCTGGTGATTCGCACACCACCTGGCGAGCGCTGAGCCTCAGCGAACCTCATTCCAGGCTGCCCGCACCGCAGTGGGCGATGACCACTGCACATGACCCGACGCGACCTGAGTCGCCTGAACCAGCTCTACCCACTCCGACATGTACGTGAGCGACATCATCTCTTCCCCCGCGGAATCCGCAAGGTTTACCTGGGAGAGATCATGCAGGTGGAAGTACCAGACATTGGGCCCCACCTCACCGCGCAGATTTACCGCGCGCCGAAGCAACTGATTGAGCACCTGAAAGTCACCTTCGGAGTAGGACATACGAACTGAAGATTCAAACAAGTCCAGCAGAAACAAACCGTGCTCATGTTGCTCTTGAAGCTTGAGCACGGATGTGTTGTTCCCCGGCATGTAGACCAAGTCGGAGAATGCGGAATCTTGGTCCCACGCATCCGCATAGCCAATGGCCCAAGCCTCCACGGAGTGGGCGGCACGCCATGGAGCTGCATTTTTGCCGCGGGAATCCATCAGGTCCAACTGATCAGAATAGGCCCACAGGTGCCCAAATGCGGTCAATTCATGCCCAAAGACATCTCCGGGTCGCGCCATGTTCCGGTACCCATCGACCCAGTCCCAGCCCCAGTGGCCGGACTTGTCTGCGCCCAACACAAAGGATGCCCCGCTGGGCATCAAGCCCTCCGTATAGAGGCTCCGCTCATCCAGAAAGTCCTGATAGCAGTCCTGATCCCCAAGCGCACAGTAGCCTTCATCTCCAGGAAATGAGCACTCGTCCACTTCTGGGTCGCAGAAGTTTTCATCGAGACGGCTGCAACTATCCGCCTCATCCCAACCCTCGACATTGGTGCAATTGTATACAGGGCGATTGTGCACCATGTAGCCAAGCTCAAAGCCAGCTCCCTCCAGCAAATCCAGAATCTCCAGCTGGCCGCAGAAGTCCACAGCGCGAACGAAGTTGTGCGTGATGCTGACCGCCACTGAGACATCCAAGGTACGCAGTGCTGCAGTGTTTTGCTCGATATGGGCAACATACTCGTCCACAAAGTCACAGCTGAGCTCACCGCTCTCGAGCGCATCGAGGTTCGCATCAATCGGCTGCTCGATTGCCGCCATCACAAACGCATGAACCGGCGGACGTTCGCCATCCATCACCGGTCGCGATGCATCGAGGACCACAAACCCGAGTTGTCCACCGAGGTCGCGCACCACAGCGACAAAGTCTCCGGAACGCGAAGGACGAGCGATGTCCAGCACCTCCATGGGCAGGTCCATTCGATCGATCACCTCTGCGCCCTGAACCAGGACAAGCTCGCTGCGCGCATCGACCGAATCGCTCGCGAGCACGAGGCCAGTGGAAGGGTCATATGCGACCTGAACACTATCGAGAGCACCCGCTACGGGAACCGGCCCTGAATGCCGGTCCGCTAGGTCCACTCGACTCAGCCCAGGCGACTCACCATGCGCAACCCAGACCACACCATTGTCCACATCCACAGCGATGTCCTCTACAGGAAGCCCGATGTCGATGACTTCCATGGTCAACTCTGGGAGCTGCAGCACAGCAATGGACTGCAGCTGAGGCAGAGCCACGATCGCAGACGTCTCGTCCGCCATCACCACCACATCGCCAAGCTCAGATCCGGCTTCGACCACAGTTCGCAGCCCCAGAGTACCCACATCGACCAATGCCACGCTTCCCGTAGCACCATCACTGACGAGCAAGGCATCCTCTCCGGACACGTACGCGCATGGCCCACCAAAGCTGGCCACATCGCTCAGCACACTCGGCAGGGGCAAGATGGCTGTCGTTCGATTGTAGGTATCTGCGGAGACCCCCTCTACCGCCACATCGATAAACTGAATGTCCCCATTGGGGCGCGCCACAAAGAGACGCCCACCGTCCTCGTCCAGACACATTCCCGTTCCATCCCTGGCCGCCTGAAGCCGCCCGGGCGTGTACAGGTCCGAGTCGGTGCACGCAGCCTCGAGACACCACTCGCCCATTGGATGCACATAGGCCTGCGTCAGGTAGCGAACGAACCCCTCGGTGTCATCGAGCACATAGGTGTACTCATTGATTGGATTCACCAGCGACGTCGCAGCCGTACCCGTCCCGCTGAGCGCACCGGCTGCCACCTGCACCAAGGTGTATTCTTCCGGCTCCGGACCGGGCGCGCCGGTGTCCGTGCTCGCTGTATCGTCCGAGGCAGGCTCTGCCGTATCTCCAGCCTCGGTGTCATCGGCGCCAGTATCGTGGGCAGCTGCACCCTCCGCAGCAGCGACCGGTAGCTTCGCAGTGTCATCGGCACATGCAACCAAGAACAGCAGAGAGAAGAGTCTCACATCCCCCCCCAGCTGGCGTCGATTATGCCAATGCTTGTGCCGGTTGGCGCCGATCCCGAGTACCACATCCTCAACCCACCTTCATGCAGGCTTAGGTTGGCCCCAAGCACGCTGATGCTCTCCCAGTCACTCTCCGAGACGGCTTCAATGATCGGCGAATCGGTCCTCGACCAGCGGATGCCATCCCTGCTCAGCGCCCACCCCACACTAAAGTCGCCGCTGCCGCCTCCTGAGTAGGTCATCAGGTACAGCCCATCCTTGTAGACCACCTCTGCCGACTTGACGTCTCCAGCCTCCCAGCCAGAGTCCAGCCCCTCCAAGATGGGCCCGCCGCAGTACCGCGTCCAGCTGATGCCATCGGCGGACACCGCGTATCCGATGCGATGCAAGCCCGTGGAGTACCACATCTCGTAGACACCATCGCGGTAGATGACCGAGGGATGAGCGACTCCACTTCCCTCCCAGTCCGCGTTGGCCGGATCTGGGGAGAAGACGGGGTTGGCGGAGTACTGTTCGAAGCGGAGCCCATCGTCACTCTCGGCGAGGCCAATGGTCAAGTCTCCTGTTTCGCCTGCGCGTCCGGCATACCAAAGCTGAACCCGGCCATCGCGCACAATCGCATTGGGCCCGTTGGTCGCGTACCGCCGCCAAGGGTGTTCCTCACCCCCACCGGAAATGATTGGATTGTCCTCGTACTCCGTCCAAGAGACTCCATCGTCGCTGGTCGCCACCCCAATCGAGTAGTCCTCCGAGTCGGTACCTGAGAAGTACATAAAGTATGCATCCTCATGCCGGACTACCGAGGGCAGGATCACGCCTGCGGAGTCCCAGCTACCCGGCTCGCCAGGTGCCAAGACAGGGTTATCGGGCAGGCGCAAAGCCTCTGCAGGCTCCCACAGCGTTGGAAGGGATCCGATCGGCTTTTCCAGTCCGGAGGCATACCCGAATGGGCGCACCTCGAGGCGCCTGTAGTCGCGCACCAGCTCTTCGGTGGTGCGCAGCGTTGCCGCCACTCGCCCAGTGCCGACTCCAAGCTGGCCGACACACAGCGTCGCGAGCCCGTCATCGTCTGTGCGGATGGCGCCCAGATGACCAAAATCCTCTTGTTCAAAAGTGACGTCCATTTCTGGCTGAGGCTGCGAGTCAAACAAGACCTGCACAGAGAGACATGTCTCCGCACACTCATCAACGCCCACGTCAGCCTCTGGACCGACCCAAGAAATCTCCCAGCCCACCTCGGACTGCACGCCGGAGTCCTCCGGAGCTGCCGAGTCGTCGGTCTGCCTTGGTGCTTGCGGCTCGTTCTGCCCGTTGGGCTGTGGCGGCTCACTCGGCGCAGGCCCCGCTGGTTCATTGGGGTCCGCACAGGAGATCACCCCAAAAAGAGAAGCCAAGAGAAGCGTCCTCATTGCGCCCTCCGGCGGATGATCAGGAGCAGGCCAAGCGCCCACCAGGCGATGCCTGGGGGTGTCGACATCGCGCATCCACGGCAGCCCACCGAGGGCTTTGACTCTTTGTCCGCAGGGTCATCCGCGCCTGGCGCATCCGGCTCAGCGCTGTCCCCAGAGAGCACCCGGCCAGAGTCCTCCGCTTCCGGCTCACCTGTATCGACTGTCGGTGAACCACTGTCCGCCTCGGGGTCCCCCGTGTCATGTCCCGTATCGCCCTCTTCACAGCTGGGATCGTCCTCATCTGAGAGGCCATTGCAGTCCTCATCGCCTGCTTCATCACACAGCTCCACCCCATAAGGGCGAACCGCGGCATCGAAGTCGTCACAGTCGCCTTCGCCGATTGACCAGCCGTCTCCATCGAGATCCGTCTGCACCTCAAACCAACTCGGCGTCAGCCAGAGGTGCTCCACAGGCTCGACTCCAGGTCCATCACAGTCGCCACCCGCAGCCCACAGCTCACCATCGACCAAGACCTCCGCGTAGGCCCACTCCGGTTCCGCACCCGGATCAAATTCCATGGTCCAAGCACCGGAGTCCAGCTCGGCTTCTGCCAAGAACGATCCGGACGGTGTGTGAATGTACACATCGGTCACTGTCGCCACCAACTCCTCGGGCACCCGCACCACGGCACCCAGCGCAGCTCCTCCCGGCATCACCAGCTCGCCGCCCATTCCGCCCAAGAGGTGGTCCTGCGAGTACCACTGGATCGACACCGGCAGCAATGGTCCCGTCGTGGCATACGTTCGTCTGTTCTGGAACGCCTGATACAGGGTGCTCCGATCGAAGTCTTCGCCCTCATCCATGACGGCGACTGTAAAGCCCTGGCCATACGGCCTGTCCGTCCGAACACTGTCCACACGGCAGGGATCCCCCGGCCGACTGTCGTGGTTGGAGCTACCAGCAGCAAAGCCCAGGTAGTGCTCATGCGCACCCAGCGCCCCACGAATGGTACCGGGACCATGCTCCCCACTCCAAGGAGTGGCAAACCCATCATCCAGGCCCATGCTCGACCCATGCTCGGAGTAGACCTCGACGACCGGCGAGTAGTCCGAATTGTGGCATGACCAATCCGTCGGCGTGGGCACGGTCAGAGATGGATGCTGTGGCACGAGGAGCGCATCTCCCCATGCTGCACGAAACGAATCAGCCCACTCCCACACACCATCACAACGGTCCACGGTCAAGCCCGGCCCCTCGGATGGACGAACAGCCTCCAGATCGAGGCCCTCCAGCGTGGCATTCGCCGCAAACATCAAGAGAAGCTTGTGACCAAATTTGAAGCCAGTCTCCGTGTCCTCAAAGGCCAGGTCTGCGCCCGGAATGGTGACAAATCCACCATCGGGGTCATGCTGGGCCAGGATCTCCTCCAAACCGAGAGCAAAGTCCGATGAAGATGCACTGGTGATCCCATTGGCGTGATCGGTGACGGCTAGGAAGTCCAACCCAAAAGAACGCGCATGCGCGCTGATTCCAGCCAGCGAACCACAGTCTCCGGAGCAATCCCCCACATCCGAAGAGCCGCCGTCGCCAGAGACCCCTGTGTGGGCATGGATGTCACCAAAGTAGAAGCGCTGGCCGTCGAAGGCCTCCGAAGCTCGCGCCATCCCTGATGCGGACAACGCGACCAGCACGATGCTGGGCAGAAACCGCCCACCCTGTACTTCGAATGTCCCCATGGCCCGTCCCCTATGCCTCCAGTCTACAGTGACCTGACGCAAGTAGACGCATACCTTAAGTCGCCGGGAGTGAAACGAGGCCAACAAAGGCAAAATCCACCGACGATCTACCAATCGCTTAGGATCCCTACATGGCAACACACCGAATCGGGATTCTCACAGGCGGCGGTGACGCCCCAGGCCTCAACGCAGTAATCCGCGCAGTCGTCAAGTACGCGGTTGGAAAGCTGCATTGGCAGGTCGTCGGCATCGAAGACTCCTTCAACGGACTGCTAGAGGTTCCCAGGCGCCTGCAGAACCTGACGCCACAGAGCTGTCGGGGAATCTTGCACCGAGGTGGAACCATCCTCGGCACCACCAACCGAGGCAACCCGTTTTCCTTTCCCGACGGGCAGGGTGGCGAGGTCAACCGCGGTGAAGAGCTGGCCCAAGCCATCCGCGATGAAGGCATCGAGGGACTGATCGTCATCGGTGGCGATGGCACCCAGGCCATCGGACTGCAGCTCATGGATGACCACGGCATTCCAGTCGTGGGGGTCCCCAAGACCATCGACAACGACCTCTCTGCCACCGATCTCACCTTTGGGTTCATCTCGGCGGTTGAGGCCGCCACAGATGCACTGGATAGGCTGCACTCCACAGCCGAGGCGCACGATCGCGTGATGCTGCTCGAGGTCATGGGCCGGGATGCAGGCTGGATAGCGCTGTGGGCCGGTGTCGCGGGCGGAGCAGACTGCATCGCCATCCCTGAGATCGCCTATGATCCGGATCGCTTCGTCGACAAGATACGGGAGCGCCGCATGCGGGGCCGACACTTCACCATCATCGTGGTGGCTGAAGGTGCAGCACCCGCGGAGGGAGAGTCTCTTCCCTCCGAGATCCCTCACGGAAAGGGACGCATTCGGACCGGCGGCGCAGCCCAAACGCTGGCGCAGCTCATCACCGAGCGCATCGATGTAGAGACACGAGTAACCGTACTTGGACACCTTCAGCTAGGCGGCGGCCCCGTGGCCTTCGACCGCGTACTCGCCACGGAGTTCGGCGTGAAGGCGGTGGAGCTCATCCTCGCCGGCCGGTGGGGGGACATGGTCCGCCTGAGCGCGGGTGAGGTCAGCAGCGTCCCAATCCGGGATGCCGTCGCCGCATACCGAACGGTCGAGGACGACCACCCCCTCATCGGGGCCGGACGCTCAGTCGGGATCGAGTTCGGCGGGTGATTCCCCCTTGAGGCAAGCCGAAGGCAAATGACCGAACACCACACTTCTTTTCTGCTGCCACGGAGAACCACATGAGCCAGCCAACACACAACCTTCAGCAACCACGGATGTTGTGGTTTGCCTTCATCCCATCGATCTTCATGTTTGTTGGTGCGCTGTTCGCCGTGCACCAAGGCCAGGCAACACAAGCGGAGAACGTTGCTGCGATGGGCCTTCCGCTCAGCGTCATGGCGCTTGTTGCATTCGCATCCATGCCGATGATTCGCAAGAAGATCATGGGCGGCACCCAGACGCTCCCCCTCCTCAGCGAGAACCCATCTGA
>Ga0163180_10002464_pt1 | contig 10346 bp, 6 predicted proteins | sample AtlANTMetagenome_2_FD_109647 | JGI IMG/M metagenome (GOLD analysis project Ga0163180, IMG submission 109647) | Marine eukaryotic phytoplankton communities from the Atlantic Ocean - Atlantic ANT 4 Metagenome | ecosystem: Environmental > Aquatic > Marine > Oceanic | place: North Atlantic Ocean...
GCGGCGGCGGCGTGTTGGCGAATCCGCGACGGCGCGAGACGACCTGTTCTTCTTCGAGACAAAGTCGTCGTCGCCCCCCATCCAAAACACCACCCAGAGCGCAAAGTCGCGCGGACGACGACGACGACAACGTGGACGTCGATGCGGTCGTGTTTGAACCAATCATCGACGACGGAGGAGGAGGAGGACCACCACCACTACCACCGCCGCCGCCCCAAAAGGAAGTAGGGAAGAAAACAAAAGCGCCTCCTCCTTCGTCGTCGTCGTTCGGGAACGGGATTTTTGATTCCCTGATAAAATCGTACGACGAATTCGACGCGTCGGAGGGATTGACGAAACTGAAAAGAAACGTGAAACACTCGGATCGAATGGCGAAAGCGATGCAATACAAAGCAGGGAAAGTCGCGAAGAGTTTGAGAGTGAAAGTGAATGGTACTACGAACGCGAACGCGAGGAAAAGTGTTGGAGTTTTGAGTAGGACGAGGACTACCGGCGAGGCCGACGGCGAGGAGGAGGACGACGACGCGGACGCTCGATCGACGTTGAAGAAGAAGAAGAAGAAGACTCCCGGGAAGACGTCGAAAGAGAAAAGCAAGGAGGCGAGTAAGATTCCAGTGACGTATCCAGACGCGACGAAACCTGAGATATATAAGTTTAACGACGCGGAACGGGAGGCTATGGGTGAGTTGGACGCGGACGAGATGCACTTCGTGCCGATACCGAACGAGAGCTGGTCCGTCTCTTTGCTGAGGTATCTTCCAAACAGGTCAAACGCGAACGTCGATTACTCGAAACCGCCGGTCATTTTCATTCCTGGGTGCGCGTCGAACGCGTACACGTTCGACGTCGATGCGAAAGATGGGTTTTCGATGCCCAGATTATGCGCGGAAAAACTAAACAGAGAAGTTTGGATTTGTGAATCTCGAGGAGTTGGTCACGCGAGGAACCACGAGACGCCGTTGGAGAGCTACACGAGACTCGTGATTGAGAACGATATCGAAGATGAGAAACAAAGCAAGACGAAGAAAAAGAAAGTGAAAACGAAGAAAAAAACAGTGTCTGTGCCTAAAATCAAACCTACCATCTACGGCGGCTGGGATTTCGACACGTACGTTTTGGACGATTTACCTACGGCGTTTACGTACATACGAAATGTCATGGTCGGCGAAGGCCGAGCGAAGAGAGAGACTTTTGAATACGATTTGATCGGTCACTCGATGGGCGGCATGCTTGCGTGCGCCGTCGCGGCTAGGAGTCAACACGATTACTCGGAATGGTCGATTAGGAAAGTCATTGCTTTAGCCTCATCGTTAGAATGTTCCTCGACCAACGCGCAGACGGTGCCGTCCATTTACGCACGATTCGCGGCATTAGCGGGACATTTACCGAGGGGTTTAACCGGAGGTGCATCGGCGATACCGAAAATTCATTTACCGTTGCAACCAGTTTCAGTAGGTACTGCGGAGCTGTTCACACGAGTCTTAGGCCCACCCGACGAGAAAAGGCACGAAGACGTTTCAAATCCAGCCTCTGCGTTCTGGAACAACTCCGTCTCCGCGACGACGTGCTACCCTGGTGCCACGAGTGCTAAATTTTTGCGAAAATTGCTCATCTATGGATTCGATAACGTCCCTTTAAGCTTGCTGCTTCAAATGTGCACGTTATTCACCCCCGGCGGCATGCGCTCGCGCGAAGGCTTGAGAACCTTCTTCACCGAATCCAAACGCCCGTCCGAAATCACCATCTTCGGCGAAGATAAATTCAAGGAAGACCCATTGGAAGTGCAAAAACCTGTCATCAACTACATCGACGCGTTCACCAACAGTAACGTCCCCATGCTCTGCATCGCCGCGGATTCCGACCCCATCTTCCCTCCAGAACAAGTCAAAGCCTTCGCCAAAAGAGTCAGCGCTCGATACGAGTGCGTCGGCGACGGGTCCATCAACGATGCCAACGTCATTCTCGACGAAAGCATCGATAAAGAAAAAGAGCACAACAAAAAAGTTATCTTGGGCGATGCGCCCGAAATGATGATGGCAGACGTCAACAGAGTGGAGATTCCTAGCCACATGAGCCATTACGACGTGTTGTGCGGCAAGCGAGCGCCGGAGTTGGTGTATCCTAAAATCTTAGCCTTTCTCGAAGAATAATATCAATCTATCGTGCACACAGAGCACCCAGACGTTGCGAGCACTCTTTTACACATTTTGGTGGAGTCTTTTTCGATCCCCATCTCTTCTTCTTTTCCGCGCGCGACCCCCTTTCTTCCTCTCTTCTTTTCTTTGAAAATGCAACACAAAAACACTCCTCCTCCAAACAAAAGAAGTTTTACTGCATCTCTCTCTGCGCGTTTGTGGTGCATGTGTGCGAGCGCATCCTTGCTCTCTCTCGCGTGTTGTTTTCCTCCTTCGGCGGCGCGGTATTGTCCCATCGTTTCTTTCGCGTCGTCGTCGTCGCACGGGAGGCGGCGGGAGGGCGGTGCACCTCGCGCGACGACACTTTTTGCATTGGCAGTTGTGCCATTGGGGAAAAGGAATCGAATTAGTTGCAGGACAATTTGCGGACCTCGCGACAACACAAGGGAAACAACAAAACTCGCGGCGGCGTTTGGTGGGTCTTCGTTTTCAGTACCATCGTGTCATTTTGTGACGCAGAGGACGCGTGTACTGGTGGTCTCTGTGGACGCGATGAGGTCGTCTTCTTTCGATGGTGATGATGATGGTTCTTCTGCAGAGGACTTTACTAATGTGGAAGAAAGAGGAGAAGAGAGTGTTGAAGACGTCACGGTGGACTTTATCGGCGACGGGTTACTCGGTCCACGCAAATGGCTCGGTGCGGCGACAATTATCGATGAGAAAACGAAAGAAACGACATTTTACGGGGTTCCGAGTCACGCGCGAAGAGTGCTCAAGGTTGAACCGCAAACGGGACGAGTGTCCGTCGTCGGCCCGGATTTAGGCGACCGGAAGTTTAAATATTTACGTGGCGTGACGAGCGTGGACCAGGAGGACGAGGAACCGACCATATTTGCACTCCCAGCGTGGGGAGATAGCGTGTTGAGGTCTGATTTTAATAGAGAGGAAGATAACGAGCAACCAGAGATTGCGAATTGGATGGAAGAGCTGTGTTTGCACGACGTGAACGATCGAACGAAATGGGAGAAGAAGTGGATGTGGCACGGAGGACAAATCGCACATAAGAAAGACGGCAATTTGTACGCGATTCCGTGTAACGCGAAAGCAGTTCTAAGAGTGGATGTGAAACAAGCGAAGCGTGGAAAGAACGCGACGGAGAAAGCGAAGGCTATTAGTATGGTTGGCGAAGATTTGATTTCAAAGATGTCTGGAGCCCACAACAATAAGTTTTACGGCGGCATCACTGGTTCGGACGGAAATATTTACGGCGTCCCATATTGCGCGGATAAAGTGTTGAAAATCATTCCGGATGCCATAAACCCACGCGTGGAATTATTAGACGGCGACGGAGCACTTCACGAGATTCCAAAAGGGGAAAACTTTAAATGGCACGGCGGCACGTATTGCCCGATTGACGAGTGCATTTACGGGTTCCCGTCGCACGCGGATAAAATTTTACGGATTCACTGTAAAACGGGCAAAGTGACGCAAATAGGTGGGAACTTTCCAGAAGATATGAACGAAGGACGCTATAAGTGGGGCGGTGGAGCTGTCGATAGAGAAGGTCGGGTGTATGCGATTCCTTCGGATTGCGCGTGCGTTTTGAGGATAGATCCGAGAACGACCGTGAAAGCGAAAAAAACGATAACAGAAGACAACAACAACAATAACAACAACAACGCATCATTAAACAACGATTGCGACGATTTTGAATCGGAGAGTAAAAGAGGTGCGCCTTCGAGCACAGGCACGGGTGTTAGAGGAGAAGGTTTCCGCAAAGTAATTTTCGATTTCAACAAAGCGCGCGAACAGTCATACTCCATGGAGAGGACAAACAGTAAAAAGAAGAAACAAACCGTCGTCGAAGTCGAAGAACCACTCGTAGAATTCCTCGGTGTTGGTGTTCCAGGGATGCTTCCAAACCTCCGAAACAAATGGCAAGGTGGCGTTCTCGCGAACGATGGGATGATTTATGGCGTCCCGTGTGACGCGCCATACGTTCTCCGAATTAATCCAGAAACTGCCGAATGTTCATTCATTGGCGGTGATTTAGGCACGATGGAAGATAAATACCAAGGCGGATTCTTAGCACACGACGGATGCATCTATTGCATCCCCGAAAACGCCGAACACGTGATGCGCATTCATCCTCCAGGATCCACCGCGTACCCGAAGCCTCAATCCTTGAAAGCGCACAACGTCGCCGTCGAAACCCAAGTACCACTGACCAAATCGCAACGGAAAAAGTTTTTGAACAGACGAAATCGAGAGAGAAGTGGTTCTAGTAAAATCGGCAGCGTTGTAAAAAAGAACAGATCATGTTGCGGTCCGAGTCCGCGCGTGTGCCCAGAGAGTCGCCCGCGCGGCTGTTTTTAAAAGGCAAAATGTAAGAGAAATAAATGACTCAGCAATATTATTATTTATCTTTGGAACTCCTCACAAATCACATCGCGCGAAACGAAACGAAAGCGCACGCGTAGTATTATATGCTCCAAAGCAACGCCTCTCGCGCCGTGGCATCGATCGCCATCGTTTTGTGGGCAGGTGCGTTGCACTATAACATCCAATCTATAACTCAATCAGACGCGTATAAGAACTCTAAGATCGGGAAAAGTGCGAGCACTTCGGTGTCGTTTTCTCTCTTTACTCCAAAGTCGTCTTCAACGCCAAAGGATATCGACGACGCGACCCCCGGGGCTGAAGAGGAAGAGGATTGAATCGCACGAATCGAAAACGCGGAGTGTTCGACAAAAAAAGCAGGAGAGGCTCGCGGAGAACGAGTAGAGGCTCACGCGAGAGACGAGAGACGAGAGAGACGGAAGAATTGGAAGATGTCTACTTCTTACTTTGACAAGGACGATTTGATATCGTTAAAACGACTTTGTAAACATTGCGTCGACGCGTGCATTCGAGGGTGCAAAGAAATCCGAACTGTCGCCAAACGAAACCGCATGAATGAAAACACGAACGAGAAGATCGAACACACGTTCAAAGACGAAAATGACGCGAGAAGCGCATTAACCGAAGCGGACGTAAACGCGCAGTCGGTTATCATCGGCGCTTTGACGAACAGTTACGGCAGCCATTTGAACATAGTCGGCGAGGAAGATGGCGACGCGAACGCGAGGCCGAAGAAAGACGAACAGAAGTTGAAAGAGTGTTGTTTCGAGTTTAAGAAGATGGATGAGGTGGAAGATGTTGAAGTCAGGGTCGGGGATTTAGTTGTTTTCGTAGACCCGGTGGACGGGACCCGAGAGTTCATAGAAGAACGATATCACAATTGTCAGTGTTTGATTGGTGTCGCGCATAAGGGGAAAGCGGTGGTTGGAGTTGTGGGAATACCATTTCCAAAAGGGAAAATAACCAAAGAGAGCGACGTGGAAGCGTGCGCGGTCGTGTACGGAATGTGTTACGAAAACGAGGATGGCAAAAATGTGATGAAAGTTTTGGAGACGTGCAACGAGGAGTTGTTAGGTAGAGCGACGACGGCGACGACGGAACAGCAGCACCAAGACCAACGGCAACAGAAGAAACAGCGCGTCTCTTCCGAAACGACGACGTCTACGAGTTCGTACATCCTAGCTACCGGCGATAGTAAGTCGAAAGCGTTACGCACGGCGGTGGAGAAAATCACCGAATGCATAAACGAGGACGATGCATTCCCAAACGCGCTGGAGCACATAATCACCGGCGGCGCCGGTAACAAAATCCTCCGCGTCTCGACTGGAATCTCGCCTTCTCCGTCTTCTTCAAAAACGACGAACCCGCCTGACGTCGCCTTGATGCACATGGGCACTTGCGCTTGGGACACCGCCGCCCCGGAAGCCGTCCTCCTCGCGTCCGGCGGTAAGATAACTGACCTCTTCGGCGACCGACTCATCTACGACGCGTCCAACAAAAGCGAAGGCTACATCAACAAACGAGGCGTCTTGGCGTCCAACAAAGCCACGGTCGAGAGTGGCTTACATTCAAAGTTCGTCCAACGAATGAAGAAAAGCCAGACGTTGTTGACCCTTTTCGGCGTCGCCGCGTCCGAACGAAACGACGACGAAGAAGAAAACAAAGACCACCGGGAAAAAAAAAATGATCGCTTCCAACAAAAGACTCCTTTTAGAGAACAACCCTCGTGAATACTATAAGTACTACTACTACTACTATTACTACTACGAACGCGCCCCGCAAAAGCGCGGAGACATCGCTTTTCTTTTTTCTCTCATCATGAGACCTTAAACCCTCTTTCATCCAACCCTCCTCCTTTTTATCCGTTCTCTTTCCTTCACTTCTTTTTGAGAGAGAGAGACGAGAGACGAGAGCGGCAGGACTTTGGGCTTCGACGAGCGACGAGCAAAACAGCGCGTTCGTTTGAAGAAGGAGAACCACCGAGAGTGCCGTCGGCGCGCGTCTCTTTTCTTCTGCGTGGGGGTCCTCTCCTTTGGTGGTACGCGGGAAGAGGAAGAGGAGGAGGATATTGGATTGGATTTTTGAGTGGTGTTTGACTTCTTCTTCTTCTCGTGCAGTTCTCTCTATTATAAATCTCTGCGCAATCTATACACATCGACGTCATGACATCGACGAAGGCTCCCGAAGAAACGAGCGACGAGCTGAAATCGGTGACGAAGGAGTTCACGCACCAGGCGTCGATAAAGCTCGCGGAATTGTCCAACGACGCGCGCGTGTCGAAAAACTTCGACGAGACGCTGGACAAAGCGAGCGAATACTTACTCGAGGAAGGGTCGGAGGCAAAAATCAGGAGAAAAGCGCAGGAATTGATGGAAACGAGCGATTTAGCCGCGAATTTAAAACTGAAAAGCCAAGATTTGTTCGATAACTCGCTGAGGAACGAAGAAGACATCGAAACGGCGAAGAGACGAGCGTCGCGAGTGTTGGAAATTGCGGAGAGTTTAGCGGCGAAGAGCGCGTCGACGTCGCAAACGGCGTCGGTGTTTGCGGCGGCGACGGCGAATTTGAAACATTTGATTGCGACTTCAGAAAATAGACAAGAGTTGGCAGAAGCCGCGAAGGATTTAGGGAAAGAGGTTTGGGAGAAGTTAGGGAATCGAGCGAACGAGAATTCGAACGTGTCGAGCATGAAGATGACGGTCGATCGGCTGAGCGGCAGAGTGAGAGAATTGTTGAGAAAGCTACAAGAGGATAAGAGGAAGAGAGAGGAAGAGGCGGCCATGGCCGCCGTCATGGGGTTAGATGGTTTGAGTAGTCCAAGAGGGGGTATGGGAAGCGATGGTGGGTCGTTGATGAATTCTCCAAGAACACCGGGGGGTGGGTTGAGAAACAACGGCGTGGCTGGCGAGAAGAGCGGCGTCAACTCCAGGTTTAAAACGTTAGGCGAAGAATCGCAATCGATTTGGAGAGACATACGAGGGGACGAGCAAATTAATAAACTTTTGAAAGAAGATATTGTGCCTGGTTTTAACAGTCTAATTAGAAACGCGGTTGAGGTGAGTTGCGAGTTGATTTCAAAATTAGAGTTGCCGCGCGTAGACGGCATTTACGATTCGCCCATCGGCTCCGTCTGTTACCACGTGGACAATTTGCATTTCAGCGAATTTTCCATCGATAAAGGCGCTTTGAGAGTAATCAACCATGTCAACGGCGAGAAGCGCAATAATAGAAAGCATCATAGGAAACCGCACCACCACAACCAAGACGAAGATGGGCACCACGAGTATTATGATTCCGAGTATGCTTCCGATGACGAAGTGGAGGAATCGTGTGAAGACGGAGGGTTCCATCAGTTCAACGAACGCAGTAATAGCAACATCACCGGATTACATTCCACGGTGGAAGTACGAGGCATTAAAACAAAAATGGAAGAGATTGAGTTTGCGTATTGCGAACATCCTAGAGGGTGGGGCGTCATCGATGGCGAAGGTTTGTGTACGGTGAAAGTAGACGGAGCGAGAGTTGGAATTTCTTACGAGATCATCATCAACACGCCAAGATTAGTGCAAATTGTCAATCAAGGCGTGGAAATCGTCAAGAATGAAAGCACGAGAGACGAATTGACGGCGAAATTTCAAACGAGTTTAGAAGAAAGGAGGAAGGCATCGGCGTCGGCGGATGAAAATAACTCTGAGTTTGCGACGCCAGTTTTGAGTCCAAGCGGGAAGAACCCACAGGACATGTCTCCATCCTTTCAAGAAGCTGGAAATAGCGAAAAGTTTGATTTATCCACCGTGGACGATGCGTTATCGAGCGCTTTAGACCGCGCATTTGGTGGTGGAGGTGCATTTGGCGAACCTCCAGAATCGCCAGAAGACACGCCGCCGCATTCCCCGAACGAAAGCACCTTTGGTTCGGGAGAACAGCAAAAACACGCGTACTTCCAACCTCGAAAACCATCGTTCGATGGCAGCACGATTAGAGACACCACCACGGCGAATATTAATGGCAGCAAACCCGGACACGACAATAAAAGCGGAAACGAAGAAATAGATAGACAAGCGCAGCTGGAGAAGAACCGGAAATTCGTTGAGGACATCCTAGGTGCTGAATTCCTTGGGACCGACCCGGTTCTCACCTTGCGCGTCCACACGACCCACATCGCGGTCGGTAAACTCGACGTTGAGATCGGTGGTACCTCCGCCGCGTGGCTCTACAACATGATCGCGCTCGTCCTCACCGAACAACTTCGCGGTCGCATCGAAGAGCGCATCAACAACATCACTGTCCGCCAACTTGCTCGCCTCTCCGGCGCCGTCGCCGCCTATTCCGCCGGTTTAATCCAAGTCGAAGTCATGGGTGACCAGTCCGACTCCGAGGATTACGACTCCGACGAGGAAGGTTTGTTCTCCGGAATGACCGGGTCTTTGCGAGAAGATTTAGGCCAATGGAACGTAGACTGGGTCTGTTCGCACTGCCCGGGCGAAGCGAGCGAAAAATTGCAATCCAAGCGAAAGTTTGGAAGCAAAACAGATTTGAGACGAAATTCGAGAGGCGAGAGCATGGAAATGTTGCCAGATCTCGATAGCGACGCCAAATGGGAAGCGTTTCAGAACAACGCGTAGAGTCCTACGCGAAGAAAGAAAGGGAGAGACATTCTCTCATAGATAGAGAGCGCTCAAGCGGCGTCGTTGTCGTTATTCGAGAATACCACGTAGTCGTTTCCACGCATATCCAAAAACACGACCTTTCTTTTCGCGAACAACCCGTCGTCCTCGTTCCACGCGTTCACCATCCTTTTTTCCCTTGTTTTTTGCTGACGCATCAAAAGTATCCACAGAAAAACGCCTCTTCTTTGCTCGTCATAAAAATGTCTCGCTCGTCCAACGGCGTTCCCCCGATGCTCCTTCCTGCCGTCGCGTTCGTCTCGACCACGTGCGCGGTGTTGGTGTCGCAGAGGGAGCGGATTGCTGCCGCGCCGAAAGCGGTGTTGCGAATCTCGTCCAACACATTCAAGAAGATATTTCCATTCGCATCCCCTAATGTGATTGACACCACCAACAAAAGAACCCCTCCTGTTCCGGGAAAGCCACCACCAAAACCGAACGACGACGACGTAAACGACGATTGTGGGGACGACCACCACCAACAAAAAAAGGCGGCGGCGTCGTCTTCGGTGGAGAACACGACGACGACGACGACGACGGCACAGCAAAGGTATTCGATGTCAAGTGAAGAGAGAAACTACCAGAGAAAAAACCCTAAACACCAGGCCAAAAGAACTCTTTCGAAGGCTGAAAAAATGGTCTTAGAAAGAGAAAGAGAGGAAGCGCTCGCGTGGCGAGCGAACGAAAACGGATTCGAGATGGTGACAATTCGCGCGTCCAGTCGAGAAGAGGCGAAGAGAAGAGAACAAGCGAAAAGGACGGACCCCGTGAAGGGTGTAGAAAAGAAGAAGACGAGAGGAGGAAAGAGAAATAAGAAAGGACGTAAACGAGGCGGCGGCGGCGACGCGACGAGCGAGAGCGAAGAGGAGGAGGAGTAGGAGGAGGAGAAAGAGGAGGACGTGAGGATAGAGGTAGACATTTCGACGTTCGGAGCAGTAATTGTGGCATTGAGGGTGCCGAATAAACTTGGGGACGACGAAGATGTCGTGTTAGGTTTTGATTCGGTCGACGAGTACGCGAAAGTGGACGACCATCCGTACTTTGGCGCCGTCGTCGGTCGAGTTGCGAATAGGATTAAACACGGAAAGTATGCTTTAGATGGCGTGGAGTACACGTGCGATCGAAACGACGGAGATAAACACAC
>Ga0163180_10002465_pt1 | contig 10344 bp, 16 predicted proteins | sample AtlANTMetagenome_2_FD_109647 | JGI IMG/M metagenome (GOLD analysis project Ga0163180, IMG submission 109647) | Marine eukaryotic phytoplankton communities from the Atlantic Ocean - Atlantic ANT 4 Metagenome | ecosystem: Environmental > Aquatic > Marine > Oceanic | place: North Atlantic Ocean...
CAAGAATTGAAAATGTAATGAAGTTAATAAGTTGATTTTTGTTCATATTTATCTTTTAGGTCTCTATTGTTAACTTCTAATTAAATTCTTATTAAATAAACTTTTGACTATTAGAAAAAATATTTAATTTCAAAATTTAGAAATTTTTTAAACAAATTTATTTTTTACTTAATAACTTCTTAATCCAATAATCTTAACTTATATAAGTCTTCTATATTTTTACGCCTTGAATATTGAAGACAATAATATAAAAAAAATAATAAATGATTATAAAAAATTCACCTTCTCCCAAAAACTCAAATCAAGCCCAAGAAATAGGGCATATCAAATATTCTTATAAAGAAAGTTTTAAAAGAGAAAATAAATCTATTTTGGATGATTCGGAATTTATTGAAAATTACAATAACGCCCTTAAATCACCACAATCAAGAAGATTGTATAAAGATACAGAGAATGAAATTCATTTGGACTCAATTGAGGCCCAAAATATTTTACCTCTAGATAAAATTTCTATTTAAAATTTTATTAAAAACTACTTTTAAAGATTTTTTAAATAGATCTTAAATCCGACCTTCTTTTTTTAATGTTAGCTTACTTCTACGTTCATCCAATTTATTTGGACGCATGAAATGAGAATAGGGAACGGGATTCTCATTAACTGCATAAGATCATGAATGAGCTCTCTCAAATAAGAGAAAAAATTACAAGAGCCAAGAGGCTTTATGAAGCCCAAATCTTGGCAACTAAAAATGGAGAAGTTACTCCATATAGAAGATCAGTCTTTGAAGAAAGAATTAGGGAAGCACAAAAAGAAATGAGATCGCAAGACACCAAAAAATAAATTCTTTTGTAAAAATCTATTTTGTATCAGCTACATTCTTGAAGAAATCGCAGTAAGCCATTAATTCTGATTCGGTTTCAATTTTTAGATTTAAATCATTAATTGCTTTCTTGGTATCAATTCTGTAGCCATACCAATCTAGACAAACTTCTCTCTGCCTTTGGGTTTCAGAAACCTTTTGAGTGCCTATTTTGTTTGAGTTACTAGTACAACTCGCAAGAAAAATAGTTGAGAGAGCTAGTAGTGGGAATAGTAGTCTTTTCATTTGTTAATCACAACAACTTTCCGTTTTTGTTGAAGCAGTCCAAGATGTTTCCTCCATTGTTGATAAGTCAACTCTATGAGTTGCCATCCAGTCACCATTGGCTTCCACAAACTTTTGAACATTTCCTTCTGGAGCTTGATGAATGACAATAACTTTTTGAGGATCTTCCTTACTTACTCCTCTAAAAAGTGGCTTAATGAGAAATTCAGAATGTCTTTTTTCTGCTTCCGCACTATCAAATATTGCAGCCCATTCATCGAAAGTGCTTTCAATTTTAAAAGTAAAAACTGAGGTTATGGAACAAGACATAATAAAGATATTGTTTGTTTAAATAAAATAAGTCTGTTTAATTAAGGTTTAGTTAATTATCTTTAAATGGAATTAAAACAGATGTTTTTTCAAATTTAAGCCAACCTTTTTTCTAATATTTTTAACATTCTTAAATAAACATTCCTATTGAAAAGAGTAAGTGTCAATGCTATCAATTTAATAAAACTTACAAAAATATGGAGCTAAATACTTTCTTACTTATCTTATTAGTCATAGCAAATTTTACAAATTTATATCTGACTCATTTCAAAAAAAAGAAAAAGTAATAGTTTTTACAATTTAAATCAACCTTTATTTCGCTTAACCTTTTATTAATTTAAAGTTAAAAAAAAGATAATCAAATCAGTATTAAATAGGTTTAATTGATTAAATCTTAGTGAATAATAAGCTCTCCTTAAAAAATATTAATGTCAAATATGGAGAGAGCCTAGCTTTAAAATCCATAAACTTAGATATTTATAAAGGTGAATTTGTAGTCCTTCTTGGGTCTTCTGGGGCAGGTAAATCAACTTTGCTAAGAACAATCAATCAATTGAATCCATTAACTTCAGGAGAGTTAGATTTTTTTGATTTAGGAAAAATAAGAAATAAAAAAGATCTTCAGAATTTAAGAAAAAAAACTGGGATGATATTTCAACAACATCAGTTGATTGAGAGAAATACTGTTTTCCAAAATGTTTTAACTGGTCGACTTGGATTTCATTCACTATTTAGAAGCATTTTACCTCTTCCAAAATTTGATCAAGAACTTGCTCTCGATTGCATAGATAGAGTTAGCCTCTTAGACAAAGCGCTTGTAAAAGTAAAAGAATTAAGCGGAGGACAACAACAAAGAGTAGGAATTGCTAGAGCTTTAGCTCAAAATCCTTCGTTGATTTTGGCAGATGAACCCATAGCTAGTCTTGACCCAAAAACTTCCCATCAAGTTTTATCGATGCTGAAAGATATTTGTAAGAAAGATAATATATCCGCATTAACTAGTCTTCACCAAGTTGATTTTGCTAAAGAATATGGAGATAGAATTATTGGCTTAAGTCATGGGAAAATAGTTTTTAATGGTAAATCAGATCAACTTTCAGACGAGATTTTAAAAAATATTTATTCATCTTCACCAATAACAGAAGAAGCAAATTTTACCTCAAATGAAGTGGTAATGGTTTAAAACCACTTCATTAAAAAAACTTAAACAAAAAAATGAAACTTAAATCTCTTTTAAGCGTTTTTACTATTTCTATTGTGGCGCTTACTTCGGCATGCTCTACGAAAAATGCTGGACCAAGTGCTGATCCTGATAAGTTAATTGTTGCATTAATTCCTGATGAAAATGCTGCAACCGTTATCCAAGATAATCAAGGTCTAAAAGATTACTTAACTGAAGCCTTTGATAAGGAAATAGAGTTAGTTGTTACTACTGATTATTCTTCAATGATTGAAGCAGCTAGAAACGATAGGTTGGATTTAGCTTACTTTGGACCTTTATCTTATGTTTTAGCTAAAGCAGTAAGTGATATTGAACCTTTTGCAGCAAGGATTAAAGGAGGAACTAAGACTTATAATTCCTGCATAATTGGAAACACTAAAAAAGGTGTTACTAGTTTTGATGATATCAAAGGTACTACTTTTGCTCTTGGAGATCCAGCTTCAACCTCTAGTAGATTATTCCCTGAGTTAACTCTTGCTGAAAATGGACTTACTAAAGGCAAGGATTTTCAAGGAGTTTTTCTAGGATCACATGATGCTGTTGCCTTGGCAGTTCAAAATGGAAATGCTCAAGCAGGAGGAATGGCATGTCCGATTCTTAAATCCCTAAAGAAGAAAGGTGTTATTGACCCTTCTAAAGTAACTACTATTGCTGAATCTTCTCCTATTCCTCAATATCCATGGACAATGCGTTCAACTTTATCTCCTGAATTAAAAGAAAACATAAGAGTTACTTTCTTAGAACTAGAAAGTGACAAAGTCCTGAAACCATTTAACGCTGATGGTTTTGCATCTATAACTGATAGTGATTACGACGGTATTAGAAAAGCAGGCAAACTTCTAGGTCTTGATCTTTCTAAGTTTGTTAAGTAAAAAATCACATTAAAAATACAAATAAAAAATTATTAAATGGATAAATTTAAAAGAATTTTAGAAGTCGAAAGGAGGACTTGGAAAAAACAATTTTTCAGGGTTCTCATAATTTTGATATTTGTATTTTCTTCTTTAGCAGTTGTAGGTCTTTTCGATTTTGCAAGGATAAGTACAGGCATTCCGGCAGTTTTAAAATTACTGCCGGAAATGTTCCCTCCTGATTTCTCAAGAGCTGGAACTTGGTTTAAACCTTTAATAGACTCTTTGGCAATGAGTATCGCAGGAACTTCGATTTCTGTTTTTTTATCTTTACTTCTATGTTTTTTTGCTGCAAGAAATACAACGATAAATCCAATATTTTACAACTTAGCAACACTAATTTTAAACGTTACAAGAGCTGTTCCTGAATTAATTTTGGGTATTATTCTAGTTGCAATGATTGGCTTTGGTGCTCTACCGGGGACATTGGCATTAGGTCTTCATTCTGTTGGAATGTTAGGTAAATTCTATGCTGAAGCTATTGAGCTTTGTGACAAGGAACCTATAGAAGCAGCTAGAGCTTCTGGCGCAAGTGATCTACAAGTTATTGTGCATAGCATTCTTCCTCAAGTTTTTCCTGCTATGGCTGATGTTACTTTTTATAGATGGGAATACAACTTTAGAGCTTCAATGGTTGTGGGCGCTGTAGGGGCTGGTGGTATAGGTTTAGAGATCATAAGTGCTTTGAGGATAATGGATTATGCTCAAGTATCAGCTTTATTAATAGTAGTTTTAGTCGTAGTAACTGTATTAGATAGCATGAGTAACTATCTCAGGAAATCAGTATCTGAATAATTCTCATTAAATGAAGAAGGTTGTTATTTCCAATAAAGTTCATACTGAAGTTATTGAGTTATTAGAAAAAAATTTTGAAGTAATTAGTAACCAAAATGATAAACCTCTAACTTATGAAAAATTAAAGTTCTTATGTAAAGATGCACATGGTGTGATGGTATTCATGCCAGATAGAATTGATAAGAACTTTTTAGATAATTCAAAAAATTTAGAGATCATCTCTGGAGCACTAAGAGGATTTGACAATATTGATTTGGAAGAGTGCATAAAAAGAAATATAAAATTTACAATGATCCCAGATTTACTTGCTTCCCCAACAGCAGAATTAACATTGGGACTTCTTATTGGTTTATCAAGAAATCTACTAATAGGTGATGAATATGTTAGATCTGAAAAGTTTAAAGGTTGGGAACCAAAATTCTTCTCAAATGGAATTGAAGGAAAAAATGTTTGTCTTCTAGGTATGGGTAAATTAGGGGTTGAAGTGGCTAGGAAGATTAAAGGTTTTAATGTAAAACTTTTTTATCATGATTTACAAAAATTAGATTCAATAGATGAACAACAACTAAACACCAAATATCTGGAATTAAATGATCTTTTTGAGAAGGCTGATTATTTGGTTATTCTTTTACCTTTAAAAAACGATACTTACCATTTTATTAACTTTGAAAACATTTTAAAAATAAAAAAAAATTGTTTACTTATTAATACTTCAAGAGGTTCTGTAGTAGATGAGAGTGCAATTGCACAAGCAATTAATTCTGGGCACATAGGAGGATATGCTTCAGATGTCTTTGAATTTGAAGATTTATCGATAAAAGATCGACCAAAAAAAATTAATCAGGAATTATTAAATTTAAAAGATAAGACTTTTTTTACTCCTCATCTTGGCTCAGCAGTTGATGAAGTTAGACTTTTTATTGAATTAGAAGCTGCTCAAAATATTATCAACTTTTTATATCAATAATAGTTTTATACATTTTTATATAAAGGATATTTTCTTTTTTGAAATAATCACCTTCAGATAAAAAACCGAATTTTTCATAAAACATTTGAGCTTTTTTTCTAGAAAATAAGTAAATATAATTTACGTTTCTTAACTCTAAGTAAGAAATTGAATGACAAATTAATTTAGACCCAAATCCTTTGTTTTGATAAGCAGGTTTTGTGGCCATTTTTCTGATTCTTGCTTTATTTTCTCTCATGAAAAGTGAAATTATTGATATTAATTCCTCTTGTTTATATAAACCAAAATGTGTACCATTTTTATCATCTTCAAGAATACAAAATTCTTTTTTTTTATCTGGCCAAATAGCTTCATGCCTTATATCAATAGTTTGATTAGAATATATTTTTCTAATTGAAATTGGCATTCTTAATTATCTTTTCTTCTTAAATTTATCTTAATCATAAATGTTTAAAATCTTGTTAAGACTTGTATTAAGGTTGAATCAGTTTTGAACAATATAAAATTAAAATTCGATAATGACGGATTTATAGTTAATGAAAACCTAATAAATCAAAATGATTTAGAGGCCATTGAAAAATGGATTAGTGAACTTAACGACTCTAAAGAGGTTAACCATCATTATGAAAAAACAGTTAATGGTAAAGTGCTCTCAAGAACAGAAAACTTTGTAAGCTCGCATACATCTTTTAGGGAATTTCTTTTAAGTTCATCAATAAAAGATTATTTAACTATGCTATTTGATGATGAACCAATATTATTCAAAGAAAAAATAAATTATAAATACCCAGGGGGAGCTGGATATGCACCTCATCAAGATGCTCCTGCTTATCCTTTTGGGAAAAAGCACATAACAATGCTATTAGCTATAGATGATTCTGATATAAGTAATGGATGTTTGGAATTTGCAAGAGGTAGAAATAATGAGGGCATAATAAATATTGATGACAAAGGATGTATAGATTCACTAACCGCAGAAAAATTTGTTTGGGAGAAGATACCTCTTAAAAAGGGAGGCGCAGTATTTTTCGATTCTTTTGTTCCTCACAGAAGTTCAACAAATAAATCTAGTCGTCCAAGAAGAGCGCTTTATGTTACTTATAATGCTAAAACTGAAGGCGATTTGAGAAAAGATTATTATGACTTTAAAAAGAACTCTCTTAAAGATGGATATGTAAGTTTAATAGGTCACTTTGAAGGAGAAGCAATTAAATGAAATACAAAACTATTAAAAACTTCAAAAACAAATTACAAAATTCTGATAACAATGAATTTGTAGATTTATTATTTGATTTTATTAAGGAGGAAGGAAAAACTAATTATGATGAATCAGTCACTCAATTACAACATAGTCTCCAAACAGCATCACTTGCCCGAATTGAAGATGGCAGAAGGCATATAGTAATTGCTTCTTTATTACACGATATAGGTCATCTTCTAATCGATGAAAATGACTCAAAAAATGATTTCTTAAAAAAAGATCTTAACCATGAAAATATTGCTTCAAATTTTTTAAAAGATTTTTTCTCTGAAGAAATTACAGAAAGTATTCGCTTACACGTTGTAGCAAAAAGATATTTATGCTCAATCGATAATTCTTATTATGAAAGTTTATCTAAAGCATCTAAAAATAGTTTTCAGGTACAAGGTGGTGCTTTAAATAAAGAAGAGATTAATGAACTAGAAAATAATAAATACTTCAAAGATGCAGTTCGATTAAGAAAATGGGATGATAGAGGAAAGGTTTCTCTAAAAGAAGTTGAAGAATTAGATACTTATAAAGAAATGATTGTTGCCGAAAGATTAGCTATCTATTAAAAATATATTCATAGCTTATATTTATAGATTCTTTAAGAGAATTGCTTATGAATGATGATTCAATTTTTTCTTTTATAAAGTTCTTTATTTTTAATTTCTTAATAAGTGGAAGGCATATTTTACAATGCAAGGTTGAAATTTTATTATTTTGAACATCACTTTTAGAGATAATATCAACATAAAAACTTTTTGATTCAATGTTATTCTTTTCTAGAATTATTCCGAGAGTTGTTGAAATACAACAAGCTAAAGATGCAGACAAAAGATTTGAGGGTTTAGTTTGTTCGCAAGAATCATGTAAATTTCTGTTCGAATTTGTTTTTATTTTTAATTGATTTTCAAAGATAATTTCACTCTCAAATTCACCTAAATATTTCGCCTTAATTGACATATAAAAATAGCTATTATTAAGAGCTTATTATGGGTAAATTAAGTTAAGATTAAGGCCAAAAAATTTTGCTAAATTTAATAATTGATTAAAAAATTTTAAATGCAATTTTCTGATAGATATCTAAGTATTTGGGTTTTCTTAGCAATGTGTATTGGATCTTTATCCGGTTATTTATTTCCTAATTTATCTCAATTTATAGGCGGATTAGAACTCTCAAGAATAAATCTTCCAATAGCAATTCTTATCTGGGGAATGATTTTCCCAATGATGTTATCAATAGATTTCAAGTCAATAATAAATTTGAAATATAAGATTAAAGGATTTTCTATTGTCCTTTTTATTAATTGGTTAATAAAACCAGTTTCAATGGCAATCATCGCAGCCTCTTTTTTATATTTTTTATATGGTAATTTGATAGATCCTGTACTTGCTAAAGAATATGTTTCTGGAATGATTCTATTAGGAATAGCGCCATGTACAGCAATGGTTTTTGTCTGGAGTAATCTTGCTAAAGGCGATCCTTTATTTACTTTAATACAAGTAGCTATTAATGATCTAATATTAATTTTAGCCTTTCCATTATTGTCAAAAATTCTTTTAGGATTTAACAGTATAGATATCCCGTTAGATACTGTTTTCGGTTCTGTAATAATCTTTATTCTGGTACCACTTTTTCTAGCAATATTTTTAAAAAATAAAATCTATAGCGAAAAAAAAATAAAAAGTATTTTGAATAAAAGTAAAAGTTATTCGTTATTTTTTTTAATTCTTACAGTCTTTTTATTATTCTTTGTTCAATCAAAATCTATATTACAAAATCCTATTCATATAATCTTAATTTCAATTCCATTAATAATACAGACTCTTTTTATTTTTTATTTAACTGCTTTTTCAATGAAGTTTTTTGGGCAAAAGTATTCTATTTCCTGTCCAGGCTCGATGATAGCCGCTTCAAACTTTTTTGAACTCGCAGTAGCTGTATCGATAACTCTTTTTGGTGTTAATTCAGGAGCTGCTTTGGCTACCATAGTTGGGGTACTAGTAGAAGTTCCTTTGATGCTTTATTTAGTAAATATTTCTAAGTCTTCCAAAATATTATTTATAAAGTAATATTTTCTTCTTCAAGTTTTTTCTTTAGTTCTAGTGGCATATAAGTAATATCTTTTTTAATTGCATCTAAAGCATCATTATACTTTTCAGGATCAGATAAAAGGGTTTTTATCAAGTTGTATTGACTTTCTATTTCTTGAGAGGAAAATTTACTCATTTTAAAAACTTATTAGTTTTGTTATTCTATACTTTCTGTCAATATATTTTCCTACATGTGAGGATATAGGTTAGGTATAAAATGTACTTAGCCTATACCTCCAAAAGTAGGAATATTATTTCCAATATTTAAAGTAAGGTCTCCCAACCTTTTCAACGATTTTTGTCCTTTCAATTTTTCCTTCAGTAAATAGTTTTATACATATCCTTCTTGCATGTTCAAAATTACATTTAAATTTTGCCGACAATTCCTTATATGTATATTCATGCTTTTCTTTAGTCAAAAACTTTAAAAATTTATCACTTAATTCATTTTTCTTTGTTGGTAGAAGATCACCACAATCGGCATCAATTAATTTAAAAGAGTAATCTTCTTTATTACCCTGCAATTTCCATTTAGTACCTTTCTCACAATTTCTTTTACCTAAGCATTTTAAATAAAAAATCTCATCATCTTTTTCGTCAGTCCACATACTCCATACATCACTTACTGCACCTGATTGTGTACCAGCGCCTAGGATATCATTCATATCCACTTCTGTTCTTTCTTCTTTTCTTAAATGGGCTGTTATGACAATAAGGATTTTTAATTCACTTGCTAAATTATTTAATGCATATAGAGGAATACAAAATTCTGAATCTTTAATAGATATTCCATTCCCCATTATTAATCCAGTAATACTATCTATAAAAACAACATCTATATTTTGAATCTTTACTAAAATTCTTAGTTCATCAATATCTAATTCATACCCACCTTCATCATCATTAAAAAGAAAACTTATATTCTCTTTTTGTAAGTCCATTAATTTGAATTTATCCAAAGCATTATTTCTTGATTCATCAGCTTGCCATACAAAAACTTTTGATTTTTTTGTTTTTAATTCACCCATGAACATCTTTTGATATTCAAGGGCTTCTGCCATTCGATAAATAAAAGTAGTTTTACCTGATCCTTTATCAGCAGCTAATAAAACACAAGAACCTTTTGCGCCAAATAAATCAATAATCCACTCTCTTGGTCTCCATTGAGCCATCAACTGAGAAAGAGGAATAGGTTTTAATTTACCTATTCCTTTATTGGTAGTACTATCAAAATCATTTTTAGATTTCACTTTTTAGCCTCCATTCTTTATATATAGATTCCATTTTTTGAATGGTATTTTTATAAAACTGAGCAGACTTATGCTGCCTAGTCTTTTGCAATCGGACATACCAAATCCTTGCAATTAAGCGAGCGATTATCTTTTGTTTGAACTTGGGGTGAACCTGGGAAGATTTAATCCCAATGCTTCTATAATTAATTAGAATAGAGTCGTCTAGATAAGGCCCGCTATAAGCGGGTTTTTTCATGAATATGAATCAATACTTTTTTTAGCTAATGCAAATTCCTGATACTTTGAAAAACCTTTTCTTCTTTTAGCTAGGGCTTCCTTGCATTTATCTATATCCCATCTAATAGGACTATTATCAAATGCACCAGAAAACCAATGTTTTCCTTCAATTAAGAAACCACCTTGAAGGTCTCTATATGCGCGTAAAGTTTGAACGCTAACGCC
>Ga0163180_10002467_pt1 | contig 10341 bp, 7 predicted proteins | sample AtlANTMetagenome_2_FD_109647 | JGI IMG/M metagenome (GOLD analysis project Ga0163180, IMG submission 109647) | Marine eukaryotic phytoplankton communities from the Atlantic Ocean - Atlantic ANT 4 Metagenome | ecosystem: Environmental > Aquatic > Marine > Oceanic | place: North Atlantic Ocean...
AGCAGCGCTTCGTCCACACCAGGTAGGTGGCGTTTCCATTCACCAGGTACCCACAAACGATCAGCTCAGAAGCTTCATTCAACGTGCGGGATCTGACCCCCCTCTGAAAGGACATCCCCGAGTCAACTTCCAGAACTTTCTGGCAGAGTCCGGCATGGAATTTATCGAAATTACGCCCGTGTTTCGCTATCGCGCCTTCGGCGAGGGGGACGATGGGAACGAAGGCGAAGAAGGCAAGAAGTCGGGTCAGGATTTCCAGCAGGTATACACACGCTCCACCTCACTCGTGGCCGAGGCCTGGAAAAACCTGGCAGCCAACCGACAACCCAACCCCCTTCCCATGCGACGGCTGGTGACTTCCCTCATCGACCTCACCCGTGACGCCGACAATCAACAGCTGCTTCAATCCGTAACTTCAGAAGAAAACGAAGCGCACGTTCAGCACACCCTCAATGTAGCCACCATGGCTGTACAGATCGGACGAGAGCTCAAGCTACCGAATTCCTCTCTAGCAGACCTTGGTGTCGCAGCGATGTTCCACGATGTCGGCTACACAGCCGGCGAGGTAGGCAGAAGCGTTCCCTTCGGCTCACACGCCATGCAAGGCACACGCGTCTTGCTGCGACAGCGCGGGTTTCACGAAGCCAAGATTCGAAGACTGCTGGTCAATCTCCAGCACCACGATCGCTACGACCAGACCCCTCGTCCGTCTCTATTTGCCAGGATCATCAAAATCGCAGATGACTACGATACGTTCACCCGCAACCGGTCTCCAGACGGCCCGCTGATGATTCCATATGACACCATTGGTCGAATGCTCGGTGGCGCAGGCACACACTATGACCCAACGCTGCTTCAGTTGATGATCAACTGCTTGGGCAAATATCCTCCAGGCAGCATGCTGGAGCTTGAAGACGGCCGCTGGGTCATGGTCACTTCTGGCGTAAGAAGCGAAGAAACATTTGAAACGCCTTTGTGCGTGATCACCCGCTTGGCAGACGGCTCCGAGCCTGAAGAAGCCGTGACGATCGATCTGGCAGAAGAAGGAACCATCCAGCGGGTTGTCGGACTAGGAGGCTGAACGCAGCCTATCCGCCATTCTTTCGAGCATACAGAAGCGCTTCTGCAAGCCGTTCCATCTGCAACGTATTTTCTCTGGAGTCCCCTGCATCGAGAATGGTCTTTGCCAGGCGCAATGCCACCAGGTCCCGCTCAGCAATAGAACGCGCCCAGCCAAGCGCTTCTTCAAGTGGATCCTCGGCGATCCGGGCGATCACTCCCCAAGACAGCGCTGTCTCTGCGTCGAGCTCCCGCCCCCCCAGAATGACTTCCTTGGCTCGCCCGGGCCCCACCACCCTCGGAAGCCGAGTACAGCCCCCGGCTGAAGGTACCAATCCCAAGGCGGTCTCCGGGAGCACAAACCGAGCCTGTGGGCCAGCGACCCTCAGATCGCAGGCCAGCGCCAGCTCAAACCCACCTCCCACTGCAGCCCCTTGCACCGCGGCCAGGCTCAGCCACGGCGCCGTGGCCAGCTGTTCAAACACGCCTTGAGAGCGCATCTCCAAGGCGTCTGTCACGCTAGCGCCCTTCATTTCATCCAGGTCAGCGCCCCCACAGAATGCACCTGAACCTGTGCTGGAGAGCACCACAATCCCAGTATCCACAGCCGAAAAAGCCGACTCCAGCTCGTTGAGCGTCTGAGAATCATAAGCGTGGGCCTTCTGCGGACGATCCAAAAGAATGGTGGTCACGACCGAGCCAGCTTCCACGCGAACACTCACAAGCACCTCCATATGCCCTAGCATATCGCGCTAATCTCTATCCATGGAGACCACCTTTTCGAACAACGGGTATTCATCGTGAAGCCTCGCTCTCCAACCGAGGGGATTCTCATCGACGCAACGCCCCAGGCGTGCCCATATCTGGAGGACAGGACCGCAGTGCTTCCGCTGCGCTGGTATCCAGAAAGAATCGAGCCCGAGGTATTCGACGATCTCCTGGAGAAGTCAGACCGCAGGGTCGGCAGGACTCTGTATCGACCCAGCTGTCCCAGTTGTTCTTCCTGCGAGGGCATACGGGTGCGCATGGCTGACTTTCAGCCCTCCAGCTCTCAGCGCAAGCTGCTACGAAAGAACGCCGACCTCCAGGTCACACTGGGCCCACCCCGGGTAGATGCCGTTCGACTGGCTCTCTTCAACCGCCACAAGCTCGAGCGCGATCTTTCAGAAGAGCCCACCTCCGGCGAACATTACGCGAACTGGCTCGCCACAAGCTGTGTCGACACCCTGGAGGTGGACTACTGGCTCGAAAACAAGCTCATCGGAGTCAGTATTCTGGATTTTGGAGCGATCTCAGCGAGCTCCGTCTACTTCTTTTTTGATCCCGACGAATCCAAGCGTGGGCTGGGCACATTCTCCGTGCTTCACGAGATTGAGTGGCTCCGTTCACGAGGGCTTCAGTTCTATTACCTGGGACTCTGGATCAGCGAGTGCGCTTCCATGTCCTACAAGTCGCGCTTTCTTCCCCACGAGCGCTTGGTCGCCGGGAAGTGGCAGTCCTTCAAGAAAGAATAAACCTGGCCTTTACTGCTCTGAGTCTTCATCCCGAATGAGGTGGAACTCAACGCGGCGATTCGCTTCTTTTTCTTCTTCCGTGTTGTTGGGATAGAGCGGTCGATCCTCGCCATACCCCACCCAGGTCAGGCGCTCGGGCTCCACACCCTGGCTGACAAGGTATTCCACTACCGCCTTTGCTCGCCGTGCAGAAAGATCGATGTTGTACTCCGCGGCGCCATCTGAATCTGTATGGCCTTGGACCTCCATGTTGATGGAGGGAAAGGACACCAGGGCCAGAGCGGCTTCATCCAACAAGGGCAAAGACGTCAGCCGGATCTTTGCGCGGTCCACCTCAAAGTGGATTCCATGAATGACCCCCGTGAACCGCTGAACTTCTGGAGGAATACCATCCGGACAGCCATCGGCATCCTCAAACCCGTTGTAGGTTTCGGCGTTGTCGGCGCACTCATCCTGGAAGTCCAGGATTCCGTCGGAGTCGTTGTCTTTGTCCTCACAGCCATCTTGATCCTGGAACCCATCCCTGTCCTCGGGATCGTTGGGGCAGCGATCGTACCGATCTTCAATGCCATCTCCATCGTTGTCCCCTTCCGGACAGCCATCCTCGTCCTCATTGCCATCCTGATCTTCTGGCATTTCAGGACAGTCATCTGCACGGTCCAAGATCCCATCAAGGTCGTTGTCCTCTTCAGGACAGCCATCCTTGTCTTGAAATTCATCAAAGTCCTCGGGGTCGTGCATGCAGTCGTCGTACTCATCCAGGATCCGGTCCCCATCGTTGTCTACATCGGGGCACCCATCTTCATCCTCAAAGGTGTCGTAGTCCTCGGGATCTTCGGGGCACTGGTCTTCTCGGTCGATGAGTCCATCCCCATCTGTGTCTCTCCAGAACCAGGCCGCCTTGAACATCAGGCCACCGGTGACTTCCCAGTCCGAGTACAAATCCGGCGCCCCCCCGATTGCTTCTGCAGCCCCGCCCATTGTCATCTGGTAGCGAAAGTCGGCCCGCAGACTGACCGGGCCCAACATCTGAATAATCAGCCCCGGACCCACGGAGATCAACCCATCCAGGTCGGGGTTCTTCCAGTTGTCCACGGTGGCGCCATCCAGCCCGGAAATAGGCGCTTCCAGCGCCAGGTCCCTATCGGGTGCGGCGACCATCTTGTAGATCAGGCCACCGCCCACGGAGAAGAACGGCTGCACCGGTGAGTCTGGAGCAAGATTAATGGAAAAGCTTGCCCTTGGGGTAAACGCATCGTAGCGATGAGGCCCGAGCTTGATGTTGTCATTGCATACGTCCGGCGACTGCCCAGTGGTGGGGTCCGGAGGGCACCACCGGTACCGCGTCAGCCCCTGGGTCCAGCCTGTACCCAGCTCAAAGAACACATGGGTCCCCAGGCCGTGGCCAATTCGCGCCACGCCCGTGTAGTGAGAACCCAGATTCTCATTCTCATCTGTCCACCAGTAGCCACCACCGGCCGAGAGCAGAAGATCACCACCTTCCGCATGAGCCACCGGGGAAGCCAGTCCCCAAAACACACCCAAGAGAGCTGTAAACAAGAAGCCTCCTATTTGGACCACAAGGGTCCCCCCTGCCAGACCAAGCCGGAATTCAGGGTATCAGGTGGCTACGATTGTAGCGGTTTCCAGGAGATGACGGAAGCCGGTGTGCTCAGCACTCCGCCCACGCACACCCAATCCCTTGGGTGCGACGCAGTCCTCAGACTACCCCGCCACGCTGGGATTCAGCGCATAGGTCCCCACGATGGTCGCCTTATCCAGCACATGGCCTTCAATGGCTGCCAGCGCTTCTGGGCCACCAAAACGCTCTCCCAGATCCAAGTCAGCCACATCAAGCGCGTACACCGTGAAGTGGTAGTGGTGGAGGATCGTGTCATTCCAAGGAGGACAGGGACCGTCATAGCCACCGTAGTCGCCCCCCATGGACGCATCACCCGCGAACCAGTCCGTATAGTTGTTGATGCCCCGAACCCCGTTTGCTGTAGGCCCAGCCGCCTTGCCACCGGCCGTCACTTCTGAGGAGTCCGCGCCTTCTGCAAGCTCGCTCAGAGCCGCTGGAACATTCACCAGCACCCAGTGATAAAAATCCACGCGAGGCAGGTCCGCTGGCACGAGCTTGCCTTCCTGATTGACATCATCTCCAACCGAGGGAACATCCGGATCATGGCAGATAATCGCGAAGGAGCGCGTCCCCTCAGGAGCACCCGACCAGGCCAGGTGGGGGCTTCGGTTGGAGGACAAGGCTACGTGCCCTTCCTCGGCCGGAACACCAAAAGCATTGGAGCCAGGGATGCGGGCATTGTTCTGAAATGAATCGCTTCTAAGCTCCATGGCTGCCTCCGATTTGGGATCAAATACGTAACCGATCCAAACCACTTACCAAGGAAGCGCTCGACCATCCGCGTGTACAAATCTTCCCGTGCTGGCCAGGTCCATTTCCTGGATGCGAGCCCATAGACCACGAGCAGATTGCACCGGCTCGATCTCTCCACGCCCTTGGGTCATGTCGGTCCGCACGTAGCCCGGGTGGAGAATGCCCACAGCAATCCCTCGGGGCGCCAGATCGCGCGCCAGGTTGACGCCAATCATATTCACAGCCGCCTTCGAAGCCCGATAGCCATACTGCCGCCCTGTTCCGTTATCGGCCATCGAACCCATCCTGCTCGATACAATCGCCACTTTGGAGCCCTTTGAAAGAGACTCCAGCAGCGCCACGGTCACCCGCAGGGGGCCCAGCGTGTTGACATCGAACTGCGTCATCATGGCTGGAAAGTTCAACGCATCGATGTTGTCCGAAATACTCACTCCGGCGTTGAGCACCAGAAGGTCCAGCTTGACCCCATCCAGCCGCGTCGCCAGCTCAGCAACCGAGGCCTCCGAGGTCACATCCAGCGTCTCCCAGCGAACCTCCGGAGCCTCGATCTCAGAAGTCTTTGTACGGGCAGCAGCAATGACTTCCCACCCCGCAGCCTTGAGCTCCGAACACAACGCCAGCCCAATGCCTCGACTCGCACCGGTCACAAGCGCACGAGGCGCTCGCTGTTGGGTACTCATCCTTCCCGCTCAAAGACGGCAGCAGCCCCCATGCCACCCCCAATGCACATGGAAACCACACCATAGCGTCCACCACGCCGCTCCAACTCGTGAAGCAGGGTAGCTGTGAGCTTGGCCCCAGTACATCCAAGAGGATGCCCCAGCGCAATGGCACCACCATTGACGTTCACTCGCTCCGGATCAATCCCAAGCTCACGCACGCAGTACACGCTCTGAGAAGCGAACGCTTCGTTGATTTCAAACAAGTCCACATCTCCAATCGCCACACCAGCCTTGCTCAAGGCTTCGGGGATCGCCGCTGCTGGCCCAATGCCCATAATCGCAGGGTCCACCCCCACCACGGCATACCCACGGAGCACTGCCAGCGGCTTGACGCCGAGGGAGTCCGCCTTGGTACGGCTCATCAACAACGTGGCCGCAGCGCCATCGGACACCTGCGAGGAGTTGCCCGCTGTCGTGGTCCCTCCCTGCTTGAAAGCTGGCCGCAGCCGCCCCAGCGCATCCAACGTGGTGTCTTTTCGAGGCCCATCATCGGCGGTGACAGACACATCCTGCCAGGCGTCGCCTTTAAACACCCGGGTATCCACAGGAACGATCTCGTTCGTAAAACGGCCTGCTTCCTGCGCTGCTATCGCCTTGGTGTGAGACGACAACGCGAAGTTGTCTTGGTCTTCCCGTGACACCTCAAAGCGCTCGGCCACATTCTCCGAGGTAATCCCCATCGGTGTGTAGATTTCAGGCTGTTCTGCCATGGCTCCCGGGTTCGGAGAAGGCCGATCCCCCCCCATGGGAATGAAGCTCATGGACTCCACTCCGCCGGTCAGCGCAGCGTCATACCAGCCGGCTTCTATGCAGGCTGCGGCTTGTGCCAGCGCCTGCAATCCCGAAGAACAAAACCGGTTGATGGTCATTGCAGGCACCGTGTCAGGAATCCCCGACAGCAGCGCAGCAATCCGAGCCACATTCATGCCTTGCTCTCCCTCAGGCATAGCGGTTCCCACCACCACATCTCCAAGGTCCGAAGGATCAAAAGAAGGGGCGGCCTGCAGTGCGCCTCCGAGAGCACAAGCCAGGAGATCATCTGGCCGTGTGTCCTTCAGAGCACCCTTTTTTGCCTTGGTAACCGCAGTTCGCACCGCTGAAACAATGACTGTCTCGCTCATGTTCTCTCCCCTTAGTTCCGAAGCGGTTTGCCCGTTTGGAGCATGTGTTGAATTCGTTGCTGTGTGTCGGCCTCACCACACAAAGACAGAAAGGCCTCGCACTCCAAGTCGAGAATGTGCTGCTCATCTACCCAGGTGCCCGACGGAATATCTCCGCCGGTCATCACCCGAGCCAGCGCCTTGCCCACCACCACATCATGGTTCGTGGCAAAGCCGCCCTCATGCATCTGGTAGAGAAACATCTCAATCGCCCCTCTGCCTGAAGCACCAGGCAGCTTGACCTTCTTACGAGCCGGCGGCGCCCAGCCGCCTGCAACCATCCCAAGCGCTTTTTGCTTGGCATCCGAGATCAGGCAGTCCTGATCGAGGGTGATCCGATCACTTGGTCGGAGATAGCCCATGGCACGCGCTTCTTCCGCAGAAGTCGCCACAGTGGCCATGGCGATGTTTCGGAAGGCCTGCTGCACAAACGGGTTGGGGTCATAGGCTGTGCCCTCCGGAATGTCGCCCAGGTAGCGCAGCAGCATCTCGGTACAACCACCGCCTGCGGGAATCACTCCGACCCCCACCTCGACCAGTCCCATGTAGAGCTCTCCGGCCGCCTGCGTTGCAGAAGACTGCATGGCCACCTCGGCTCCACCTCCCAAGGTGAGCCCCCAAGGCGCGGTCACCACCGGCCGCTCGCTGTAACGGGCGCGACGACACACTTGCTGGAGACCACGAACCAGCCTCTCAAGCTCATCCCACTGCTCTCGGGCTGCGGCCATCGCAACCAAAAAGAGGTTGGCGCCAGCACAGAAGGCCGGCCCACCCTGATTCGCCACAACCAGTGCTTCCCAGTCTCCCTGATCCAGTCGGTCCAGGGCCTGGCCGTACAACTCCACAGTGTCGATGTCCAACGCGTTCATCTTGGAGTGAAACTCAACGCAAAGAACCCCGTCTCCCAGGTCGAGAAGCGTCGAGGAGAGATTCTTCTCCACCACGTTCTTCTCTCGGTCCACATCTCCCAGGAAGAACCAACCGGGCTCCATGGGCACAGCCTTGGGCCCAGCGCCATTGATAAAGAACTCTCGGCCCTCCTCTCGGGTGTAGAACGACTCTCTGCCACCCGCGAGCATCTCCTTGACCCAAGCAGGAACTTCTCGGCCTTCCGCTTCCATGCGCTCTACGCTGGAGCGCACCCCAAGCGCATCCCAGACCTGGAACGGACCCAGATCCCATGCAAACCCCCAGCGCATGGCCCGGTCAATGTTCACCACATCGTCTGAGACCTCTCCCAGTCGCCGCGCTGCATACAGCAAGGTGTCGGCTGTCACCGCCCACGCAATCTGAGCGCCCGCGTCCTCTGCCGCCATCACCTTTCGAACGGACTCCGCGGGGTTCTCCGCCTTGCGAGCCCCCCGAATGCTGTCAAAGCGAACTTTGGCTTTGGGGCCATACTCTCCAGTAGCCAAGTCCCTCGCCAGAATGACACGCGCTCCGTCCACCTTGGTCTTCTTGTAGAAACCACCCCCGGACTTCTCTCCCAGCGCGCCTTCTTCCACCATGGCCGACAGCCAGCTCGGAGGCTGAAAGGTGTCTCGCTCTTCGTCCGTAGGACAGCCCTCATACACAGTGGAAAGGGCGTGCACCAGGGTATCGAGCCCCACAAGATCGCAAGTCCGGAACACCGCTGACTTTGGCCGGCCCATTGCGGGACCAAACACAGCATCGACTTCTTCCACGCTGAGCCCCAGCGCTTCCATGTGCCGAAATACCGACCCAATGGCGTAGGTCCCAATCCGGTTGGCGATAAAGTTGGGTGTGTCCTTGGCATACACAATCCCTTTGCCCAAGGTCTGTGCACCAAAAGCGGCTACGGTCTCCACCACCTCTGGCAAGGTGTGCTCACCGGCGACCAGTTCCAGCAACCGCATGTACCGAACTGGATTGAAGAAGTGCATGACAAGAAAATGTGCTCGCAGCTCTTCGTCCATGCTCTGAGCCATCTCTGCCAAAGAGAGCCCCGAGGTATTTGAGGCAACAATCGCCCCCGGTCGGCGGTGCTCTGCCACCCAAGCAAACACCTTCTGCTTGACCGACAAGAGCTCAACGACCACCTCGATCACAAGATCACATTCACCAAGAAGGTGTCCATGGTCCTCGTAGTTCGCAGGTACAACCAGCTCAGCGAGATTCTTGTGAAAGAAGGCTGCTGGCTTTTGCTTGAGCGCGGCCTGAATGCCCTGGCTGGCCAAGCGCGTGCGTTCTGCCTCGGTGGCATCGGCTCCCAAATCTCGGGGCACCATGTCAAACAACACCGAAGGAATGCCTGCATTGGCCAGGTGAGCGGCAATTCCTTGGCCCATCACTCCTGCCCCAAGCACGGCGACTTTTCGTATTCTGGCGGTCATCTCAATCTCCTGCCTGAACTGAACGGTCATTCATTGGCCGGTTCTCTATACCTCTTGCTTCTATGTCGTCAATGTCAACCTGTCGTGACGCCTGCATCAAGCCCTTGACCCCCCTACCTGTCTGGGTTCCTAGTAGAGCTGTGGCAAACACCAATCCGAGACTCGGACCCTTCGAACTCCTAGGCCCTCTGGGTCGAGGAGGCATGGGTATCGTGTGGCGTGCCCACCACCATTCTCAGGGACTGCCAGTCGCTGTAAAAGTACTCACCGCAGGCCGTGCTTCCGATCCGCTCTTTCGAGATGTCTTCCGAAGCGAAGTGCGCTCAGTGGCCGCGCTGGACCACCCGGGAATCGTCTATGTCATGGACCATGGAGAAGTAGGAGCCGCCGCGGCCAGGGCCAGCGAGGGGCGACTCTCTGCAGAGAGCCCCTGGCTGGCCATGGAGCTTGCAAAAGGGGGGTCGCTGCTTCCCTGGTGTGGAGAGCTCGACTATGGCGGCCTACAGGTGGTGCTTCTACAAGTGCTTGCCGCTTTAGGACACGCGCACTCCCGCGGAGTGATCCACCGAGACCTCAAGCCGGGAAATGTGCTGTTGAGGCGACAAGGCGACCTATCCGCCGGACTCTTGCTCACCGATTTCGGATTGGCGAGAACCGAATCTATCGAGCACCAGACAGAGCTGTCTTCCGGCTGGCTGGGTACGCCCTCCTACATGGCGCCTGAACAGTTCGATCCAAACCAGGCCGTCGGGCCCTGGACAGATCTCTATGGCTTTGGCTGCCTGGCCTGGGCGCTCACGACAGGCGCACCGCCCTTCGGCCACCTCACAGACCCCAACGAGATACGCGCAGCCCACTTAGAAATCAGCCCACCGCCGTTTGAGCCACGCTGTGAAGTGCCTCACCTGTTCGAAGACTGGCTCCGCAGACTGCTCTCCAAGAATCCAGGGCAGCGATTTCGCTGGGTGTACGACGCACGCGCTGCGCTCCAGGCAATCGGCACACCAGACTCCACGCTGATACCGGACCAGTGGTATGAAGACAAGGCTGCTCCGCTCCCCGAGCACTGGGCCGACCCCGACCTCCCAGACGACGAAACCCGCAACGCCAGGACCGCGCGGTTGATGGGCTCAGGAC
>Ga0163180_10002468_pt1 | contig 10340 bp, 6 predicted proteins | sample AtlANTMetagenome_2_FD_109647 | JGI IMG/M metagenome (GOLD analysis project Ga0163180, IMG submission 109647) | Marine eukaryotic phytoplankton communities from the Atlantic Ocean - Atlantic ANT 4 Metagenome | ecosystem: Environmental > Aquatic > Marine > Oceanic | place: North Atlantic Ocean...
CAAAGAATCCAGGACTGGGACAGGGCTTAATCCTCAAGCATGATGCCGCCGGTTTCCCGTGACATGCTTTCCTGCTTGCGCTGCGGTTCATTACCGGTTGGTGGCACGGAATGACGCTGGTTACTTTCCGCGATACCGGGAGTGCGGAGTCCAAATGCCTTAATCACCGATTCAAGGCTGTTAAGCTGGGCATCAAAATCCTGTGCTTGAATCCGGTTGGCGACATGAGATAGCCGCCACTTGATGCACAGCTCTGCGTAGGTCTCAATAACGATGGCTTCAAAGTTCCTGTTCATGGATATGGTAGAATTTTTTTAAATGCTGATTAATCAGCAGCGATTATAGAAATTTCTGCTTATTTAATAAACAGTATTGTTGATATTATTGGCAACCGGCATGGTGAGATGGCGTGCCGCATCTGGGCAGGATCATGTTTGAGGCAGTGGTGAGGAGGTTTTTTATTAAAAATATGACGTTTGCATAATTGCTGATTTCTATCATTATAATGGCCGTGTGTTTTGTGAAGAGGTATTCTCGCCGGGTTTTTGCTGTGCTCGGTTACAGCTGTGTATTGCCGGCATTTTTGGGTGTCTCTTGCGTTTCCAATGAGCTATCCAGTGAGGTGGTGGCTTCCAGTAAGGCAGCCTCCGCTGACACGTTTCGGTGGACGCTTACCACAGCTCCCCAGATTATTAATGTTTCCGCATATGATCCCAAGGAGCGTCAGCGCAAAGGCTCTTCCTACACGGTGCATGACCTGTCGGCACTGCGTCGCAATGGGGCGCTTGGATTGATCGCCCGTTGTGGCAAGGGACGCAAACTGGATGAGAAGTGTGCCTCCTTCCTGCAGGCTGCCGAAAGGCAGAAGATGCTGCTTGGATCCTATTATTTTGTGCTCAAGGGTGTGGACCCCTCCTGGCAGGCTGATCAATTTGTGGATCGAATACGTGCGATCAAGTCAGCCAAGGGCCTGAAGACTGCTGAAATCCTGCTTGCGGGGGATTTTGATTCCCGCTCCTCGCCTCGTGATATTGTGCGTTTTATTGACAGGATCGAACAACGTACCGGCCAACTGCCGATTATTTACCTTGAGAACAGCGCTGCGTTGCGTAAATCCCTGCAGTCGGCCACCCTTGCTCAGAAAAAGCGCATTGCCCAGTGCCCTTACTGGATTGCGCTTTATTCCTCAAGCAAGGCCGGGCTGGAAACGCCGGACAGGTTGATGCGGCAATACGGCATTTGGAGTCGGTGGGCGCTCTGGCAATATGGAGGTGTCCACTGGGACTCCAGCCGCAAGCGTTCAAGGGCTGATAGCTACAGGGGAATTCGCTATCGGGCACCGGAATACTTCGGTGATCTTGATCGTCCCACGGAGCGTAATGCCTTCAATGGAACACCCCGGCAGCTGTATCATTTCTGGGCCCAACAATCCTGGAAGTGGTAGGAGCCCCTTAGTGAAACGGGCTGAAAGCGCTAAATTAAGCGTTCATTTTTCAGTAACTTGGCCTCCAGTGCAGCCTGTTCATGGAAGCCCTTTCGCGTGTTTGTCGGGTATCAGGCTGAAAACTGCTTGCAAAATGCCTCCCAAACCGCTTTGATGCGCCCGCTGGTGCAATCATTTTGGGTAGGTACCGAAGCGGTCAAACGGGGCAGACTGTAAATCTGCTGGCTATGCCTTCACAGGTTCGAATCCTGTCCTGCCCACCACCACCTCCAATAAACCGGCCAAGGGAGGAACCCGGTTTGTCTTCGGCATGGAAGCGATCCTGGAGGTAAAAACGCCCAGTCAGGACTGCTTCACGGGTTGCCGGCGGTCCACTTGATGCCGGCAATAAAATGAGCGCGGGCAAAATCGGTGTCTATTGAGCGGACATCGTGTCCGAGCCCGGTGAAGAAAAATCGTCCCTTTGCCAGTTTGCGCCGCCAGCAAATGGGGTGGTCCTCCCCCATTGGTTTCTTGTCGCGGTATAGTGGATGCTCCCGAACGGGGTCGTAGCTTTTCTCATCCAGACGCAGCAGGACTTCAACTCCCGGCAGGCCAGTGACCGTGCGGTTAAAGCTCAACCAGTCTGCCGTATAGGTGAATTCCTTTTTCTTGCCGGCGACAATCGGGTCACCTTCCGCCTTCGGGTCGATCACAAAGCGCGCCTCAACGTATTCTGAATCCGCATCGAAGTCACATCCCGCAATCTCGATCAGCTCCGGCCATGTTCCGTTTTGCACGATCCCCGCATGGATCATCATGATCCCTCCACCATTCTTAAACCATGCTATCAATTCCTTCTGGATTTTTTCAGGCACGCTTTCGCCCAGGTTTGTCGAGTTATTAAAAAGGACAAGGTCATAGTTTTTCAGGCTTTCTGCCCTAAGGTCTTCCGCGCTCTCGGTGACACTGACGTTCATATTGTGCCGGGCACCGAGGCGAACCAGAAAGCCGTTAATCTTAGGGATTTCCGGATGCCGGTACCAGGCTGTTGCCGAATAGACAAGGACCTCGATTGGCTTGGCGGTTACACACGACAGGAAAAACGGGGCGGCAATAAGAAGAAACAAAAGACGTTTCATGGGATTGGCAATCAGGGTAATTACTGGTTTGGTTTTCGGTAAATGGTCTGGATTATCCACCAACTGCGACGTCCTCAAAGGACGGTCCCCCGGGGACTTCCCACAAAAATTGCGGACTGCGGGCACTCATCATGCCCTGTAGTTGAAAATTCCCTAGTTTCTCAGGCCCACCTGTTGCATCAGGTCGTTGGTGGCTTCATAAGCTTCCTCAACCCACTCCACGATTTTTGAGGGATCCGGTGAATATTCCAGCTCGATGGAAACGGTCCCATCAAACTCCAGCTCCTTGATCGCCTGCAGGTAGGGGGCGAACTTGACCACTCCACGCCCCGGGGGCAGGTCACCATGTACCTTGCCGTCACAGTCACTGATGTGTACGTGCGTGGCTTTCCCCCTGAGTTTTTCCACCTCGGCGGGGGAGGTGTCTGCCAGAACCAGGTGGCTGACGTCGATATTGGCCTTCACGTTGGGCATGGCGCAGTCATCAACGAAGCGAACCATTTCCGGTATGCTGTTTAGAAGACTCAGCCGGAAGGGTTCCAGTTCAAGGGCGATTTCAAGGCCGCGTTCACCGGCGTATTCACCGATTTTCCTGACTCCCTCCACACCCCATTCCCACTGGGCCTCGGGGGGGATGACCTCGCGCTGCCAGATATACTCTCCAAGGACAAGCAACAGGTTGTTGGATTCAAATTCCTGCGCAAGGTCGACGAACTTCTTGCTGCGCTCAATGTGGTAGTCACGCACCGGGTCGTTGAAGTCAATGAGGCCGGCTGAGACAACGACCGTCGATGTGATCGGCAGGTTGTTTGCGCTGCAGGTTTCCTTGATCGTGTTGATCTCGGCTTGGTCAATGGACATTGCCTCAGTAAATATGTCGACTGCATCAAAGCCTATCCTTGCTATGTGCTCCAGCCCGGTTTTTGTGTCCACGCCGGCCTGGCCGAACGCACTGTTGATGATTCCAAGTTTCATTGAATAAGTTGGTTGGGTTTCAGTTTGGTTAATCCTTGCCAAGGCTCTTTGCACTCTTGTCATCGGCGACAAGATCTGCAAACTCCACACTGGAGCGCTTGGCGTCATCCCTGCCGACCTGCAGGACCATGTCGTCGCTTACTTTGTCGAGCTTGGTATAACTAGGGTGGTGTGATTGCTTGAACGGGTCGTTTGACCGGGCATTGTAGCAGCAAATCAGTGCCCAGCGGGCGTGATCCGAGAGATTTGCAGCGGAACAGTGAAGGAGGTTGCAATGGAAGAAGAGCGCGTCCCCGGGTGTCATCTCGCACTGGACGGTCTCGAGCCTCTTGAGTGCTTCATTGACATACTCGGTATCGGCCCCGGCCTGCTCGCCGGTGAGGATATGGTTGACCCTTCCCATGTTGTGGGAGCCTTTCAGGACCTGAAGGCAGCCGTTTTTGGTTGTCGCCTCATCTACGGCAATCATGACGCTGCAGAGGTTGGGGAAAAGTAAACCGTTCTGGTACCAGTATCCATAGTCCTGGTGCCATGCCCATGCGCCTCCAACCCTGGCATCCTTAAGGATCATCTTTGAGTGGTAGTGATAGGCCTCATCATCAAGCAGGCATTCTACGCGGTCGACGATTCTCTCGCTTCGGGCGATCATGCCGTAGATACCATCGCCGGGATGATTCCACAGTGAGAGCCGCACGTCGTTGCCCTGCCCATCGTCCATGCTGGATGCTGCCTGATCCATTGCATGGTCATTGTGTGCGGTTTCACCCAGCAGGGCGGTTTCCTCACTGCTGAAGAGTCCGCGAATAAACAGGTATCCGTCCCGGTGGTAGGCTGAGATTTGTTCCTGGTCTAATGCGGGCATGCTCATGTGCAGATTTAATCCTTTGCCGTGAGTTTAACGGTTTGTAGGGGCGAATGCCCACTTTTTTCTTTTTGGGAAAGTTGGGCTATCTGTTTTTCTTGAGTTATACCCCTACAGAGTCCTGGTGGGAATTGAGTTTTACCGAGGGATCGTCCGCGACATTCACCCAAACGTGAACGTGGGGGCGCCCGCGGAAATACCAGACAAATGAGGGGCCTTCGAGTCGCCAGTTGTCGTAAATGCCGTCATTGCCAAGGTCACCTTCCTTGTAGAAGGCCAGGTGACAACTGTCGAGTCCGCCGCGGGCGGCAAGGCAATTGAGGGCTTCTTGTCGGTCGGAATGCCGAAATGGTTCAAGAAGTATGTTTAAAATGCGCTGTAGTTCCCCCTTTTGGTTGTCCGCGAATTCACTCACAGGGCATCCTTGGAACCGGCCTTTCTCGCCCTTGAAGCCGACCTGTTCCTCGGAGGGCATGCCTTCGGTGACAAGTGCCAGTTGCTGGTGTTTGTTGTCGAGGGCAGCGTAGAGCTTGTTGGCCTCAACCGCCTGAGGCCAAAAAACATTATTTTTGTGGTCTGGCCGTTCGTAAAGGCGTTCCCCCTCATGGGCATAAAGTATGGGCCCGCCAAAAGCGACATGTCCCGCGCTGTTGCCGTCACAGCGCAGGGTCATGTGGCGACTTGTCAGTACAAACTCAAAAGGTCCTGATCCCGGTTCACCAAAAATTGCGATTGATTGTTTTTTTCCAAACCCCCCGACATCATCCTTGAGTTGCTGGTCAAAGCGCGTGTGCCATTCCGGGTTTGTCATGCCTTCAAAGATTGCCCGAATGAGATCCTGCTGATGCCTCGAGAAAAAATCACTGTTTATGGTGGGCTTGGTGATACGCCAGTTGTTCTCAATCCTGGTGCGTAAAAGCCCGCGTTTCTTGTCGATATGATTCCATGGGAAACAGACTACCTTGCGCTGTCTTTGATCAAGGTTGTGGTATAGCAACTTGACCAGTGATTCAGGTTTTTGATTGTTGGCGGCGGCAAGCGTTGATGACATGGGAGCCCCGATGGTGGCGAGGGTTGCGGCACAAGCGGTATGGAGGAATGAGCGCCTCTCAAGGGCATCTAATCGCGTCATCATGGCACCACTATAGGATAGATACGAGCCGAGGGGAATCACGTAATCCTTTTAGGTTGCTTGAAGGTCGGGGCAAGTGACTGGACCCTGATGCAATGCTGGGCCAGGCTAACGCAGCTTTATCCTCACCCTTACTGCCATTGTTTTATTGCCGTCAGCAGGGGAGATGCCATCGGTTTGCAGGACCAGTGTCTCGGTGCCATCCCCATGGTTGTCCCTTTCTATGATTTTCACGTCAGTCCGGGGTGTGATTTGCTGCCATGTCCCCAAGTCAATCGAGTAGTCAAAATCGAATTCGACGTCATCGGATGCCAGTTTTCTTCGGATGGCGATGTTCAATTTTCCCTCCCTGTCCACTTGCGCCTTGATGCGCTTGCCTGCCAGGGGCATTGCATGATCAATGATTTCTTCAGGGCTGTTGCCTGCAAACGGCACGGAATCCGACCGGGCGGGGTTACCTCCTTCAGTCACACTGGGTCGCCATTGGGCACCCAGGTTTAAGTCAACATCATCCTGCGGGGAAATACGGACCAGACTGAAGCCCCGACCGTCTGCACTCTCAGGCCAGGGATTCCCATCATTGTAGCTGAAATCCTGGATTATCAGGCCGGATGCATCCACCAGGGTGATTCTTTCCCCGCTATTGCTCAACCGTGTGGAGTTGGCAAACTGGCCCTGGTATACAACAACTCGCCCACCGGGTTCCAGTGAGCTTCCGGGAGGAAAAGTGTATTCAATACCATTGATGAAACGGATGCCGCTGAGAACGATGGTTTCAGTGTTACTCAAGTTGAGCAGTTCAATGAATTCCCTGCCGGTATCCAGCGGGTGATACATGATTTCGCTGATGGCTAGGTTGGAGGCGCTGGCCGGTGCATTTGCTCCCGTGTTGGTAACCGTGATCGTGTCCTGTCCCACCTCTTCACCCCGGTGATTGAAGGCAAGGATTTTGAATTCATTCGGTCCGGGTTGCAGCGGCACGGTTGCCTGCCAAGAGTTTGCATCGGTCCACCTTGCCTCCAGCGGGACATCAGCCCCCTCAATAAAAATGTCACGGACATTAATCCAACCGTCTCCTGTCAGGGTTGCGATTGGCTGGTTGACAGAGAAAGCCTCACCCCCGTTGCTGGTGATGGAAAAGGCAATACGGGTTGGTAATTGTGAGAGCACATAACTGGCGCGGCTGTTCACATAACTAATGTTACCTGCGTAGTTTTCCCCTGATACGCTTCCCAGGTGATTAAACCACCGGGTCAGGTAGCCTGCGTTATAGGTCGTGGTGATAATGTCATGCAGGTGGCCGTGGAACATGCGGGTGTAAACCGGGCGCGAGAACACCTTTGCGATGTTGCGGTTACCCCAAAGTGAAGAACTGGTGGACCTGCTGAAGGTAAAATCCCAGTCCCAGGGCATCGGCTCCACGAGACCATCAGGGCGACTGTAGAAGTTGAGGTTATGTGGATTACCCTGTGAGTAGGTGTCACCAATGCCGCATAGTGAGAGCATGGCAAACTGGCGGGTCCAGCGGTCAACATCAAGCACTGAATGGGCCAGGTCCTCAAGCTCTTGCCCATTCATGCTCAATAGCTTGCACATCCTGATAACCCCGCTGTAATCATCCCGGGCCTGGCTTGTGTTAATACGCATATTGTTGCGGTAAATCTCCTTGTCATCTCCCTGGTCAGCGATGTCAAAATTGCGGATCCACCCGATCGGGAAGGGTTTTTTTGGCGTGTTGGGCGAGCCGTCCTGAGTGGCTTCAAACTGTCGGATGCCCTCCATCTTGAAAACAGTCCCCTCTGCCCCGTTGCCGCCGGGCAGGCTCTTGAGGTAAATGTTGCCAAAGCGTGACATTTCCATGCGTGCCCGGCCGAACTGTGCCGGGATATGGCCGTTAAGGTGAATGATGTCGTTGTAATTGTCGTGGATGCCTCCGGCGGCATTGACAATGTGCTTGACCAGGATTTCCCTCCTGTTGCCACGGCGCACGGTGATTGTTGAATGGGCGCCGCGATAACGGCGGTCAGCGGGAAATTTCAGGTTCAGTGCGCCATTGCTGCTGCTTGACCGGCTGAACATGCTGCCACGCAACCGGATTCCAGCGTCGTAGGCAATATTCTGCTCGTCAGTAATCAGGGTGCAACCGAACCGGTGATTGCTGAGGATATCATTTGCATTGTGCATGGCATTGGCCTCGGAGGAGAGCATGTTGATTCGCACACTTTGCCTGAGGCCGCCTGTATTCGGTGTGGATACCACGATGATGGCCCGCGATTCTGGTCCACCCGGCGGGGCATAGGAAAGGTTTCCGGAGGGACTTCCATCCCGGGCTTCCACATAGAATTGCAGCTGCGAACTGGAGGATTGGCCAGGTATGACGGCAGACCAGAGGTCCCGCCCGGAGCGTGCCATTGGCAGGCTGCGGAAGTTTGCCCCGTTGACGGCATACCTCAAGACCACTGTGCTTAAGCCATCCGGGTCGGTTGCCTTTACGTTGACAGTGATGGATTCGCCGGGCGAAGGCACTGCCGGATGATGGATCAGGCCTGAGAGCCCCGGCCCCAGTGAAGTGGAATAAGTGGAGTTTTGCCTTCCCGGCGTGCCGCTTTTTGCGGATTGATTAAGGATGACAAGCGAGGCGAGCTTGTTGTAATAGAGTTCAAAGCGCAATTGCGGAGATCCGCTTAGCCACTTGGCCCTGAAGCTTACACGGTATTCTTGACCGTTTTGCACCGGTCGCAAGGCACCCCCGTTGAGGGTCAGGTTTGTCTCGATCAGGTTGTTGAGATAATTAAACTTGTCCGAGGCTGCGATTTTCAGAACATTCCTGCCGTTATCGCTGGTTACTCTCGACTGTTTGTGTGTGCCCAACCGGCGCCATCCGATGCTGTTCTCAAACGTGCCGTTGGCGATCAGCTCAATGGCTGCACCACCGGGATCCTCCAATACAGACAGGTCATCGATCAGGATTTCACCCGCTTCCAGCATGCCGATGCGTAATTCGTGGAAGTTAAACTGCCCGGGACGGTATGTGGGATCCCTTGCGGTAAGGGTAAAGCTGTAGTCTTGCCATTCCGATGTTTGCCGGTTGTTGCTGGCTGCCCATGATGAGGCGATGGCATTATCGATGTCCGGATGCCGCAACTCGAGGCTTGAACCGCCGCCGTCTGCCTGTCCAGGCCATGGATTATCATCGAAATAAAGCACTTCATCGGCCGGGTTCTGTTGTGCATCCAGGAGCAGGATGCGTTCACCCCGGTTTGAAAGCTGTCCGCTGAAATTGCCGGCAATTTCAATTCCGGGGAATTTGCCTGCAAGGCTTGCGGCATCCCTGGCAATGACCAGGTAGCCATTTCCTGCAATGTGTATGCCTTCCTCAAAGGTAAAGCTGATTGCCCCGTCCAGTTTCCATCCTGATAGGTCGACCGCCTTGGCTGAGCGGTTATACAACTCGATCCATTCCTCCGGATTTTCCCTGAAGGGTACCGATGGTGAAGGGCCAGGGACCTCCTGCCAGGCCTCGAGTTTCAGGCCCATAACGACATCACTGCTGTTGGCTGATGCCTGGTGGACCTCGACCGAGATTCGGTTGGTGCCGGCAACCAGGAAACCCGGGTCGACAGTGAAGGAGCGTATGGCATCCGCCTCGGTGGCCGTGTTGTTGACTGCGAATGTCGCGGATGTTACCACGCCATCGGGCATGTCGTAACGTGACACTTCCTGCCCGTTGAGGTAGTAGATGGCACCATCATCAGTCAGGTGGCTGAAATGAAGCTGGGTGATTTCAGAAAGTGAGTCTCCGTCCAGTTCAAACTCGGTTTCAAAATAATAGATGGTGACCCTGGGTGCATTGGATGAAGGGTTCCTCAGGTTTGTGGAAATGGGCACGGGAATTCTCCCGGCACTGGTTTCATAGCCAAGGGGACCTGTGCCCTGTTGCCAGTTGCCACCAATGGCATGGGCGGTTGCTGCCCAACCTGTATTGAGGTTGTCGCCCTCCTGGTTATATCTCCAGGTGGCATCCCAGTCGGATAGCAACCTGGTGGAGAAAGTCGGTGGATCCCCCGCCTTGGCATATTGCGGCCGGTGGTGATACATCACCTCGTTAATGATAATGTCCTCCTGGAAGGAAAAGGTGTTTTCTGCGCCAGGAGTAATGGATTCAGGGGTATAGAATGTCCCAAGGGGTTCGTTTGGCAAACGGCCCCTGGGCCTTTTGCCGACAATGGCATTATCAACGGGGAAACCGCCCGGAGAGAAGAGAAACAGTGAATCGCCGTTTTCCGGGTATAGACCGGTTGCCGAGGAGGAACTGGTCATCAGGGAGCCTGGATCCAGTTTCCCGTCGGCAAATAGATGGCTGCGGGCTGCGTTCCCGTTAATGACCAGCCGGTAACCGGCAAGATCAATGGGGGAGCTTCCGGTATTAAGCAGCTCAAACCACCAGTCATCCTCATCACTGCTGCCAAGCTCGTTTAGGGAAAGGGATGATCCTGACGGGGAGGCCTGCCTGACTAGGTTCAGCCTTGCTCCCATTACCACGTCGCTGCTGCCTAACTTGGACTGGTGTACCTCGACTGAGATACGGTTTTCCCCGGGGGACAAACTCCATGAAGGTATATTGAGAGGTGACCGCAGTTGTGCCTCGGCGGCGGCACTGGCCAAGGTTGATGCATCCGTGCTTCCGGCAGGCATATTATAGCGGTATACTTCCTCACCGTTGATATAGAAAATTGCACCGTCATCGATTAGGAAGCTCAGTTCCAGTGCCTCAATGCCCTGCAGGTCTTCCTGGGTAAGATTGAA
>Ga0163180_10002470_pt1 | contig 10335 bp, 11 predicted proteins | sample AtlANTMetagenome_2_FD_109647 | JGI IMG/M metagenome (GOLD analysis project Ga0163180, IMG submission 109647) | Marine eukaryotic phytoplankton communities from the Atlantic Ocean - Atlantic ANT 4 Metagenome | ecosystem: Environmental > Aquatic > Marine > Oceanic | place: North Atlantic Ocean...
CTACACTACGCCCGCATTGTCTGAAACGACAGGATCTACGTAAATGATTTTAATATCTGAGTCTATGTCTAATACAACGTGAACAATTTCCCAAATATCCATAAATTGGGTAATATTATCACAAAAGATTTCTTGCATGACACCTTCGTTACTTACGAGAAGAAATGATCTTCTACACATGTCAATAACAACATTTGTTACGTATTCGGCGTCTTGTGAGCAGAAATCGTCAGACATAAGAATTAAAATCCTAATATAATGGTAACATGACAATTATGAATTGTCAACACCCCTACCATAATCGTAACCAGAAATTGAAAATTGTTCAGGATTGCCTGGATATGAGGAAGGATCTTCTCCTTCATACTCTACTATCAAAGGTTCCCCATCAATTCTAGAAGCCCAAACGGAGTAAAAACAATGTATTGGGCCGCTGGTACTGTTCAAGACAGTTACCTTTTGTCCCCATTCAATGTTCTTTATATATAATTCTTGATAAGAGCCGACTGGAGTTAAAGTTACTGTAATACTTTCTGGATCTACTAACCCCTTCCAATACTCAGGCAATTCAATAATATTAGAACCTTTTAACGTACCTCTCACATAAACAGAAGCTTCAGGCCCCTCTACACAAACATGTCTGAGTCTGTGTCCTTTTTTGTTTGGATGTTGTATATCAAATCCTTTCCAACCTTGTACATTGATTGTACTACCAGACCATGCACAACTTGTTCCTGTGCAACTTAGTAGAGGACTATTTCTAAGAGTTCCACCTGAGATATTAACATTACCTATAAAATAATTCTCTGGTGCAGTTATACGATTTAAACCAGCTGCATTTATTTCAAGTCCGATTGCCGTAGAAGTAATTTGTATTCCTTTGACAGGGTGTGTTACATTAATAGCTGCTAATGCAACAGGGCCTGACGTAGGAACTGTTGGGCCTACATCTAAAACTCCTTTTGGTACAGGTGAAAGTGGTGCAACACCTATCTGAACTGGGCCATTTAATATGGAAAGTCCACCAAGTGGTGAATTTTCATATGGTACTTTCATAGAGGGTGATGGAGCAACCGTGGCTTCTCCACCTACAGTTAATCTATTACCAATACTAACGTAAACATTAGCCATTCTAAGTACCTCTCCTTATTTCCATAATTTTTTTTAATTCTTTATATGTTTCAATTTGCTTTGATGCACCAAAATCAGATTGAGAAACTAGATGAAGAGTGCCCGCAATGATACCACCAAAGGCCTTTGCTTGTATGGTAAATTTATCCGAAGCCATAATACTCAATGAGTCAGAGTCTATTCTGACATCATCTGCATCAATTCTAATTGCTTTTGATGCTTCTATTCTTATATCACCATCACTCGTTTTACGATCTCCCCTTGCTTTAAGTATTATATTATCAGCTTCTACTATAAAATCTCCCTTAAGAACATCAAACATAACATCACCATTCTTACACCTAACTAATTTAGCTGGTATAAAAGCCTCCTGTGCTGCTTCTCTTTCTCTTTCTATGTTTTCACCTAAAAATTCAGCGGAAGTTCCTGTAGCAGTAAGAATGTTATTTTCTAGTTGTCCCTTTTTATAAAAACCATGACTTGAACCATGATTTGTCAATACTCTATATGAGATTGTTCCACTACTATTATTTTGACCCGCTTCAAATCTATAGTGTCTTTTGCAATCTATATCATAATCTGAGGCAAAGTTACCTTTCTTTTTTAAATTCTCAGTATCTGTGTTATCAAATTCACTTGTAAAATCAGAATTAGTCATTACGTACCTACCACATTTCTAGATAAAGGTTTATCAATACAATCAACAACCTGTATAATCTTATCAGGATCAAGTTTTTGTGAGATTTCATTTATATTTGTGAATTTAAGAACCACTTGTAAATTAGCACCTATACCAGTATCACTATTTACTATGATATTAGGAATGGTTGTAAAACCAGTACCACCATCTAATACATTTACACTAATAACACGGCCGCCAAGAATCACTGGTTCTAAGACGACTCCATCTAAATCTATGGTATCTCCATTATTATATCCAAAACCAGCATTACTTACAGTAACACTATCAATCTGTCCTGTAACTGAAATATCATCAGTATCTGATAGATTACTTTCAATAATACCACTAGGAGTTATAATTCTTCCAAAAGTACTATTGTAGTTATAGCCAGGGTAATCCATTATTACCGAATCTATACCACCATCATCTCCAATAACAACAGTTCCAGCTGCTCCTTCACCATCCCCACAAGCATCTTTAAATGTAACATATGGAGGGTTCTCTCTTGTAAATCCTAATCCACGATCTATTAAATCAACTCCTATTATTTGACCAATATTATTAACTACAGCATTACCAAATCCACCTACGCCAGGTGTTCCTCCAAAAAATTCAACAATCGGAGGCCCACACCTTAGTACATTGGATTCACATCCACCAGCTAAAGCTGCTATAGAATCTGGATCTGGGTCTGGAGTATCAAAAATACTTGGTAGTCCTAGATTATCAATACCATCACTGATAATAGATGTTTTCTCTAATATTTTATTGACTTTGTTTCTTTGTCCTGTGCCAGGCCCAATATTCATATCAAATCTACTAGGAGGTGGACATTTAAAGTCATTACATTGAATTAATTTACTCAATATACCAAGTCCCTGTAACGCCGAACTAATTAATGAATTAACAGAACCAAGAGCTCCACCAAGAGTAGATGTTAAACTTGTAAGTATGGGAGAAATAGTGTTTGTAATACTTTTCATTACATCGTTTAACATAGTACCCATGAATTGTTCTGCAGCACACAAAGGAGCATTGACAATTTTACCAATTAAGGTCTTTAAAAATTTACCAATTGTGTCAGTTAAACCACCCAGTATATTCTCAAAAAGACAATATATACTGTCAGATACATTTTTAATACCTTCAGAGAAAGGTAATTTTAGTTCAGAAATGACTTTACTATTAGTAAAGTTCTTTATTTGTTTTTCAATTGCAGCAAATATTTCACTTCTAATTTTTTTTGTCATTCCAGCCATGACACTACCAATCTTTTTTGCAATAAGATTGATTTCAGAATCAAGATTAACTATTAAACCAGTGGCTGCATTGACATAAAAATCACCGTATGCCTCTATGTTTAATAGAAGTTTAGTAAATTCATTTATTGACCCTGCAATAGAAAAGCTTGCATCATCTCCTGTACATGTAGGTCTAGTTACTGACCCAGATTTAAGATCATCTGCTATCAATGATGCATTTGACACTGTTGGGGGTTTAGAACTTTCATTTAAAGCACTGACAAAAGTAGTTCTTTCTTCTAATCTTCCACTTATTTTATTCTGTTTTATACCATTATTAGAAAAACTTCCGCCTATCAATGTTTTACTGGCTAACAAGACACCATCGTTACTACCACTGTTTAGAACTTCTAGAGGTGGTTTGTTATGTTGTATCCATTCATTACTACCATCTTTCAGAAGGGGTGTTTGATCCTTTCTGGCATGTTTATGGTTATAAAAGACAGCAGTTATAACTGGTTTTTGTTCATCTGTACCATCAATCCAAAAACCAAGAACACTTTCACCACCTTCAAGATAATGAGTGTGGTATTTTTGTCCATATCCACTCGCCAACATGGGTGTTGCTGCAATATGAGCCCAAGGTAAATCTTCTTCTGCAAGTCTATCATGATAACCTACAACTCTAACCTTTACACGATTATAATAGACTTCTGCTTCTCCACCATAATCTGCACGGCCATCATCAACATCATTGTTAAGTAATGCAGAATCTGCCCAAACGCTTCTATCAGCAACCTGGCCTATCCACCATTTCAGGCCATTTGAACCAAACGTATTTGAACCTTCTAAAATATTATCCATTAGTCATCGTAAACCAAACATTCTGGTTCGTCTGGATGTAAGTCACAGAATATCTCTAATGCATTAGGATCATGGTGATCTCCTGCTTCGATCTCTGCTTTATGATGCTCTGCATACTCTTCTAAGTCATGCAATTCTTCTTTTGCATGTCTGCGTGCTGCAGGGTTTGCTTGTGGGTCGTCAAGGATTTGTTTATCCTTTTCTATATGATCTTCGATTGATTTCATTTTTTCCTCCTGTAGTTATGGCTATTTAAGCAGTGTAGGCATTAGTTAATGGATCAAAACCTAGAGAAGATGATGATGTTGATTCATCACTATCTATATTCTCACCTTGTGAATCTCTAACTAATCTTAGGTCTGTAGTACATTGTAACCCATCTTCTTTGATTTGTACAGTGTGTTTTAAATCTTTGATAAGATATAAACCAGAAGTGTGTTTATCAACACCTTCCAAACTTTTAATTGTTTCAACTGAAATAACATCACCAGATTCTAACTTTACATTTAATGGCACTGTAACTCTCAATGAATGAGACAATAACGATTGATATCTTCTTTTTGATTGTGTGATTACTTTTGTAGGATTGAACTCACCATCAGTAAAGACAGATGTTTTAGAATCCTTTCTCATTGTAGAGTCAACCACAACAACCACAGATGGTTTTGAGGGGTTTTCTCTAATATCATAATTTAAACACTGATCTTCATCATCTCCTAGTGTAGATTGACTTGATGTTAAATCAGCTTCACTAAGTGGTGATTCGTCATCTAATTTAGAATCATATAACATATGAAGATTTACAAATCTTCTTCGTTCTCCAAATCTAGATGAACTCATGTCTTGAATAATATCTTGGTTCTGTTGTGCAAGTATGTTATACAGATGAAAATTTTCATTGTTTTGTTCAGGATCTACAATTTCACTCTGAACATATTTAAATTTCTTTTTATTACCTTCAGCTATAATAGTATCAATACTTTTGAATTTGTATCCTGTATGCGTTTGCCAAAAAAGAAATCCAACTCTTTGAGTTCCAGATCCATCCTTACTCATTGATTTTGATATGGCACGACGAGCTAACCAATATATTGATCTGAAAGGTGTCCAATAGTTACCATAGAACCCATCAGAATTTGCAGTTTGTTCAATATCTAGTCTCTCTTCATCAGATTCTCTGATATGATTTTTTAAAATATTAGTTACGTGTGTACTTGCATTTACTTTAGGATCATACCTTTGATACAGTCTTTCTTTTTCATTATTAATCACATCTTTTGATTGTAGTTTGATTGTAAAAATATTACTTGTTGATGTCACATCGTCTAGTTTCATATTAGTTACTACAAGTCCCTCAAAATCAAATCTTCCACTATCAAAAATCATTTCAATATCGGCCCTTTCTGTACCACGCAATTCAAGGTCTGAAAACACACCTTTTAATGTCACACACTGTATCTCCAGAAAAAATGATGGGGAAAATATACTTTCATTATAGTTAATATAACTAATCGAAGTAATTTCCTCACCTAGTCTTGCAGAAGGAGTCTCTTCACAAGCTTTTGTGATATCTAATTTTTCTAGTTGAAAGTTTTTAAGAAAAGACATGTTTATCCAAAGGATGGTATGGGAGAGTCACTATCTAAAAGAACGATTAACGTATCGCTACCTGTATCTGATTTTAATTGTTCAAACAAATTTTTATCAAATAATCCTTCTTGTCTCCCGATCCCAAGAGTATCAATAATCTTTAGATACCCTTCTTTCAGTTGAAGAGGGGTCTGCATGGGATTTATCTGAGTATCCGCCGTAGTTGGAAATATAAATCTCAACATATTATCCATTGTTTCCCCCTGACTGATACCCATTTTAAGAATCTGATTAGCTGCAGTGAAATATTCACTTATTATACGATTTTCTGCCTTCGTGTATTTATCAGGTATGTACTCCCCTGCTTTCATAACTCTCATCACCACTTCCGCTGCATTAGCTAATTCAACATCTGCTTGAAAAAGTAGTGATTGTCCAAGTGTTTGATTTTTTTTGTATCTGTTTAAAAATTTATTGATAGTATTTATTCTAACTCTTTCATTTATCTTTTTCTTTATATTCTTAGATTTATATGTTGGTGGTTTAAAAGTTCTAAGTTTGATATTTTTACTAGTATTAGCTCTTGAAAAAATTCTACCTCTAGGCACACCAGTTGGTAATGTATCAATGACCGCACTAATTATAGCTAAAGTTGTTAAGGCTGGATTATCTTTGTTGAAATTTTTTCTCTTATCATATATAAATTTTGGACTCATCATTATTATTCTGCCATCTGAATACGCATTTATTTTATATCCACTCTCAGTGAACATCTCCACTAATTGACCACTTTCCTGAGCTTGTTTACTCATTTCATGTGCCATCAAAACTAAGTATGGAGAAGGAGGTTTATCAGTCATCAACCTTGGTGCCGCTATCGTATACAATCCTTGGTCGTCAGGTGTCATAACATATTCTGGTATTTCTCTAGTCAAAGGATCAAATAGATTACCACTAAAATCTGTATCTTCTAAAGCTTCTTCAAGGATTTGATTTAAATCATATTGATAAGTAACTTTATCATTAAATTCAATTCTTACTGGTACTTTTGCGTTTTCTAGTTGTTGTTCTACAATCTCCTTTAATTTTTCAAATAAATCGTTATTATCTTTGTTTGTTATATCTGTTACTGTTAACTCAGGAAACTCAGACAGTATTCCCGCTTCTTCTGCCAATCTTCTGGCTTCTTCTAGTGCCTCTTTTGATCCTAATGCTATAAGTTCTTTAATATTTGCTCTAACTGCACTTTTATCTTTAACCAACTCTAATTCTTTTTCTTTTTCTTTTTCTTTTTCCTTTACATTAACTTTAACTTTCTCCTCGATGATAGGAGGTGGAGTTGTTGGTCTGGGGCCACCACCACCAAAAGGTAAAAGAAATGGAAGAGACATTGGTGGTTCACGATCTATTCCTTTACCAAATATTGAACCAGCACTTCCAACTAGTCTAGGAATAACTGGTATAGTTCTTTGTAATCTTCTTCTTAGAGTTGTAATTCTTTCAAGATCACTTTTTAATAAACTATTATTAGATTTTATAACATTTGCAACTTGTTTTGTTTTTGAGGCTGTTTTGCGGAGAAGAGGTAAAAGTTGAACCTCAATATTTACAGCAGGGGCATCTTCAATATTATCATCTGAATTAAGAAGCAAATCAGTAATTGGATTGAAAGCCATTATATTCTACCTCTAGACAAATATGTTTCCCAATCACCCATTGATGGTTCACTACTAGTTACATCTGATCCAAATACTGGTACGGACTTACCCAAATCTTCAGACTTACTTGAAGTTGACGTACGTAGATCAAGAACGGTAATTCCTGATTTAGATCCAACAGATTTTATCAAACCAGAGCCACTCGATATAAATGACATTGAATTATTTTTTCCGATTCCTTGTTTATTTTGATCCAAAAACAAATTACTTTCACCACCAAAAGTCTCATCAAGCAAAACATTATTAATATTTTCCAAAGTATTACCTATTGCGTCTGATTGTTCTGCAAAGAAATCACCTTCATTAATATTTGTTTGATTAAACATTCCAGAAACAGGTTGTGTAGAAGCTGTTAAAGGCCCACTAGTACCAAAATTAGATAAGTTTCTTCCATTTTGATTAAATGCAAGATTCATATTTGATGAAGATTGCATCGAAACTGTTTTATTATCATTCTCATTATTTGAACTAGCTCCTTTCTTATCTGTGCCAACTAAATTTCCTAAAATTTCTAAACCCAAGCCACCAACTACAGCTTTAAGGAAAGGATTGCCTGCAATTGTATTCTTAGTGTTATTAAATCTCCTTGCAGTGTTTCTAAGGAAATTAAATTTTCGTCTCTCATTTCTCCTACCAGATCTTTCACCACCTCTATCTGCAAGTTTCTGTTCTAAATCTTCTATTAATTTTTGTCTATATCCAGCTTCTATTACAGCTGATTGCAACATTGAATCACGTATTGCATCAATATTTGAATTTATTTTATTGATTTGATTTACTATACTGGAAAGACTACTATCTTGAAGTGGAGTAGAGTCTATATTTGGAACAACAGTGTCTAAAGGAAGAACTGCTCCACCACCAAGACCCATTAAAGGATCTGGTGTAAAGACATCAGGTGCGTCATCTGAAGGAGATGAAGCTGAATCTGGCCCAAAAAATCTTTCTACAAATTTATCTTTATTAAAATCTGTCTTTACAATATTATTAGCGCCTTCTTTATTCTTATTAAAAAAACTATCTACAACAGATTTAAGGCCAAGAAACTTTGACCCCTTTGCGAATATTGATTTGAGTAAGTTTAGAATGGCATTCATTAACCTAGGCCTGTTTGTTGTTGTCTTTTCAGTTTTTCAGCCTCTAGATAGTTTCTTAGTAAATTAACATAGATTTCTCTTTCCCAAGGCATCATATTTTCAATTTCAGTTAAACTATATTTATGATACTGCATTAAAGAAAACATCAACTCGTAGTATGACTCAGCATTTATGTGAGCCATACTTAGGCGAAAAAATTTGCCAGTCCTTCCAGTTTAACAGTGGATTTTACCTTAGTATCAGGATTTTCAACCTCTATTTCATGAGATAATTTAGGCATAGTATCAAAGAAAGTTTCAATCTCTCTGAATTGAGTTGAATTTAACTGTTCAAGAAAACTAATAAGTTCTTCCTTAGTAGAATCTTTTGCCTCCCAAGCCTCATCTTCACTGAATACCATATCCATACAAGATGCGACTATATCAAAACTTGTATCATCCTCTTTATCTAAACTGAAATTACTTTCAATAAATTGATCTAAAGTTGGATACTTTAATCTCATAGTATAAGTATCATCTATTTTAATGTCCTTTTTATGATCTTTAGGTTTTTTAACCTTTATCTCATCAATATAAATTGTGGAATTTACTTTTGTTTTTCCATCATCTGGACAAGTGATAATAAGATCAATACTCTCACCAACAGATCTTGAACGTATATTTAAAAATAAGTATTCAATATCGAATGTTGGTAATTCCTCAATGTTCACGCCTTTTGTTAAAACACAATTTGCAAGAACATCCTTAATTGCAGTCGTAATATCTTTCATATTACCACCCTCAATCGCAAGTATTAAAATTTTCTCTTCCTTTACTAAAAAAGGACGATACTTAATTTTTTTTCTATTCGATGGTAAGGTCAACTCATACGAAGGAGTGACAATTTTAGGTAAAGGCATAATAATTTAATCAGCGTTTTATTTATAGGGTCATTCAATGAATGTTTTTACTAGGTTGTTTGAACTTCATCTTCACTTATTCTATTTGGATAAGCATTCTCATAACTACCAAGCCATGGATCAAATGAATCAGAAAATCCTCTCCATCCCTTTCTGATAGTTGCATTAGTTACTTGAGACATCACATATCTGTTATATCTAAAAGTCACATTTAGTTTAAGTGTACTTCCCCCTTCATAATTTACAGGTATTGATGAGATGGACATGGGCCATGCTTTCAAAAATTCATAACATACAAGTAGTTTCTTAGATGCAGCATTCCCTGTAAAATAATCTTTATTATATTTGACAATACTCATTTTACACTTATAGTCTTTAGGATAGTTAAGAGCTGCAACAGTATTATCACCTCTTCCACTACTTTCACCAAACAAAGGATTGATTGTTTTTAACCAAGATTCAAAAAATTTAACCACATTATATTTTCTATCTACTAAAAAAGTAAATGTAACGTCATCGTATATTCTACTGTAAGGTATTCTTTCAGTTATTCCCTGTCTATCACCAACAACTTCAATATCAGCAAATGAAGACCCTGGCAATACTGCATCAATAATATAAAGACCTAAATCCTCATCTATAAATCTTCTTGATATACCAGCTTCTGCTGCTGCATTATAAATTATTCCGTTAGGTTCAATAAATGCTTGGTATTTATTATCAATAGCTACAGTTTGAAATCTAGACCTGATATCGTCTATAGCATATTTTTTTGGTAGTCTAGACATTATCTCTAAATAGGTATCAGCTAGTTATCACTTTTATTTATGAGCTATAGTGGAAGGTATAGACCTACCAACCCCAGAAAATACAAAGGAGACCCCAAAAACATCGTTTATAGGTCGTTATGGGAACGTAAATTCATGGTATATTGTGATTCTCACGATCATATCATTGAATGGGGAAGTGAAGAATTTGCAATACCATACAGAGATCCAGTCAGTGGCCGTAGGAGAAGATACTTTCCCGACTTCTATATCAAGTATATTGATAGATCTAAAACCACTCGTCGCATGGTAATTGAGGTCAAACCAGCAAGACAATGTAAAGAACC
>Ga0163180_10002471_pt1 | contig 10334 bp, 6 predicted proteins | sample AtlANTMetagenome_2_FD_109647 | JGI IMG/M metagenome (GOLD analysis project Ga0163180, IMG submission 109647) | Marine eukaryotic phytoplankton communities from the Atlantic Ocean - Atlantic ANT 4 Metagenome | ecosystem: Environmental > Aquatic > Marine > Oceanic | place: North Atlantic Ocean...
TTTCTCTCATAAAATAATGCATGCCTGGTTCTGTAAGAAGTGGTGAGCTGTCCATTAATAATAGAAAAATAAATAAATAATTAAATTATACACATTATTTATAGGATGGAAACTGCAGGAGCATCAATTATTGTATTTGTAGTTATTACTGTTATATATATAATATTAAAGCAAACCATAGGTTTTAAATACGGAGATAAAGGAGGACCAAAACGACGTAATATACTTTTAGGCATATACGTCATCAGTGTTGTAATGACTCAGTACATGTTCAATACCCAAATCACAAAAGAAATTTGCGGCACAGTGCAAGCGGGCACCGCCTTTTGGATGACTATTATTCCTAATACCTTAATGTTCGGAGTACTTATCTCCATATTTAGTTTTGCACCAGGTTGGAAAGCACCTTTTTCCAATACAATTGGATATTTATTCGCCTACATGGGTGGTGCGCGTAAAATTTTTATGGATATGATATTACAAAAGGAATATAGTGGTTCTTCGAAGAAGCGTTCAAAAAGGGCTGGAAAACAGCAAGGTGGTGCGGTCGAAAAACATGGTGATTCCAGCCATTACAAAAAACCCCTTATACAAGAAATTTATGATAATCCATCCTTGATGATCAATGAAATAACTCCTAATAATTTTGATACTTTTATGTCTGAAATGTATAGGAATCGTATAATAGGGAAGGGTGCAAAAAATTATTTTGGAAAGCTGTATAATCTTGTGGCTCTTAAAGATTGTATTTCAGAGTTAGTGTGGTATTTGTTGGTTGGTTCTCTCGTTATAACGACATCATACAATGCGTTGCAGAATATTTCGTGTAAGAAGAGTGCGGATGCGCAATTACAAGCGCATGCCAAATGGACGGCTGACCAAAATGTGCCTGAAAAGAAGAAGACACCGCGCGTGTACTACACGAGAGAATAATTTAATTATTAATTTTTTTTCTTTAAAAATTAATAGTAAAATTTAGGCATTGCTAAATAATAGAGTACAAATAAGTAACTAAAAATTGCTAAAATCATTGTAATAAGCCAAATAGGTATAACTGTCTTACTGCGCATTCCCAATCCAAATTGTTTTAAACTGCCATTCGCATTATATAGTAAAGCCGGACGTGTAAATTGTACAATCGCAAAAGCTACAATAAAAATAAGTATAGAAACAGCGCTGATATGATTCCGAATAAAGTGTCTGCCTTTCATATTAATCTATAAATAGATTAATTTTTATATTAATAACCCTCATCGCCATCTCTCTCTCCATAATCATCATCGTCTGGCAAATCGGAAATATCATAGGCTTCTTTCCAAGCAGCTTGTTCAGCTTGTTCTTCAGCAATCATGTCTAATTTATATATTGACCGCGTCATCTCTGTATCCGCACCCATTTTACCTAATTTTATTTCTTCCAAAGCATCCTTTTCCAATCTCTCTCGTTCCTTTTCATATTGATCTTCATCATATACATACAGAGCACGCGTCAAACCAACACTCCATTCACCTAAACGATGATTCATCATAATTTTTTCGATTTCGCGCTGTTGTATTGATAAATCCTGGAAATTCTTTGTTACACGATTTTTCTCTTTCTCTCGGATTTTTAATGTTCTCTCTACAATCATTTCATTATTTAAATTTAATAATTTTTTTTCTACTTCAAAATGACGTAAGAGGCGTATAATATATTTCGCAACTATTGTATCAGTAATTTCTGCTTGTCCCTCAAGAATATCTATCTCTGTCATCATTGGTTTTCTAAGTTGTTTGCGGCGTTTTGCACCAAAATCTGGGACCACTAGTTTCTTTTCTTTCTGGACAATAAGTATTTTATTATTTTGTACTATGATTTCGTCTAATATTGTAAGATAGTAAAAATGCATAATTTTTTCGTATACATCTGCTCCGAAAAGTATTGTTGTTTTATCAGATTCTGTCCCGGTTTTCATAAATATGGGAAGAATATCGATAAGTTTAATAATATATTGTGAATTTTGGCTAGCAGCAATAAGTATGTTGATTAGTTCTTCATTTTTATAAAATGTGCGTAAATCTGCAAATTCATGAGCAATAATAGATTGTACATCTCCTATATGATTTGGCGATAAATGCCAATGTTGGGGGACAGGAGCTTCTTCATAATCGACATGATTAGAAATAATTTGTGGGTAAATATCAATAATATTAATTATATTTTTATGAAATATATTACCTATAAATGCAGACGTCTCTTCTTTTCTTGTCATATAATCACCCTCGCCGCGTTCGCGCCATTTTCCCAAATTACGCAATATTTCCTGTATTTTTGCCAACTTAGTTCCACTCTCTATACTATGTGATTGAATGAAAGTGAATATTTTAGTTTCTAATTCATTTATGCTTAATGATAAATACCTATTAATTTTGCCCATAACATCCTCGTCACTTTGTATTTCTATTTCCATATAATCGAGAGAGTTTTTTAGCATAGTAAGTAGTGGATGTTGGATATCATCTTCACTTAACTTATCTAATAATGCTTCTAATCTAGGCCGCGCACTAAAAACAGGTGGTTCCAGATTTATTGCAACTATATTTTTTTTTTCAACTAATTTCATTAATTGATAGAAATGTGTCAAGGTATAATGTTTACCCTCCCCTTTTAATATGGACATCTTTTCCTCAAATGTATGCGTGACAAGAAATTCACTTTTATTGTCAATACATACCCCTTTTAAATCATTGCTTAATAAAACACCACTATTAAACCGACAATATCGAATAAAAGCTTTATAAATAGTTTCTTCAGAAAAAGTTGTGGAGAGAAGGGGATAATCGTAACGTGTATCAGCTGGATCAAATAAATAGGGTGCCATCGTTAAATACCGAACCAGTTTCAATGTTCTCTCATAGCCACGTACACGTTCATTATTTTCGTGTATGGATGGCTCTTTTTCATTAAAATATTGAATTGTATTTTTTGTCCCGACATTACAGCAAACATTTTCCAAAAATGGTTCATCCAGTGAACTCCTTAGAAGCGGGGCTTCCTTATTAACAACCCTTTGTATACTTTGTATGATTTCTAGAGATCTGTAGATTACGCGTCCTAATAAAATAGAGATTTTTTCTTCTTGGGCAATATCTCCATTTTCCATAAGTCCGTTTAGTTGGCTTATAAAACTTGCAGACAATGTTCGTTTTTCGGCTAATTTTAAAGGTCTTAGTGGCGGTAAAAATGTTAGCCACATTGTAATGTTATGTTCGTCGGGAATTTTATCTACCTCAACATACGTTGTAAGATATTCCTTTTTCTCTTTGATTCTCTCGACAACATCATCTCGCGGCAAGACATACTTTGTAATATGACTTTTAATTCTTTTTACTAACTCCTTTCTTATATGTTTTTGGAAAAGTGCGCGATCTACACCTTTTTTCTTACGAACCTTTAAAGTTTTCCATGGCATACTAGCTAATTTTGTATTATATATGATACAAGCGATATATTGCAAAAAACTATCATCACCATCTCCTTCAAACGGGAAACCTCCCAATGCCCGGCGGCAGCCCGGGAAAGTTTTATTGGCAACAATAGACGGGATTGTTGTTTGTATAACAATAATCATAAATGCTATTGTGAGCAATAGTATATTTTTTTGTACTACAAAACTATATTGTTTTGCATTTTTTTTCCCTGCCATAGCTTTATTATAAGCCATTTCCGAAGGAAACGACGTACGTTGTACTTCAAGTACATTTTTAATAATAAAAGATATGTCAGATTCTATTTTAATAGAAAGATAATTCGACATAGCCATAATTATATTATACACCATTTTTGCTTCGTCGGTTTCAAAAGTCCGAGTAGGTTCTTGAGAAGTAGCCAAATCTTGCATACTTTTTTCTAGAAGATCGTGTGATATAATCCTGAACCCCTTTTCATCGTATTCTTCAAGAGTAACAAAATCTAATAACTTAATCACATAGCCACTATGTCTATCAACAACGGCATCACCTGAATCGCTCAATTGTCCTTGTTGTGCGGCAATACGTTCAATAGTTTGTTGATATCTATTTTCCTCGAATGCATCAGCAAGTGTTTTAAGAAATGTTGGAATAAGCGGAACATTTAATTCAGCATCATAATACCAAAAAGGTGATTCGTTCTCACCTTCACCAATTCTACAAAAACGGGCTACAAAATTTTTAATATCATTTTGTTTCTTAACAAAATCGGTTTGCATTAAAATAAGTTCTCTCAATTGAGCTCGAGGAGAGACAACTTTATCTTCTTTTATGTCTAATAGTCCGATATGGTATTTTTGCAGGTCATATTTAAGTAATTCAAGATGTTGAAGATTTTCGCGCGCAGTTAGTTTTGTTTTATACATAATTAGTTCCTTGGTTAGTCGTTGACGTAATTTTTCTCTACTAAGATTATTTTCATTTTCAAAATGGTGAGTAACATCTTCCATTAATTTCTTTTGTATTTCAAGTTGATTTACATTATTACTATTACAATCTTCCTTTACTTTCAAACATTTATTTTTTAAATTGCAGAACATATTTTCCCATTTATCGCCTTGTAATTCAGGCGCCGGGACCCAACTATTTTTAACACGCTTATAAAATGTCATTTTTGAATCGTCATCCATTAACATAGCAAAATCACCATCAATAACTTGACGCCGTCCCTGCAATAATGCGTCAACCTCTCTCTCGATATTTGTTTTAATCCCTAATTTTTCCAGATGAGATTTAAGATGCTGACTAAAAGCTGTATGGTCCATTTGTGCTTTTAATTTACCTAGATCATCCATAATATCATAACGTGTTTCATCATATTTTTTATCGAAATATATATTTTTATTATTATCTTCTTGTAATTCTTCGATATCAATATATCTTTTGGATAATATGTACGTGGAACATGTATCCTTTGCTTCTTCTTGATGTAATTGTTCAGTTAATACGTGAATTCTCTCATCCAGAGCTTCAACATCCAATGTACCAAATAAATCTATATCATACAATGATAATTGTGTCGTCAGTACGCGTGCACCATCGCTATTAAGCATTTCAGCAAGAATTTCAGAAGTAGAATATAACCACCAAAATGTTTCACGTATATTATATCCGGGTGCCTCTTTAATAACTGGGGTTTCAACAGGAGTAACATGAATTTTTTTATCCACATAATTTTCAGCATTATGTTTTCTCTCTACCACTCGAATTTTTAATTGTTGGATTTTTTGAGAAATGAACCTGATCATACCTCTATATTGTTGAAAAGTTAGATCACTATCATATATCATAAAAGGACTCATATCTTCTAAAATGCCTGTAAGGGAATAAGGATATGTTATATCCTCTTTGATCCGGTTAAAAATTTTCTTTGTTTTCGGAATCATCGCAGGGAGATATTCATGGTATCTCTCCTCACTAATACCTTCTAAGCCTTCAGGAACCTGCACGTTTTGAATTCCATCCAGAAAATTATGCTCTTCACCACCCGATAATATATTTACACGGGTCTTATCATTCAATAACTCCCAATAATTTAAATTAACAAGATGTAAATTTGTTCTCTCCAATATTGAAGTAGCCGGCAAATTAATCTTTGAATATTTAACAACCGACATAGGTAATGTTAAAATATTTTTAATATAAATAGTATCATTGGTTGTTAGTGGAACTCTTTGTATTGTAGTTTTGCGCGGTGTTTCTCTAACCGAGGAGAGATGTGTGAGTCCTAATGTATATGTTTCTAGTACAAATCTTGTGTTATGGACAAGTGATATAGGTTTATTAACGCCCGGCACATTCTCTGTGCCGTATGTCGATGAAAAGAAATCTTCGTTATTATTAACGATAGCATTTATATTAGCATTTACTTCTAAACCCGATAGTGTATCTTCTCTCATTATTGGTGGGGCAATAGGTGTCCAGTATGGATTGAGAGATCGCATTAGGTATACGTATTTATTTTGATCACTGGGTACAACGTTTTGCCTATAATTTTGTTGAATTGAATATACTTTTTCTCTCACTTCGGCTAATGTCAATTCCATAACATCTTCTAAATCGATAGTATCGCCATAATATATTTTGCGGCGGTTCTCCACTACAGGGAGAATCCAATATAATTTTTGATTAAGTTTTTGAAGGGTAGTTACAAGAGGTTTATAATCTGCGCCTTTAATGAGTGGTTTTTGCGGATTCCCCCATTCATCGAATATGGAATATGTTTGTCTTAGTTCTTTAAATCGTGCAATCATTTTGTGAATACTATTCATAACTTGATTTGTTCGTTGATTAGTTGGAATAACCGCTAAAAGTTCATCAAGAAGATCTTCGCTTTGTTGGCTGATAGCGTATCGTTTTTCGCTCTCTCCGACATCAACAAGTTGGGTCATTTCTTCTTCTTGTGCACTAAAAACGATCTCATCTCCTTCTGCGATATATTTTTGAAGATCGGGGGGTGCGTCTTCATCAACTTCATCAACATCGGCAATATCGGTTCTAGTGGAAAGAGTAGAGGTAGTGCTTGGTGGGGAACGAATATTAATTTCTGTGATTGGTAAATTTACGGGTATCCCCTTATATGCGAAGTCAATGAATATATGGTTTTGTTCGGGGTGTGTAATAATCTCAATCATATCTTCGTCAAGGCTAGCAATCTTCCCTGTTAAAACATATGGAACATCACCGCCAAAATATATATCTATCCATGTTTCAGGTAATAAATTCTTCTGACGTGCAAATCCTTTTTCAGTAGCTTTATCAACTATCGCTATTTCCTCAATATTTTCATCAGTTAAATTTCCATCTACAAGGGTTAATTCTTGTTTTTTTGGATTATCAAGATCTGTAGCATCTATTAATTGTAAACGTTGGTCATCTATATAATTGATTAAATAGATATGGTCATTCATATTTACATTCTTAGGCGCGTGAAGTTGTATAATATCGCCTAGTGAAAGAAATAAATTTGTGTCAGACATTATCTTATAATTATAGTAGAAATTTTTTAGTAATACGAAAATTGATTTAAATATTAAATTAAGAACATAATTATTAATAGAATGCCTACTTACGACCTTCAATCAGCCTTTGATACGACGCAACTACTTACGCCAGAATATGCTAAAAAGATGCATTTTATACAAAAGGAAAAAGATGGTCTCTATATTTTGAGATATATTAAAGATTATATTCGTAATGATAATATTGCAACACTTGGTCTTTTGCGTTCAGTGATAACAAATGGTAATAAAATTATATGTTTTAGTCCCCCAAAATCAATCCGGCTGCCGGAATTTATAAAGGAATATGCTCCTACGGATAGTATAGTTGAGAACTATATTGAAGGGACTATGATAAATTGTTATTATTATGAAAATAAGTGGAATTTTTCAACGCGAGGGAGTATTGATGCTACAAATAAATTTTATCATGATAGCACGCTAACCTTTCAAGCAATGTTTTTGGAAGCATTGGAACTTTCGCCTATAAATTTATCTGATTTTGACCCTCAGTATTGCTATTCTTTCGTACTGCAGCATCCTGCTAATCGTATTGTTGTTCCTTTTACACAACCTTTTATTGTTTTGATTGCTATTTTCAAATGTGACGGGTGGAAGGTAGAAGATAAAACAAATGAATTATGGTCACACTTGCATCAGCAAAATTTCCCCTTGGCTTATAAGTATTTCTTTAAAACATGGTCTGAGATTGAGAATAACTTTGCTAGCCAAGCAACAGATTATAAAATACCTGGTGTAATGATAAAGCACGCAAATGGTACGCGCAGCAAGTTTCGTAATCCGGTATATGAAAAAGTGCGTATTTTGAAAGGTAATTCACCGAAATTGCAATATCAATATTATATTCTTTACGCGCAAAATGCAGTTAATGAATATTTAAAATATTATCCTGAAAATAAGGATGAATTTTGGGAATTTAGAAAAGAACTAGTAAATTGGACAAATCAACTAAGTCGTCTATATCATGAGCATCACGTAAAAGGTCTTATATCAAAGGAAAGTATTCCATATCAGTTTCGACCGCATGTCTGGTCGCTACATCAACACTATCTTAATAATCTTAAACCACAGGGCAAATATATAACTAGGCAATATGTTATAGATTATATAACTAATCTTGAACCCGCCCGGTTGATGTTCGCGATAAATTATCCAACAAGAAAAAAAATTATAGAAACAACAACAGGGGATATTGCTTACACAAACTGATGATGAATTGTACTAAATATCTGGGTGGCCTCAGTAATAGCTTCGCCCAATAGATCCAATGCCTGTGTATGATCGGCGGCTTCTCGGAAAGCCAGTCGCAAGAGTCCATCAGAATCATGTGGATGTTTTTTAATAAATCCAAGAAAGGACAAGGTTTGTCCATCTACATAATATTTATCATAAAGTATAAATTCAAGAATCTTTCCAATGGTATATCCTTCATTTTCTAATATGATATCAAATGAATTAGCCATTGTTGTAGGACTGCGGTTAATTTGAATCTTTTGTTCCGATATCATTCGTTTAATATTAGCTAGCTTAGCGTTAATAATTCCAACTGCTTTTTGTACCAACTGCTTATTTGGAAAAACTCCAATTGTTTCAAGTCGAAAATCAAAACTATCATCAACAACAACTCTTTTGCCATCATGTAGTAGCCAATTTTTATGAGCTGTTTCTGAATCAATGCCTGCTTTAGTTTCAAAATCCTTTTTAACACGGGTCCATTCATCGTATTGTTTTGTTTTGTCAGGCGTCATAGCGTATGAACATGTCGAAACTAAATTAAATGAACTATTTTCTTTGGCTGCACCGATAGACAATTTAGCATTAATATGCAATTCTTCGCCGGGGACGTCTTCTGAAATTTTAGGTCGTAGTCGGGCAAAAAGGATATAATCGTTAGTAATTGGATTAGGGGGAAATATTTTTTTATTTGCCGCGGCGGATAGAAATTTTCCTTTGTGTTTAATGCGAAAATCTTCAGTTGTAACCATAACAATATCTCCGCCGTCATTCTTTTTATTAATTTCAACTTCATACTCTGCCAATTCTTCCTGACTCAAATCATCGGTAATATGAACTGGAATGCAACTTAGGCGCTGTTTTAATATTTCATTATTAAATCTTGTCGTATTTTTATGAAAAGTGGCATCATTTTTCTCATAGGGTGTAGTTCTAAAAATAATTGCGGGTATTTCAGCAATAAGTGTCCGACGTAATGCATTCACCATACTAACATTAACTCCAGACATGGTAAAGGTAAGAATCCCATTAGCTTGCTTGACTTGTGTGACTTGAGGTGCCATTCTATAATTGTTATATATATAATCTAATATTATATCAATTTTTAAGTTAAATTATATATTTTTCAAATGAATCTTATAATATATGAGTTGCATCTTATATTATAGTAATTATTGTGAACCATCAAAGAAGTTACTATTCGAATTATCGCGATCTAAAATTAAAGAAGATATTCACTTTGTTTGTATTGATAAACGAACACAAGGTCCCAAAAATACAACATTAATTAATCTAGAAAATGGACAAAAATTAGTTCTCCCGCCTCAAGTTACTCGAGTGCCGGCTTTACTCCTTCTTAATCGGGGGCAGCAAATTTTATTTGGTAAAAGCATTTATGGGCATTTAAAGAAAAAGATGCAAACAATAAAAACAAAGGCAACAAATAACAACCAAGAACCTTTAGCTTTTTCTACTTCAGAAATGGGAAATACACTCTCTGATAATTTCTCCTTCCTAGATACTACACCGGAAGATTTAGGGGCAAAAGGCGCAGGTGGACTTCGAATTTTGCATAATTATGTCACTTTAGGAAATTCTTGTGCTATTGAAACACCTCCAGAAAGCTATACACCCAACAAAATAGGTGATGTAGATCTAGGAAAAATCCAACAGCAGCGAAATATGGATATCCAAAATACAAAACGTTAAGAAACTTAAAAATAAACACTTAATTTATTTTAATGAGCAGTATTTTAACGGCCTTTAATAATCATCTCATCGATTTTATATCGGATATTATTACAATTTTCCCAGAAAAAAAGGGATTACGGGTAACTAAGACTGCTATTGAGACGTGGCGACGCTTAAACCCTAGATCTATAATACAAACATGGAAAGAAGGAATTACTGATAAATATCATAAGGAGATAATGAGCGGAAATGCAGAGTTCTTTTTGAATAAAGATTATATCCAAGACATATCGGGTTGTGAAAACTCGAGAGTCATTTTAAGTGCTATTGACAAATTGCGTGAGCCTCTGCGTGATATGGGTACCGATAATAAAAAAAA
>Ga0163180_10002472_pt1 | contig 10331 bp, 11 predicted proteins | sample AtlANTMetagenome_2_FD_109647 | JGI IMG/M metagenome (GOLD analysis project Ga0163180, IMG submission 109647) | Marine eukaryotic phytoplankton communities from the Atlantic Ocean - Atlantic ANT 4 Metagenome | ecosystem: Environmental > Aquatic > Marine > Oceanic | place: North Atlantic Ocean...
ACGCGGACCTGGAGCTTGTTGTCAGAAAAACAGGGTCCAAAGAAGCGCTTTTATCCCTCTGTGTTTTGGGATGACAAAGAGCAAGCGCTCTATGTCTACAGTGGACTGACCAACAAAGACCCCATGGTGATTACGCTGGGTGAAGACCTTTGGCGCTGGAAAGATGGTCAATGGGAAGAGTTGGAGATGGGCGGCGATGTGCCCTCAAAACGAGCTTTCCTGGGTGAGACCTGGGATCCAATGCGCAGAGAGTTGGTCATCTTTGGAGGCAATCCTGGGACCTACTGGGATCTGGCGAACAATGAGACCTATGCGTTGAATGTGGATTCCCTGGAGTGGATCCAGTTGAGCGATGGAAAGAAAAAGAAGAAGAATCCAAGCACACGGATGCATGCGCAAATGGTCTATGACTGGGGTGAAGAGCGCGTGTTGTTGTTTGGTGGGCACACCGACTTAGGAGATGCCAACGACCTGTGGGAGTTGGATGCTGAAGCGGGAGAGTGGATTGAGCTGCGTTCGGCAGACAGCTTTACCGGAGAGCCTTTGGGCTGCTTGGACAATGCCTCGGATGTGCCTGCGGACTATGTCGATCAGGATTTGACGGCACCGGAGCGACGCCATCGCGGCATGTTTGCCTTGATGCATGACAGCCTATGGCTCTTTGGCGGGATGCATGCGGAGTGTTCGAATCATTTGGACGACACATGGCGCTATGGGCTTGATGGCTCCGATTGGACGGAGCTTATTGAGGCACGTACCGGTGAGAGTTGTGCCCGGCAAGACGCGGATTGTGAATGCCTCTGCTATTGATGTGGCTTCTTGCGTGTTCCCCGGAGGATGAAAGTGCGCCTCTGCAGGCGGTCTTGGGGACGGGCGATTGGCAGTGGAAATCGCTTCAGGAAGGCGATGACATCGCCGTGATTATGGGGCCTCAAGGTGGATATCACCTGTTGGGTTCACTGCGTGTTTCGGGGGTTGAGCCGGGCGACCCGAAGGATTTGAGTCATCCCGATAATCCGACGACTCGCTTTTCGGTGTGGTTTGAAGATCGCAATCTGACCGAGAATGCGGTCTTTGTACAAGGTTTGGATCCGGTGTCTGAAGACATGCCACCCTATGCATTTGAAATGCTGGGGAGGTTTGCGATTCTCGATATTCTTGATGACGACGAACTCGATGGGGTCGAGTTGCAGTTCGAGGTGGAAGTCCAGGATGTCCACGGGAATGTGGCCTCAGACAGCTACCTCTTGCAGGCCTATTCCCATCCGAACAACGGCTGAACGCCTTCTATAGAACCGACATCGGTACCAACCGGGCCCAGAACAGGTTGAATCGTCGTCCCCAGGGCGCGTTTTTGTCGGGGTTGGAGTCGAGTGTGGTTTCCCAGGCGTTGTCGGGACTCATCTCTCTGGTCATTTGATGCTTGAGGTAGCGGCTCAAGGGTTCGGAGTGAAGGACTGCGAGAACTTCTGTGTTGAGATTCGCGCTTCGCGGATCCAGGTTGAAGCTGCCCACGACAGCGATTTCATCGTCAATGACCATGCTTTTTGCGTGGACTGCTAACTCCGTTGTCATACGGAAGCGCAACGGTCCATTCATGATGGCGGCTTGGATTTCCGGGTCGGGCTTGAGTTCAAAGATCTCTACACCACTCTTCAAAAGCGCCTTGCGGCTGCGTTTGTAGCCCGAGAAGGCCATCACGTTGTCGGTGGCCGAGAGGCTGTTTGTGAGGATGCGTATTCGAACACCGCGATCAGTGGCTTCTTTGAAGACCTTCTGGCTGACTTCTGTAGTGACCAAGTACGGGGTTTGGATGACGATGCTTTTCTTGGCGCGTTGCACCAGCTCGATGAGGGTGGTGGTGGTGTCGCTTCCGTCCCACATTCCGTCGCTCTCGTTCTTGCCCGGCGGATCCCAAACAAAGTGCACATCGTCGAGGGTATGCAGTAAGCCTTCCTCTCGTTGTTTGGCGAACGAGGCCGGGAGGCGATTGATCCGTTTACGGATGGCAGGGTAGAAATTCTGGGGATTGCAGGAATATTCGTGCAACACCCGCCAGGCTTCTCCGACAGGCACATCGGGGCGCTCCCCCATCAACTTCGTGATGGGCACCGAGAGGGAGCTCTCCCAAAAGGAGTCAAAGCTTTTTTGGGTTTCCTCAACCGCGCCGTGGATAAGCAGGATGTCCCGATCTCGGAAGTTCGCATGACCATCCAGATCGAAGTACTCGGAGCTGACATTGCGCCCGCCGGTGATGGCGACTTTGCTGTCCGCAATGAACAGCTTGTTGTGCATGCGTTGATTGACCCCACGAAAGTTGGTGACCACATTTTTAGCTTGGCGCCATTGACTCACTCCAACCTTGAGGGTGGGGTTGTAGATGCGAACCTCGGCATTGGGATGTAGGGCGAGGGCTTGGAGTAAGTCAGGGTCTCCGTGGGAGAGTGTGTCGTCGACGATCAGTCGCACTTTGACACCCCGCTCGGCTGCGAGCAGGAGTGTGTCTGTGGAGAGGATGCCCACATTGTCTGAGGAGAAGATGAAGTATTGGAGGTCCAGTGATTGGACGGCATTTTCTGCCAACCAGCCTCGGGCCACAAGGGCTGACGCGCCTTCTTCGAGCAGGATGGCGTGGGTCTTGTCGGGCGTGAGATTGAGGCCCTCTAAAACGGGTGGCAATTGACCCGTGACAATCGGGTCGGACGCGTTGCAGTAGGGCAGTTGGGCGGTGGGCGAATCGACAAGTTTCTGGAGCACGCTGGAGTGACCACAGGCGCTCAGCAGCAGGAGGTAGGGGACGAGTAGTCGTAGGAAGAGACTTTTGAGCATGTGCGGGTAAATCATGGTGTTCTCCCGCTTGAGGTGTGGCGGGATTTGGGTGGCTGTGGTTGACCAGGCTGGGAGGCCAGGCCTATGCTGAAGGACCCTTAAGCGTTCTCTGGGAGGACTCATGTCTATCTTGAAATCTCTGGGTTTTGTGCCCGTTAGCTTGCTTTTTGTTGCCTGTGGGTCTTCCGAGGACGGAAACAAGGATAGCGGGACTGACAGCGGTCAGAAAAAGGACACGGTGGATACTGGCGAGCCGCTTCCCACGGAGACCGAGCGTCGTGTGCTCCATGAGGCCTTTACCGGCTCGACTTGCGGTCCTTGCTTGCCTGCGGATGAAAACCTTAAGCGAGTGCTGGATGAGAACCCGGAGCGCTACACCATTTTGAAGTACCACGTGGGCAGTGACCCCTATATTTCCACAGAGAGCGTGGCCCGTCGGCTTCACTATTTGCCCGGACAGAGCAGCTACGCCATTCCCTATGTGCATGCGGATGGTGTGAATGGCTTTCACCCCAATGAGATGAATGCCGGCGCCGGATACCAGCAGTCGGACTTTGATGGTTTTGTGGCCATTCCATCGCCAATGACCTTGTCGGTGACCCACGAGGTGGTGGGGCAACAAGTGGATTGGGAAATTGAGATTTTGCCCTTGGCAGACCTCCCAGCGGAAAACTTGCGTCTCCACGTCGCGATCGCGGAAGGCACCACCTACAACAATGTGGGGACCAATGGTCAGGTGGAGTTTCATCACGTCATGAAGAAGATGGTGCCGGACCACATCGGCGCCGCAATGGGAGCGCTTGTGCGGGGCGAGGCTCAGACGCTACAAGGCAGCTACACCTTTCAAGGTGAGTACAGTGACGCGGGCTATGCGAGCCCCGTTGACCACACCGTGGAGCACACGGTGGAAGAGTTCTCAGACCTTGGGCTGGTGGTCTGGATTCAGAACAGCAGTACTTGGGAGGTCTATCAATCCGCCTGGACGTTCGACGACCACTAAGTCTGGCTTAGCCCGAGAAAGGTAGCGCAGAGTGGTGCAGCTGGATCTTCACTGCGCCGGAGTCGTCCTTGCAGTAGGCGAAGGTGTACTCGACCTTGGTGATGGCATTGTTGCCGTCTGTGAAGAAGTAGTGGCCCATGGCCAGAGCGGTATCGCCGGTGACGATGCCTGCATTGTCGAAGCGCACATGGGTCCAGCCCTTGAGTGCAAAGCCCTTGTCCTCTGCATAGGTCGGGTTTTGACCCACAAAGTAGGAGACCGACCCTTCGATATCACTGCGGAAGCTCTTTTCTTGGACGAGCGTGGGGCAAAACAAGAGGCTCCCGTCGGTCACATAAAGCTTACGGACAAGAGCGTCGGCAAGACGGTGGGACTCCTCCCAACTGCTCGCGCTGCCAATCTCGAGTAGACCTGTAGCCCAGGCATTTTGGGCTGCTTCGACTTCTTCTTTGCTAATCATGTTCTCACCCATCCCATGAAGTTGGAGCCTTTTAATGCTGCTGATTGGTGTGAGATTCATGGATCCACAAGGAATCGACACGCTTTTGTCGCACGGATGGTGGCATTCTTCTGCAGAATCTCGCATAATTCATGACAGATTCAGGCCTTTGGGCATCGGAGAGAGATTTAATGCGTATCGAACGTCTATTTGGAAGCGTCCTACTTGCATTGACCTGGGGCTGCGGCACCGGAACCCTGGAAATCGGGGAGGTCACCGAAGGTGAGCCGGGAACAAACCCCGGTGCTGAAACGACGCCCGATCCCGATCCCGAGCCAGAGCCAGAGCCAGAGCCAGAGCCCTATGAGTGGGCGGGGACCTATGATGGCGAGGCCTGGGTGTATCTGTGGGGGCAGGACTGGGATGTCTGTGACCAGGGTGCCGAGGTCTGGCTGGTGATTGATGACGAGGGTGTCCTCACCGGAGAGGGCAACTGTGCAACCTGGAGCGAGACCTATCCACTGAGCTTTAGTGGGGTAGCGGACGAAACCGGCGAGATCACCGGCACGTTGCTGACCGAAATCATCGTGGACTACATGGGCAATCGCGAGCCTTATGAGTTTGAACTCAAGGGCGAGGTGGATGATTCTTCCCTACAGGTTTGGTGGGATGAGTCGGTTGACCTCGGCGAGTGGGAGATGGACGTCGCTGGCGAGGTCTTGGCAAAATAGTGCGTCGATTATCCTGCCTACCCGCGCTTGTTTTTTGTGCCTGCCATAGCACAGAGAAGGTCTGTAATGATGCTGCTCAGTTTGAAGCGAGTGTGAGCATAGGTACTGGATTTGAAGCCTTCGAATCCTTTGAAGAGGGGGACTACCTCTCTCCGGTTTTTGGTCCGCAAGGCGGTCATCATATTTGGGGTTCTGTTCAGGTGACGGGCTTCAATCCAGGCGATGGCAAGATGGTAGATGACAGCAGTATCTTTGATCAGCAGATCGATGGAGGCGCACCAAGCTACACAGCCAAGGGACATGATGTGGTCAGCGTGGTCTTCACGATGAGTTACCCCGATGACTTCTACGGTCCGGTGGAGATTCCTTTCGACGCCTTCTTGGAGGGAGATGTCCAAGAAGCGGTGAATTACGGCCAGACCGTTTTTCTTGCGAGCTATGACTTGTTGGACCAATTTCCCGATGAAGAAGAAGTAGAATTGGAGATGGGCGTGACGGTCACGGATGCCTGTGGAACCTCGATGTCGGATTCAAAGAGCTTCAAGATACGCATGGAAGAGGTCAGCTTTTACTATTGAGTCTTTGGTGCTCATGTAGACGATACGGCCGCTGCGAGGTGCCAAAAGCGTTTGAATCGCTTAGGGCAGGAGGTGTTCAACGTGTCCGATAAGCGGACTCACTCTCGGTGCGTACCTTGGGAAAACATCTCTACACCTACATCGATCCACCCAATGAGCGGCACCTCGAGCAGATTTGTGAGGTGCTTGGAAAGGGTGGGGTAGTCGCCCTTCCAGCAGGGACGACATGGATGTTTTGTTGTGATGCGGCGTCCAAAAAAGGAGTGTCGCGAATCCAGTTGTTGAAGCCCATGCATCCCAAAGAGAAGCCCTTTTCTTTGATCTGCTCGTCCATCTCCATGGCGGCGAAAATGGCGCGGATCAACGATCATGCGTATCGCTCGCTTGCGCGGATTTGTCCGGGGCACTTCACTGTGCTTCTTAAAAGCAGCAAAATGGCGCCGAAGATCCTGGACACCAAGCGAGCCACTGTGGGGATTCGTATTCCGGATGAACCGTTGACCCTGGCTATTGTGGACTACTATGGCAAGCCCTTGATCGCGACCTCGGTGCCTGAAGATGCGGATGGGCGACTGTTACGCATGGGCTACACCATCCAGGAGCACTACGGCCATGGCCTCGACCTCGTCGTCGACTTGGGGGAGGAGTTGATTGGCCAGGAGACCACCATTTTGGATTTCACCAGTGGTGAAGCCGAGGTGATCCGTGAGGGCGCCGGAGATCTGTCCGCGCTTTAGTCGTTGCCCGGTTGACAGGCATTTTTGGTGCCTTCTTCAGGGGGTGCGTCAGGCGGCAGAACAGACTCTTCTTGTTCCGGCTGGATTCCCTTTTCGTCGGCTGAACTCTCCGCTGCGGCACATGGATTGTCGCCATCCTCGCAGGTCTCCGGATTGAAAAATTCGCCCATTGCGAGAAGCATCACAAAGAAGCTCACCAAGATCAGGAAGAGAATGGTGGTGCTCTTCCACACAATGTCAGGAGGCTGATCGGCTTTCGTGCCATCGTCTCCGCTGGCTCGATTTGCACACTGTGCGGCAGCATTCAGACAGAACAGGCGCAGGATCATGCCGTACATCAAGGTCAGTAGAGCAACCGCCATAGCCGGCCCAATCGCCGTGGGATCCTCCATAGCTTGGAGCATCTGCACCAAACCAATGAGCGTGCCAATCAGGCCCGAGGCCACAGCAAGGTTCGCCGCATGCCGGAAGACAGATTGGCAGTCCTGAGCAGCTTGCTGGCTGATATCCCCTTCGCTGAAGTAGATGCCCAATACCCGCTTGATGTGCTGGTGTGGAAAGGCCATATATAGACCCGACACTGTGATTCCGACCACCACAATGATGCAGGGTAGGTCGACGAAATTAGCGAGCGGTGAGCCTGAAAGGATGAGCAGGCTGATGAAACTGGAAACCAGCACAAAGCCAAGCAAGGTACGTGCGGGCAGAGATGCGGGGAGCGGTGTCTGTGCGCTGTCGCCAGTAGCGGCTTTTGCTTCGGGTTCGATGGCTTGGGGCTTTCCCCTAGCTTTGAGGTTCGCGATCGATGCGCGGAAACACAATACGGCAAGGATGATGCCATAGAAGGCAGTCAGCAGAGCCACGGCCATGGCTGGCCCAATCGCTGTGGGGTCACTCATCACCTGTAGCATTTGGATGATGCCGATGAGCGGGCCGAGGATAGCAGCCGCAAAAGCGAGTTGTTCGAGCTGCTGGAAGACCGAAATGGCACGTTTGGCCTGTTCCGGAGGAATGGGCTTCACACCCCAGGCCAACCCGAATGCCTCTCGGATTTGGCGGGCGGGATGCGACCAAAATATGCCACCCACCAGGATGCCACTCACAAAGAGGACGGAAGGCGGATCGATAAAGATCGGTAGCGGTGCACCCATGAGAATCGCGCCGAGAATTACACTCGCGCACAATAGCGAAGAAACCAGTTTATGTATGCCCATAATAAACCCCACTTAGTACATCGGATAGGAGGGTGGGTTTCATGAATTGGTGTGGGGTCAACGCCTTGTGAACACGCCCTGCGTTAGGTCGCAGTGCTTCGTTTGTGCTAAGAATGAGGGTGTGTTGAAAGTATCCTTGTTCAAGCCTGCGGTTCTTTGTGTGTCCACGATTCTGTCGGTGGGCCTTTTCGCCGGCTGCGCGGAGAAAGTACAGCAGGTTGGTTTGGGCTATGACTACACCTGTGCGCTGAACAATGAGGGCCTAGTGTCCTGCTGGGGCAATGCGGCGGATGGCCGAACAGAAGCGCCTACGGATGTGTATTCGTCCATCAGCGTGGGCTTTTCACACGGCTGTGGTCTTCAGGACTCGGGCCGCCTGGCATGCTGGGGCGTGGGTGCAGAAGGTCAGACGAGTCCGCCGGAGGGGACCTGTCGTGCGGTCAGTAGTGGAGCGGAACACAGTTGTGCGATTCAAGAAGACGCATCGATGGTGTGCTGGGGCTTGGATGCGGACTTTCAAGCTTCCCCACCAACGGAAGGCAGCTACAGTGCGCTCAGTGCGGGCTATTTTCATACCTGTGCGTTGGATTTGGACGGGGTGGCCACCTGTTGGGGGGAGAATCGCTTTGGTGCAGCGACTGCGCCTGAAACCCCGTTTGAACACCTCAGTGCAGGTGGAGGCCACAACTGTGGAATACTCGAGGATGGAAGTTTGGAGTGTTGGGGGCGTGATGAGTACGGCCAGGCCACTCCACCCGAGGGGACGTTTTCTGCTGTGAGCTCCGGTGGAGAGCATACCTGTGGGATTCTCAGTGATGGTTCACTGCAGTGTTGGGGCCGCAATACGCAAGGAGAGGCGACTCCACCAGAGGGTGTTTTTGCTGAGGTTCGTGCCGGCTACTACCACAGTTGTGCTCTGCGAGAAAACGAGCGCCTGGTGTGTTGGGGATGGAACCATATGGGCCAATTGGATGTGCCCTAAATCCGAATGTGCCGCGGCTGCTTTTTCAATAGGTGTCGGCAATCACGGTGAGTAGAGGACTTGTGGCCAAGTCGGATGGAGCGACCATCTTCTCCTTCCAATTCACCGCATCACCCCAGCGTTCATCGAGCTTTTCTTGCACCACGGGACTGTCGAAACGGTAGCTGTCCATGGGCCGAGGTTTGGCGAGCTCAATCCCGGCTTCTTTATAGAGCTTCCAGACCAACTCGGAGCAGTACATCTTTTGGTCGGACCACTCAAAGAGCCAGTCATACGACTTACCGCGATAGCGTTCTGCGGCCTTGCGCATGGTCTTGATTTGGGCGCTTTTGAGGGCTTTTTTGGGTCGCATGAGTTGATACTGACCCTTGATGCCTTTGTTGATCCAGCTTTGTAGAGGAATCGCGCCCACAGGCCCTCGTGCCTCGAATACGACGGGTTTTCCATCCTGGATGTGAACGATTCCGACGTGGGAAAACGGCGACTGTGTGGCGTATTGGATCGCTTGGCTTTGAGAGGAGTTTGTGGTCTGAAAGATCACGTCTCCGTCTTGGACGTCGAGCGGCGGGGCGGCACTGAGGAGAGAGAGAAGCCACAACATAAAGTGCTCCTAGATGGCGTTGGTGGGTACACCAACAACCAACTGTGGAGCGATTTCATTCCGAACTCGATGCTGCGATTGTTGACGAGTCTGCTGTTCTCAGCCGTCGACAAAGGTGGAAATTCCGAACCCAATCCATGCTGCACTCGGGTCGGCGATGGGGACGCCACCGTAGAAGTCGAGCTGAAGCGTTGGCTTCAAGAGGTAGATGATGCCTGCATCGGCGTAGATGTCGGTGGACTCACCAATGAGCGAATAGCCTTCTGCAAACAAGCTGATGCTGTCATTGACGGACCATCCAAGCGTCATGGATGCAAAGTGTTCGAAACTGAGTTCGCCACTTTCACCGCCAATGCCTCGCGCTTGTGTGCCGAGGCTGCCGTAGATGCCGACGGACGTATCGGTATCGAGCGACCAAAGGAAGGCCAAGCCCGACTGGATGCCGGAGAGTTCCCGGTCCTCACCGGTGACGGGCAGCGCGATCGAGGGGAGTAGGCCGATGCGGATCTGTTCGTTGACTTCTGTGGCGTATTTCACGCCCACCGATGCAGCACCGAACGCCGACTCCTGATCCTGGAGGCTGATGTCGGGTGCAGTGATGCGGAACTCCAGGCTGTCCGTGATGCCTGTGCGAACGAGCAGTTGGGGTAGGGTGATGGACGATTGCGAGAGGTCATAGGCAAGCCCGGCCTCCAAGATGAGGTCGCTGGGGGCGACGGTCTGGGTCGACCATGAGAAGTCGGGGCGATCGCTGGAGAGTTCTTGTGCGGTTGCGGGCGCTGAAAGAAAGAGCGCTAAGAGCGTGATTTTTTGCATGGGTGTACTCCTCGTGGAAAGAGGGTACCACGGTGTTTTTTTCGGGGTACGCGGCTTTGTTGCTGCGGCTATTCGGTTGGGGCGACCCAACGGAGTCGGCGTCGTGCCTCTAGGGGGTCGCGAATCGCCACTGTTTCGCCGCCGGGTAAGACGAGGGTCACTTTTTTGAGTAGATTTTCTGGTCCCAAACCGACGTGGGCGATTGGGTTTTGGCTGGCACCGTAACCGGGGTCGTTACTCACCAAATGCGTCCATTTTTTATCCTCGGTTTCGACGGTCAAGAGACTTCCGTGGGGAGCGCTGACTTCCAGCCAGTTCTTGTCGGTGCAGCCCTCGGACAAGAAGAGCCAAGGGCTTCGCATGAAGTCGCTCACATAGAAGTCCAAGACCCCATCGTTGTTGAA
>Ga0163180_10002474_pt1 | contig 10329 bp, 9 predicted proteins | sample AtlANTMetagenome_2_FD_109647 | JGI IMG/M metagenome (GOLD analysis project Ga0163180, IMG submission 109647) | Marine eukaryotic phytoplankton communities from the Atlantic Ocean - Atlantic ANT 4 Metagenome | ecosystem: Environmental > Aquatic > Marine > Oceanic | place: North Atlantic Ocean...
CAGAAGGGGCTTTAGACTTGACTTGGAATAGCCTGAATGAAGTAGGAAACCTCTCCTCATCCTCGGTCCTGATGGTCCTGGGCGACACGCTCGACACCCAACCCCCTCCCGGCAGCTACGGCCTGCTCCTGGCAATGGGACCCGGGTTCTGCTGCGAACTGGTGCTGCTCCAGTGGTAAACCTTTCTCTCACCGAGTCGCTCTACACCGTGCTCTTGGGACTCGTTGTCCTGGAGCGCCTGGTGGAGCTCGTCATCTCCAACCGAAACGCCCGCCTCGCCATGGAGCAAGGTGGTATCGAGGTGGGGCAGAAACACTACAAGGTCATGGTGGTGCTGCACAGCTTGTTTCTACCGGCCTGCCTGCTGGAAGTTGTACTTCTGGATCGTCTGTTCAGTCCTGTGCTCGGCCTGACCATGTTCATCCTGGTGTTGGCCACCATGGCGCTTCGATACTGGGCGGTGACCAGCCTCGGCACCCGCTGGAACACACGCGTTCTGGTGGTTCCTGGGCTACCGGCGGTGACAAAGGGGCCCTATCGCTGGATACGACACCCCAACTATGTGGCCGTGGTCATTGAGCTCTTTGCCCTTCCAATGGTGCACGGGGCCTGGATGACAGCCACAGGCTTTACAGTCCTGAATTTCTTCCTGCTGAAAACGCGGATTCGCGTGGAAGAAGAAGCGCTTGCACAGCACTGTAGCTACCAGGAAAATGTTGGGCAGCGGCCCCGATTTGTGCCGGAGGGTTCATGACACCCGAACAAATCCTGGAGGCACTCCAAGCCGTTGCAAAAGAGCATCTTGATTTCGAGGGCGAACTCGAAATGAAATCATCCATCGTGAACGTGCTGGAGCTCGACTCACTTCGAATGCTGACCCTGGTCGTCGAAGTGGAGAATCACTTTCAGATCTGCCTGGAAGAGGGAGACGAACAAGAGTTGGTCACAGCATCGGATCTGGTTGAGGTGATTCAGCGGAGGATTCATGAAAACGCTGATTGACGCACTGGCCCTCGCTGCCGAGGAACGCGAATTCGGCGTGAGATTTGTGGATCGCAGGCAGCGAGCCACGTTCATCTCCTGGTCCGAGGTAGTTGCTGACGCCCAAAGCACGGCTGCACGCCTGCGGGCTGCAGGGATAAAACCAGGGGATCGGGTGGCGCTTATCTACCCGACCTGCAGGGAATTTTTCTCTGCATTCTTCGGTGCAAGCTGGGCAGGCGCGATTCCCGTACCGCTGTACCCTCCAGTCAGGCTCGGACGCCTGGAGGAATATGCCGAAAAGACCGCTCGGATGATCCAGCTGTCCTCGGCCCGACTTGTGCTTACCGATTCTCGAGTTCGCCGACTGCTCGGGCCCACAATGGCGGCCGCCATACCCGACCTCGGCTGCAAGACAATTGATGACCTATCCGAGGGCACCCCGATCGCCCCACACACTGCAGCTGCTTCCGACCTGGCATTCGTGCAGTTCTCATCTGGCACAACAGCCTCTCCCAAACCCGTCGCGCTAACTCAAGAAGCGGTCATGCTCCAAGCCAGCATTTTGCTGGAGGCGCTTTTAGGGGCCTGGCCAGAAGAGGAGCACGGGCCTCAATCCGGACTAAGCTGGCTGCCGCTCTACCACGACATGGGGCTCATCGGGTGTGTCTTTCCCTGTCTACTGAAAAGAAGAGATCTGACCCTGCTTGGGCCGGAGTTGTTCATCGCCAAGCCCGTTACCTGGCTCTGGGCGATGTCCGAGTACAAAGCCACAATGTCTACCGCTCCAAACTTTGCCTACGGACTCTGTGTTCACAAAATCAAGGACAAAGACATGCAGGGAGTAGACCTCTCTTCCTGGCACGTCGCGCTAAACGGAGCAGAACCCATCTCGCTTTCCACGATGGAGGCGTTTTCAAGCCGGTTCTCCCAGTGGGGCTTCAAAAAAACCGCCATCACACCGGTCTACGGGCTGTCGGAGGCCTCGCTGGCGGTCACTTTTTCAGGATTGAAAACACCGGCAACCACGCGCAACCGCCCCGGAACCTCGGATAGGCCCATTGTCTCCGTAGGCCACCCACTTCCTGGCTTTCAAGTCGAGATACGAAACGGAGAAGGCCAAGACCTACCGGATCTGCAGGAAGGCAAAGTCTGGATCAAGGGCCCTTCACTCATGAAGGAGTACTTGGATGACCCAGAAGCCACAAACGCAGTCCTGGTAGACGGATGGCTGGACACAGGCGACCTGGGCTTCATGGCTGAAAACGAGCTCTACGTGGTGGGCAGGTCCAAAGAGGTCCTGATTATTCGAGGCAGAAACATCGCCCCCCACGAAGTAGAGAATGCCTTGGAAGGCCTTGCCGGAGTTCGGCGAGGGTGCGTGGCCGCGGTGGGAGTTCGCCCAGAAGGCTCCCATTCAGACGAGCTGGTGCTCCTGGTAGAACAGGGAGCAGACTCCGTCGATGAAGCGGCGTTGGTCGATGCCTGCTCGAAAGCCGTGCTGGAGAAGGCCGGCATCCGATGTCACCAGGTCGCACTGCTGGCCCCAGGCACGCTGCCACGAACCAGCTCCGGAAAGATTCGTCGGGTAGCAGCCGGACAGCGCTTTGAGGCGGGTACTCTCACAGCCGCGCCCGAGCCAGGCCTTATAGGGATCGCAGGAGCCCTGGTTCGTTCTACTCTCGTCATGCCCAGGTCTTGAGCATGAAACCCTTAAATATCGCTGTCGTTGGGGGTGGGCCCGCCGGGCTCGCCGTCGCGATTGCTGCGCGCGAGCGAGGATGGGGAGTCACAGTGTTCGACCAGGGCACTGCTCCACGAGACAAAGCCTGTGGCGAAGGGCTGATGCCGGCAGGGCTGGAGACCCTCCAAGCGCTCGGCATTCAGCTCGAAGAAGAGACAGGAGAAGTATTCGAGGGCATCCGATATATCGACGCCAGCAGCGGAGGACCGCCACTGGTCGCAGACGGACGGTTTCCAGAAGGCGCAGGGCGTGGCATTCGCCGAAAGGTACTGCACAAGCTGTTGGTGCAGCGTGCTGAGTCTCTCGGAGCGGAGATCCGATGGGGCACTACTGTCAATGGCCTGGATGGTAACCAGCTGGTGTTTCCGAACCACCGGGAGTCATTCGACTGGATCATCGGAGCAGATGGTCTGCACTCTTCCGTTCGCAAGTGGGCTGGACTCAATGGGAAGCCCAAAGGACGAACCCGATACGGAGCCCGTCAGCACTTTGCTGTGGCCCCCTGGTCACCTTGGGTAGAAGTCCACTTCAGTGAAGACTGTGAGGCCTACGTGACCCCTATCGGCCCCGAAGAAGTAGGCATCGCTGTCTTGTGGTCAGACAAGCCCGCCCGGTATCCAGACCTCTTGTCGCGCTTTCCCACACTCCAGGAACATCTTGAGGGCGCAAAACCCCTGAGCAAAGTCATGGGGGCTGGCCCCTTGCGCCAGGAAGTACAAAGTGTCCTTGAAGGACCTGTCGCCCTCGTGGGAGATGCTTCGGGCTATCTCGACGCTATCACCGGAGAGGGGCTCGCCATGTCGTTTCGCCAGGCTCTTGCGCTGGTTGCAGCCATCGATGAGAACGAGCCTAAGCGGTACATACGCGAGCACAAAACCATCGCCAGACCCTACCTGCTCATGACCCACCTGGTGCTTTGGGCGACCCGACATCGCTGGCTCCGCCGTCGTATTATTCGCGCCCTAAGCCGAGAACCTGCGTTGTTCTCACTGATCCTGGGCGCCGTAGAAGGCCAGCGAAGTCTCTACCAGATCGGTGTAGGAGGCGCTAGCCGCCTCACATGGCGAACCCTCACCGGCTGAAAACACCCCCAGGTCACCGCTCCTGTCTCAACATGGCCCAAGCGCGGCCTCGCAAGACCGCGTCAGCCTGCAGCTCGGCAAGCGCCCGCTCCAAGTCACCTGGAACCGGCTCTCCAGCCCGTTGGTGTCTCTCCAAGCGCGCCCTGCCAGACAACAAGGGAGCGCCACTCTGCTCCGCCAGGAATACAGCTGTATTCAAGTCCTCTATGGCACCATCACTGCCCCCATCCCAGCGACACAACCCTCGCGCCAGCCTCGCCTTCGCCTCCAAAAGGACCAAGCCTCGATCTTTACTCCAAGCCACATGGCCATCAAGGCCAGCAGGTAAATAGGCGTGCCCCTCGGAGTCCTGCGAAATCATCGCCCGCTCCAATTCCGTATTCACGGCACCACTGCGTCGCCCGGATTGCTGCCAATACAGACCCGCCTTAGCCAGAAATTCAAGGGCCTCCTCCGGCTCCCCCTGCCCATGGCTCACCCTACCCAGCTCGATCCAAATCGAACCCATTGCCGACGAAACATCTCCCTCTTGACCCTCAAGCTCTTGCACACCACTGAGCAGCATCTCTCGCGCGACATTCCAGGAACCTTGAAGCCGAGCCAGCTGCGCTCGTCGAAACCGAGGAGCTACCCCCTGGCCTGCATCCCAGGTCTCCCATACCTCCAACAGACCGGTCAGCGCCTCAAGCTGACCCGAGACAAACAAAACACCAGCCAGCGTATCCGCCACAACGGCTTGAACCGGACCCGCTTCCAGCAAGTCCAAAACCCGCCGGGCCTGAAACTCGGCTTCTTGGAGCCGCCCCTGTTCCATCAAAGCTGCAGCACCATGGGCCCAGAGCAGCGCTTCCACTTCCGGCTGACAAGCAGCCGTAGCCGGCTCCTCGACAATGGACAAAACATGCTCGGGCCTATCTGCACGCCGCCACGCATCTACCGCTGAAAGAGAGCCTTCCAGGAGCACATCTTCCAGCGATTCGTTTCCTGCAAGTCGACGAACTTCTTCCCAAGCCGCGGCGGCTCGCTCCCAGTCACCATCCCCTTGTTCCATTCGCTGGCGAGCCCGGGTAAGGGCCCGCTCCAACGCTCCACCCACAGTCTGTTCCATACCATCCCGCCTAGAACTGGCCGCCGATCCACGCTCCTGAACCCGAGAAGCCCGCCTCCCACTCACCACCCATGAACTTCATGGCCGTTCCTGTACCCCCCAGCAAGATGCCTCCCCCCATAAGCCCCAGCGTAAGCATGCGGCGACGCTTGAACTGTAGCTCCAGATCATCCGCCTCGTTTTGAGTGATGGTATGCGGCTGAGATGAGGCAACTTGAATCTCTTCCCAGACAGGATTCAGCATGGCGAAATTAACGACCGAACCACCGAGAATAGACAACCCACCTACGCCCAACAGCAACAAGTCCAAAGATCCGGTAGATACGCCATCCTCTGTGTCATTCGCTTGAAACGACGGACGAAAACACTCCGACAAGGAACAAATGCAGCCGTAGTCTGGTGCATCCCCAAAATCTATCCAGCGGTTTTTCAAGTCTCCATCCGCACAGAGCACCTGAACAAGGTGTCGTCCCTCAACCACGTCGTCATAGGAATTCATCAACGTGCCGTCGATGTAGATTTTCTCCGTGATCGCAGCAACCGGCACTCCCGCTGATGGACGAGGACGGGAACCAATCTCGTTTCTCAACAACTCGAAGAGGTCTTGAGGTTCTTCTTCTGTGACGAGCTCAACATCCCAGCGAAACTCTTCGTCATGTACCAAGGCCGCCTTGAAATATTCCAGCGCCTGAACCTCTCGATCCCCTACGTAATACTCAAGAATTCCCCGGTAATAGGGAATCCGACTGAGCGTCCCCCGCAGAACCGGCTCCAAACTTTCGGGAGTCAGCCGCTCCGCATCATCCAGCAAGTCATGAGCACGTTCAAAATCTGCATCCAGAATCGCTTCCCGCGCGGAGTCCACCTTGTCCGCAACGGTGGTCGCCCAGGCGCTTGGGGATGCCCACAATGCCATCAAAATCCAGCACATCATTCGCAACCCCTCTCCTCCCAGTCCATATCCTCTCCTTGGCCCTTGAGGTTGTAGCGACAAGTCTTCCCTGGCTTGACCGTAACGCTGAGGTAGATTCCTCGGCCACCCCCCTTGGGAACCACTCTTGTCTGGTAGGAACCAGAAGCAAGATCTGCTGCCTCAAGGCGTATGCAAGGCTCTCGACAGATGCGCAGAAACCCATCCTCATTGGTGAGTTTGATTTCTGCCCCTCCCACCGAAAGCGTAGAAAGAAGCAGCACACCAGGCTTTTGCGAGGGCCTGGCCCGAGCAGGAGCCGGCTGCGGTTTTTCGTCCAACAGCTCGGGCCTGGGGGCTTCTACCGGCTCCGAGGGCGCACTCTGCGCCGTGTGGAGAGGCGGCGAGTAATCAGGGTTCGACGGTTGCGCGGCGGGCACTGCTACCCCAGAGACCACCTGAGCCACAGCATTGCTGTTCTCTTTCGGCTCCGGCTCCGGCTCCGGCTCCGGCTCCGGCTCCGGCTCCGCCTCCGCCTCTGGGTCGGCATTCCAAACCGACTCAGAACTGGCGCCCACTTCCAGACTCTCATCCTCGGACGCAGGTTCTCCACTCAGAAGAACAGCCCCACCGATCAGCACCCCCACTACGACCAACCCAACCCACAATCCGACCCGCTTAGGCGCTTCTTTGAATTCTGTCTCGTCATAGAGGCTGCCCTGCTCAAACTCGATGGTTCCGGTATCTTTCAGGGGAGGCGACGGTGCAGTGGTGGCCTCCGGACTCAACAGGCCGGCAACCCCTGGGTCCGGTTCTGTTGTCGGAGTCTCCACACCAAGCCCCAAGCCACCTTCTGGAGGTTTTCCCGGAAAGGTCTCCGAGGTGCAGAGAGGCGCTTCATCGATAAGCCCAAGCTCATCCGTTCGATCCGACGGCTCAACAATCTCATCAGAAAAATCATCCTCCCCAACAAGCCACCCAGCGCTGGTCGCAGCTCCTCCTTCGCCGGGCTTGAGCTCCATCTCCATGTCTGCCAAATTCTGGAGCCCCTCGGTCTCAATAGCTGCGCTTCGATCCTCTACCAGAGTTCGCCCAACAAGACTGTCGCCAGCAGGTTCTTCTACTTCCAAGCTGGCCAATACATCCCGTATATGCACCTTGCTGAACCGGCGCAGCACAAGGCCCGGCAAGTTCTCCGCCAGCACCTCCATGGCATCCTCCACCTCTGAGGCGCTCAGACGATCAACCCCTCGAAACGCCATCATGCCGCGCAGGACCCGTTCAATCTCTGAAAGCTCCTCCCCACCGACTCCGGGAAGATCCATCTTGGAAAGATTCTCCACCAGCTGTGCTTCGAAGCGCTCTTCTCGAAGCTGAATTCTCCCACCCGGGTGGCCGCTGAGAAGCTCGTAGAGGGTAATTCCCAGGGCAAAAATATCACAGGATGGTGTGTCCGGATCGCCCATGAAGCGCTCTGGTGCCATGTAGGCCTGAGAACCAAAATGAAGGGCTTCCGTATGGGCTTCTCTCGTCTCAAAATTGGCCCGCGCCGTTCCGAAATCCAGGAGCTTGACCTCCCCCTCACTCGTCACCATGATGTTGGAGGGCTTGATGTCCCGATGAACCAATCGCAATGGCTCGCCCCCTTGCAGGGGAACATGGGTGTAGGCCGCTTCAAGCGCCGCTGCGACTGCCCCAACTACCTGCGCGATCATGCGTGGTGAAAAGCTCTCTCCTCGTTCTTGAAGCCAAGTCTGAAGCGTACCCAGATCTACCCCTTCCAGGTATTCCATGACAACAGCACAGTGGCCCTGGACAGAGGTCAGATCCTCCACGCGCACAATGTGGCGATGGCGCAGACGCCCCAGAAGCCTGGCTTCATCTCGGGAGCGCATGACGACTTCCTGGTGCTGGCTCCACTGCTTGTGTAGCAACTTCACTGCAACAACCGTGGAGAAGTCATCCCCAGTGATCATCTCGGCAAGGTAGACCGTTCCAAAGCCGCCTCGTGCGATTTCCCTGATAAAGCGAAACTTCCGCCGGGTGGACATGGAGACTCCGCGAGCCAGTAGAGAAATGAAACCGGGCTGGAGACAGTGCTCCCAGAACCGGAAAATCATACCTCGTGTCTATAATTCTGCCGATGGCACAAGTCGCGCTACCCGCGCCTGCCAGCACATCAGAAAGAGAGAGAGCACCCATCTAGACTATCCACCAGACAGGCGAGCGTTGCTTCCGAAAGCCGGTTTCCCCGAAGGTCCAGACGCTCCAACCCCTCCAATGCCCCCAAGCGCATCGCTTCCTCATCTCCGAGTCCACAAGAACCCAACCAGAGATGCTGCCACCCCCCCGCACGCACAAGCGAACCCACACCTCGCATGCCGATTGGATTGCCTGACAGATCCAAGCGCTTCAAGGAAGAAACCTGCGCAATGGACGCGATAGCGGCTGGACCGAACCCACACCGGGAGGCACGAAGGTCTTCAAGCGCCAACGTGCGACAGAGCCCGCGCATTCCGCGCAGCCCCACCTGATTTCGGGAAATATCCAGCCGCCTAAGGTTCACAAGGCTCGCAATAGATTCTGCTCCTTGTGCACCCATGCCGTTGTTGGACACATCCAGACGCCTCAAGCGCCTCAGGCTCCCCAAAGCTGTCACTCCCTCATCCCCTAGTTGATTCCCTCGAACCTCCAACCATTCGAGCGAAACCAGGCATCCCAAGCGGCGCGCACTTCGAACTCCCAGGCGATTTTCACACAAACGCAAGCGCGTCAAGCCAGACAGGCCTTCCAGAATTCGGAAAAAAGCATCGTCACCGTCCATGAAAAACCAGACAATATTGTCCGGCCCTGGCGCTAAAGATGCTTGGCGGGCTTGTACGGCATTTCCATCCACCGCCAAGGCAACCAGCTCCCCCCACCCAGGGCGTTCCAGACAGCGTGTGACCTCTTCGAGGCCCAATCCCCCTGTAAAGTCGATCCGTCGTATGCGAGTTCTGGCATCACTACTCAGGGAAATCAAGAGCCTGGCTCCCTCAACACTCCCAACCCTTACGACCAGACCATCCTCAAGCGTGCGAACCCGAAGCCCTTTCCCCTCAACCCCTTCCTCCGCAGAAACGGCTTCTCCTTCCAGCAATCGAGCTATCGCTGTGTTGTCCAGACCGGTTTTCGAAAACGACATAGCGCTGAATATTCTACCGCTTTCGGCCTGTAGAACTAGGCTTTGCCCGTGATTTTCACCGCCGGCCACTATCAGGTTATGTGAAATACGGAGGTTTTCATGACACCCGACGCACTTGCAGCCGGCCTGAACGCTATCGATGAACTAGTGGCGGACGAACGATTGGAACAGCTCGTAGAGCTTGCTTCAACAGCAATCGGACACCAAGACAATGGACTCGCCTCTACCCCGGACCTCAACCGGCTCCGCTCTATGTTGAGCAATGCACTGCACGAGGATGGTGCCAAACTGAGCAATCGAGTGCGCGTTGGAGAGCTCCTGGGAAGCCTTGGAGACCCCCGGATTCACTCTCCCGAGGATGCTGAATACTGGGTGCCTGTCACGCTGCAGTCTGGCGCAGTACTCAAGGTGGGCCGTTATCCCGTGAGCTGCTTGGAATTTCTACAGTTCGTCGGCAACGGTAGCTATGATGACGAATCCGCCTGGACATCGGACTCTTTGGGCTGGAAACGATTGGGCCGCAGAAGCTGGTCAGACCTTGCCGCCGTGGTCCCACACAACCTGTTGGTGTCCAACCAGCCGGTTGTGGGCATCAACTGGTATGAGGCGATGGCCTATGCCAAGACGGTACAAGCAAGGCTTCCCACGGTACACGAGCGCCTCCAGATCGCTCGAGGAGCGGAGAAGCGCCCGTACCCCTGGGGAGACCCATTCGGTCATGGAAACGCCAACACGGTCGAAGAGGTCGTCGGACGCCCTTGCGCCGTGGGGCTCTTTTCAAACGACAAGACTCCCGAAGGAGTCATGGACCTTGCCGGCAATGTTGGAGAATGGCTTCAGGATGCAGTCGGAGACCAATGCCTGATTCACCCAGGCTCCTGGAAGCAACCCAGCATGGCATCCTGGGCCAAGGCGCGTTCGCTGGAGAAGCCGACCTATCGAGAAGACGACCTGGGCTTCCGACTTGTTCGCGACTAGCGCTTAGGGCGTCGTCGACGACGCGCAACTACCAGAACCGCAAGCCCCCACCAGGACAATCTCCGCACAGGAGCAGAGGTACATCCCTCTCCAGGCAAGTCACTTTCTGGTAGGTCATTCTCTGCGCCACAACCACAGCCGATCTCCCCTGGCGGCGCAGACCTACCCGTATCTGTGCCCCCGGACTGGCAGTCGTTGTTTTCGGCTCCTGGACTGGGCGTCGGACATGTTCTCCAGTCCACAGTGCCATCGTCGCTATCGGAACCATCCGGCCACCGCGAGAGAGACATGTCGTCTTCTGGGCTCGGTGCCAGGGTTGTCGCGATGTTGCCGGAATCATCA
>Ga0163180_10002480_pt1 | contig 10310 bp, 19 predicted proteins | sample AtlANTMetagenome_2_FD_109647 | JGI IMG/M metagenome (GOLD analysis project Ga0163180, IMG submission 109647) | Marine eukaryotic phytoplankton communities from the Atlantic Ocean - Atlantic ANT 4 Metagenome | ecosystem: Environmental > Aquatic > Marine > Oceanic | place: North Atlantic Ocean...
TGTATGTATGATTCTAAGTTTATGAAAGATACATGTATTCGACAATGTTTTATGAATGGGCGACATTGGAAGATATTTTTCATGTTAACCATGCAGTACTGTATGGATCTACCACCCGCACTCAGGGCAAATATCGATTACATATTTATTTTACGTGAAAATATTATTCAAAACAGGGAAAAATTATTTAAAAACTTTTTTGGTATTTTTCCATCTTTCGAGATGTTTAATAAAGTTATGGATTCGTGTACAGAAAATTACGAATGTTTGGTATTGGATAATACGTCTAAAAGTAATAGAATAGAAGATTGTGTCTTTTGGTATAAAGCAACACTTCGTAAAAATTTCAAGGTTGGTGCACCAGAGTACTGGCAAACACATAAAAAGATGTTTAACCCGAAACACGGTAATCTGAAAGTGGGAGATCCAAATTCAGTTAAAAGGAATACACCATTTAAAGTTACGAAAAGAAAATGATAAGATCACTTGTTAAACGAATGTACACACGAGTTTGTACCAAAAATATTGAAAAGGTATATCCAGTTTATAATGAACTTAATATGGATATACATCGGTCTATAGGCGAACCAAATGGTATCAATGATGATGGATATCGACTATTAGTCGATGTATGTCATCATACAAAAACCGTTTATATAGATAACGATATGTGTGATTACGATAAATTAAATGATTTACCCAGGATCATAAAAACATTTGGGTGTTTATACCCAAACTACACTCTTCAGGGCGATGATGCGTAATCATTTAATACGAAAAAACTATGTACATATAAATGGCGACAGACGTTAGAACGATGAATCTTTCAGATAATAGTGATGGTATGGTTTCCCTAAATGACAATCAAGGGACATCTTTCGTGCCGAATATCTCCCCCGAAAAAAATGTGAGTGAAAATAAACAGACAATGGACTCTACTTCAATTTCCGATATTATGGGTCAAGCAGAGGAACCACTCGAACCACCAATGATGGGCACCGATCCTAGAATGACACAAATGCACATGCAAGCACCAATGATGATGGCGCAACAACAACAACCAGTAGCACAAAAAACAACTGAAAAAAAATCTGAATCTAAAAATCCATTCAACCTTACTGATGACCAGTTTCAAGCACTCATTGTAGCCGTGTGTGCTGCGGTGGCAATTAGTAAACCAGTTCAAGAAAAACTTGCGAACTTTGTCCCATCGTTTTTGAACGACCAGGGAAATCGAAGTGCAATCGGCTTAGCGTCGACCGGTATGGTCGCGGCGATCGCCTTTTACCTTGCGAGAAAGTATGCTTAAATAGAATTATAATGACTATACATTCTCTTTCCGAAAATAAAATAGGAAACGAGAAATCCGAACAGTAAACCAACTGCGCGAAGTCCTAGAACAGTACCAGTACTCTTCGTAGTTTTACCATAATCTTTAAAATCCATTTCAAATTTTTTGTTTATTTGTGAAATACCCGCAACCATGCCCATACCCAATAAGGTTGATATAACTAAAAATGGTCCATCTATAGCTAAACGCCCAATTATATTACCACCACGTGGTAATATAGTGATGACTAATGGTGTAATGACCATGATTATAAACATATTTAACCATTTATCGTTTAAAAGTAAGGGAGCACTCGAAGATGCGAGTAAAGTGTTCAGTAACAAATACGCTTTCATTAAATCACCGAACGATTGCATTTTATTAATACTAAATATTATTTATCCTGGACGTGTTTACCACAAAATTCGGTTCTTTCTGGTATTTCCTGGTATATACCTAAAGAAACGCATATGGTTTTAAGTTTATTAAATTTTTTCCAGAATTCCTTACTGTGTGAATATTCATCAACAGTACAATGTGCGAGTTCGTGTAATAAAACATGGAATATTTCATTAGGTTCACCATCGATACATATACCTATACTTTTACCCTTACTAACATTATATCCTATATACCCATTTGTATATCGATGTGCGGTAAGTGGAATTTCTCTGTATAACATTTTGAATTCTTGATTATTTGTTTCCTTAAGATGTTCCCTGAGTATCCTGTATTTTTCGCGAACATCTGTTAATTCCTGCGGTTCCCTCGTGTATATGAATAATAACACGTTTATGATGAGTAGAAGTATAACGAGTATCATCTTATAATAAACATACATAAAAATTAACTCGGATAAAAAAATAGAAATGAAAGAGTTACTACTGAAAGTAACTACAATGTCTATAGCTTCATTTTTGGGATCGTATATGGGGACACAAAAATGGTTTGATAAACATGAACACAAATGATAAAAAAATGTCATGTAAATGTATATACCGATGCCAACAAATATAAGTATTAGTAATCTTAAAGGCACAGGTGAACGTATCCTGAAGAATGCGAGGAATACTGGAACATTACAACTTAGTAAAGGTGGTAATAACGGAATGGGCTTTTCACTTTTTGGCCCAATAACATCTTTACCAAAAGAGCTTTTCAATGTATCTGGTTATGTCGAACATGTTACTGAACTTAATCTGAATGGTAATAAATTGAAAACTATACCAAAAGAGATTGGTAAATGGAAAAAACTTGAAGTAATTAATTTGAATGATAATGTATTAACTTCGATACCAAAAGAGATAGGCGACCTTGAAAATCTTAAGGACCTTTATTTAGGTAGAAACAAGTTAAAAACGTTACCAAAAGAGATCGGTAACCTTAAAAACCTTGAAATACTCCATTTGGGTAATAATGATTTTAAAGTGTTACCAAAAGAGCTCGGTAACCTTAAAAATCTTGAGGTGCTAACTGCACCTGAAAACCCTAATTTAACTTCTATACCAAAAGAGCTCGTTAAACTTAAAAAACTTCGTATACTCGACTTGAGGAGAAATCCACTTCTTAGAGAAATACCAGGAACATTAATTAGGAGAGGTTTAAAAGTTTATAAAAATGATCGTGCTAGATTTATAAATATAAATCAAAATTTAAGTGTAAAACGTATAAACGTACCTCTTAATACGAATCGTAACGATGCTATAAGTTATAATAATTTCAAAGTTGGTAATAACGCCGTAAATATAGGACACAATAGGTATGTATCTGAAAATACATTTCGTAAATTAGCAAAAATGAGTGTACAATCTGCATACATTCTCGATTCAAACGAAAATATCACACAAAATCCATTTACAAGACAACCATTATTGAGAAAAAACATAAAGTTTGTTAAGTTTGTAAAACCAAAAAAGTAATAAAAAAAATATTTATAATATATAAAATGGAAGATAAGAAGTGTGACGATACACAACCAGTCGCAAATTGGAAGTGTATATGGTTCACGTTAGCGTTAGCTGGTGGATACTGGTATCTTCCACATAGAAACAAATGGGTTTTATTATCTTTATTATATTTACCGTACGTAGCTTTAGCGTATTACGACCACTGGTATGACTGTAAAAGAAATCTTGGACCAACGTACCTTGCTATGTTTTACCACTGGATAAAACCTCAAGATTCCGAACAGATCGTCAAGTATAAGAATTGGTGTCCCGAAATTAGAAATAAGGTTCTTTTTATAGATGCAATTATATTACTTGGTGGTTTAGTTATGTTACCACATTTTCTTAAGTTATAAAATTATCTCTTATATACAAACCTAAATTTACTATACAAATCCGAAACCGGGTTCCCTTTAAGATCTTCCCACAGTGTTAAAGTAAACCCCAAATCTTCCATGCGCGTGAAAAACATATCCTTATGTGCTATGGGTTCAATCTTAGGACCACTCGCGTAATACGGTGTATCAGCTAAATGAACGTATAACTTTTCACCAAAGTTCCCCGAACTCGTATGTTTCATTAGAAAGTAGTTCCCTAAATCATCTTTTACAGGTGTATTCATGATAATCTTATCGGAATTCGGTATGATTCCTATGAATTGTCCCCCGGGTTTCATTCTATTCTTAATTGCTAATAAAGACGTCTCGAATAACGTGTTCGTTTCGAATATATAGTGTAAAGCAAAATTATAACATATAACATCATACTTTCGTTGGGGGCATGCGAATATATCACCTTCATAAAAATTAACACGTATTTTCATATTCTTTGCACGAGACTTAGCCTCCTTAAGTGATTCTGGATTAGGTTCACACATACTTATGTTTGCACCAGTATGTCGCCATTTTTGGAGATCACCACCGAATCCACATCCTACATCCAAAATACTATCGCCTTCGCGGGTAGCCGATTGGATGAGGAGACGCTTAGACTCGTTATGGTACTTACGTATCTCCTCCATTTATTTATACTCGCTTTTCTTTTTTAAATGGAGTTACTAAGGTTAAAAATAATCAATATACAATAATAAAAATATACTAAATACAGAACCTAAGTGTAAGAGGCTTAAACAGAAGATACTATTTAATCATATAAAACAATGTCAACGCTTGAACAAGATTACACGACCGTTCCTGGTCAATTATACGCATGCCTTTCCGTCGTAGGACCGGAAGCGCCACAAAAGAACGATAAGTTTGGAATTAAGATCCGAGGTGCATTTAATTCTAGAGATGAGGCTGCATAGCACGCTAAACGTCTTCAAAAAGAAGATGCGACGTTCGATATTTACGTTGTTGATATGTATAAATGGTTGTTAATTCCACCTGATCCGACAAAGATCGAAGACGTTCATTATTCGAATGAAAAACTTGAAGAACTCATGTCTGGATACAAAGAAAATCAAGCACAAGCGGCACATATGTTTGCGGAACGTAAACGTGATATGGTCGAAAATGCAACTACATTTACGAAACCAGGTGATGAAAATTCGAAGTATTATACTAAACCGGACGAGGCGCCAATTAGTCACCCGGCTGAAGTTCTTGAGCGTCTTCAAAAGGAAAAACCGGATACTTCTATGGAGGAACTGGTCAAGGAAGCGGATACCATTGTTGCCAAAGAAATTGAAGAAAGAAAGGAAAAACGTGAAGCTGAGGCGGCAGCGGCTCTCGAAAAAGAGGCGACTGAGAAGGGGTTCAATTCAGTCGAAGCAATGCAAAAGTTTGAAAAGGAAAATGAAAAGCCTGAGTCGTCTACGGAAGCCCAGGATACTAAAGGTGAAGGAGAAGTCGAGGAAGGTGAAGAGGTAGAATCTAAATAAATTTGTTATATAAATGTAAGTATGTTGAGTATTATATTAAATATAATCACCATAATTATTGTTTTAGCCATGGTCGGTTTATTTTTACGATTGTATGAAGATCGAAAAAGTAAATCGGGTACTAAAAATGTGAGTGCGTCTGATGTCGCACAAGATATACTAAAAGACCCACTTGTTGTAAGCCGTGCATATTTTACGGGATCCAAATTTGGTCCTATTGGTAATTTTAAGGGGACACAAACTTCGTCTGGACACTTGTGGATTACAGGTAAACCTATCCAGGTCTAAGAATGACCGGTTGCATGGTCTTACCCATAAAAAAACCTAAAATAAAGGATACAAATATAATAATATACGCCGTTTTATCTAAATTTGTAAAAATATCTTCCTTTTGTGTTGGTTGTGTGTATGGTTCGTAATACTGTTGCGGTGGCGGAAAATAATATTGTTCGTTATTTTCCGGTTCTGGTTTTTGTTCATCCGGTTGATGATCTTCTTCTTCTTTACGCATAAAATCGTCCGGGTTATAGTTTATAGGTGTACCGACTTCAGCTTCCATTTATAAAATGTAAACCTATTTTTTTAAGCTTATTATTCCTCATCATCAACAACAAACCCTTTTAAATTACCATTTTCGTCCATATCACTATCATCCTCATCATCTTCAAAATCATCCTCATCATCTGTTTGAAGAAGATCAATATCACTTTCTATTTCCGATTCTGTTTCGTAATCATCGTCAGAAAAATCATCTTCTGGGAGATCTTCGAGTGGGTCTAATCGTTCTGGAACCTTTGAGAGTCTCCCTGAACGTGTACGTGTAGAAACAATTGTTTTTGTCATTATAAAGTAAAATATGTTTATTCTTTTAAATACATTACGCAGCGTTAATTGATTCATTTATTAAAACAAGGCTAAATTCAGCGTTTATACTGTTCGCTAACGTGTCTAACTCTTCTATAACACTCGTATCAGTAGAAACCGTGTATAACGCGAGTTCTCGTAAGTTTTCGAGTGCACGATTTAATAATTTTTCTGAAACTTCTGTATGTGATTTATATTCTATAGCCATGTTTATGTCTGCTAAAAACTCCCTATATAAATCTTCATTTAATCCTGAGTACGGTAAAGTTTCACGTATGAGTTTAGTTATATGTTTTGTACCTGTATCTTTTTTTATTAAAGTTGATGCCAAATATACAACGAGTGCAATTAATATTACAGCTAACATTCTATAAAGTACTAACAATTTTATCTGTAAGATTATGTGCGCGACACTTACATTTACACATCTGTTGTATATGACTTTTAAGTATACTGAATGAAATCGTTTCTTTACATGTGTCACATATTTCCTTCGTGTTTACAGTATATTTCTTAACACCTTCACGTTTGAGTGACTCTATGACGAACGTTTCTTTTTTAACGATATACTTTTTTATAAACTTTTCGAGTAAGTTCTGTTCTGGTTCTACAACAATTTTCTTTTTAGGTATATATGTTTCAACTTTACCATCTTCGTAAAGAATGTCCGTTATTTTTTTAGAGAGTTGGTGTCGTCTTCCCGAAAAATCTTTACAAAACCCATATTGTCTTAGTACGTTAGTAGTCGAAAAACACTTCTGGGCTATAGTATCACCTATTATATGAAACCATACGTGATTGGAATTATGATTACATCTTTTATTCTCACAATATTTAGAATTTGTCGAGACAAGAAACTGTTTGTTATATTTAAACATTTTAGTGATTGTTGCGGTAGTCTGTCCTTCTACATTTTTACGAACGAATGCTTCGACGAGTGAAAGAGCCTCTTGGTCCTTTAACTCATTTTTAGTTTGTAATGTTGTAAATGTAGCTTCTTTGTGAGTTCCTTCTATGATAACCGGTTCCATACTTTGTGTACGTAACGTTGCCATATGTAATATGTCAACGGATGGTTTTTGTTTGGTCTTTTGTAATGTGGATGAAGGACCATATTTGTATATAAATATGGGTAAATATTCACCTTGTGTTTCTTTACCCGTGTTATTACATAACTCACACCCCTGACCGGCACACGCTTCGTGTTTTCCCTTTTTATGTGACCACGGCATACGAAACCCACTTCCTTTCGTATTACGCGAATTATTACCATAGACAGATATATCAACAATATCTTTCCAATCACGTGATCCGTACGCTAAATTTAAAGTATTTATAACGTGTTCTCTAAGACCTAATGCCGATGACCTATTTACAACAAACCCCGGCCAGTTTATATGTATACCTGTTTTTATGAGATTATCAATAGGTTTAGGTTCGGCGACGGATATCAAAGCGTCTTTACCACCAAACTTTGAGACCTTGTCACATATAACTTTACATACACTCTTAATTTGTTCAAATGACATTTCTTCATCATCCTTATAATCAAGATCCATGAAAAAATTGTAATTTTCCGTTTTCTGTTCAACGACAAATATCTTTTCACCGGAGTTATATACTTCTACACATTTTTCGTAAAAGTTATTCAATTTATCAAATGGCACGGAGAGGACGCCACCGTCCATGAGCACATGTGATAAATCGGAGTTATTAGAAAAACCTTGGTCTTTACACCAACGTTTAAACATACTTACCTATTAATCTATTTATCTTTTTATACCGTTTATTCATCTTCATACTCGTGACGCCAAATAGAGCGTCTATATGAGACTTCTGGATAATTTTCTCCTTCTGATAAATTTTTCTTTAAAACGAGGAGTTCATAAACTTTATCCTCTTTATGTAATTCAACGTACCTTTCCGCTCTTTCTGATGTATATGCGTGCCTTTCAATGAGAAGCTCGCGTATTTGGGATAAAATGTAGTTCTTAGACTTCATTATTTAATAGAGAAGGTTTTTCTATCGAGAGAAGTTACACACGCGTAAAATTCCGGATTGTTAAGTACGTTCTTAACAATACGATCCCATTGTTTTTTAGTACTGAACTCTGAAAGCGTTTCAAAATTCATGAAATCATTTTCATCATGTGTTCTCTTGATGGGCTGTTTCTGAATCTTACGGAGATTCATTTTCTGTTTTTCATCGTTAAACTTACGTATAAGTTCACCCTGTTCCTGCATGGTATAGTTTACGAAAAACACGTAAACGTTATATTCGAGTTCCACCCCTGGACTTTCCGTTACTACAAACTTAAATTCTGTATATTCACCTTTTTTCAAAGAAACAACTCCTCTGGTTTCTTCTTCAAGTTCTCTCAAAGCACATCTAATGGGATTTGGAATTTCCCTTCGCCTACACCCTCCGGTGACGAAAATCCAATCTTTGAATCTTCGATCCCGGACAGTGAGAAATCGTGGTTTATCACCTATAAAAGTGACGGGTACTGCAATTGCTTTATATTTTTTCATTGCTTATTTGCAAGTTATAATTGAATAAGATGATTATTCTGAAGAATCTTCTGCATCTTCATCAACTTGGGTTTCTAAAACTTCCTGTTTCTCTGTTTCTACAACTGGTACAGATTTCACTTTTGGTGGTGGTCTGGATAAATGGGTCATGAGGTTTCCGTAAAATCCTTTAACATTATCCATTTCTGATTTCGTTTTATTAAGTTCTCTGTACATGTACATTGTGGCAACAATACACATGAGCACGGCAACTATAGTCGCGGTATCGCGATCGAATGTAAACATTTTATATATAAAATTACGAGCTAAATTTTTAAGTTCCTATAATCGCACCCATGTGCGTTTTCTTTTCGGTTGGACACGGGTACCCCATTTTTCCAAATTGTATTTCCTGGTAATGTCCTTCTTTACACTCTGCATTCTGGGGAGGCTTTTCTGGTTTTTTACCAACTAAATGATCTAAAGTACCCGATTTTGGGTCATACGTTATAACAAAGATAAATGCTACGAGAAAAATTAATTGCCAAAACATTTATAATAAATGGATAAATTAAATTAGTTGGAATACATCAAACCACCCATACCGTTTTCGATACGGAGAACGTTGTAATTGATACCATATACAGGATAATTGAAATTTCTATTATCACAAAGAATTCTTGCGGAATCGAGTCTACTGAAGTTGAGCGACCCAGTTGGTTGGAGCTTGGACGTATCGAGACAGAATGGAATCAAGATCAAGGTAGAATCCACTTTACCGTTTTGTGTATGATAATAAAGTGGAGCGCTAGTAAAGTGTGGTTCACAGTTTTTGAAATCGGTAACATCTGTACCATTAATTTGAAGTTTCAGTTTACTGGACGATGGGATCTCATCAATCAGATGATTATACATAACCAAATATTTCACTGGGTGGTTAAAGTTGATTTCCTGTGTCTTGGAAGCGGATGCGATAGATTTTTGTGTTTGTGTAATAAGCATGTTTTGTGGTGTATTGGACAAGGCCGTGCGTTCATCCGTATCGAGGTGGATGTATTGAGCGTACACTTCAAAGTCGTCCTTCAAAGAGTTAGAAGAACCCCATGTAATTCTCAATTCCACATCGTGGTATTGAAGAGCGATCAATGGGATCGCCGACTGGGCATTCTCACAAAAAGAAAACCTGAGTGGGTAGAACTTTTCAGAAAAACCGGCTGTAGATTTAGCATACGTTTGGTTCATAACGGTTGGTGCGAGGGACGAAGAAAAATCATATTCTTGTTCGTCGATGACTTGACCACCGATCAAGAGTTCAACTTTGGATACTTGTCCGTTCCAACTAGTGATGTTAGCACCTCTATTGGAGATATAGACATAGCCGACCATATCCCCTTTTCTTTCAAACCTGACGGTCGACATACCATTTTTGGATGGAGTGCCCTGGATAACCTGTCTCTCAACAGTTTGGGCGAAGTTTGTGTGACGTTTATAATTGGACCTGAAAAAAGAAACTTCAGGTTGGCCGACGAGATGTGCATCTTGGGCACCTACGGCAACGAGTTGGGCAATACCTCCAGACATATTTTATATTATACTAAGGTTTTTTATTTTTAAGCCGGTGTATAATATAAAAGATTTATAAAAAAAGAATTTAAGCTGCTGTAAATGAGATCGCGTTCATATATATTTTTTCTGCACCTGATGCACCTATCTTTGATACGGTCAAAAGAGCATGACCATTCTGGTCTATAGAAACATCGGACGTAAACGCTATAAA
>Ga0163180_10002482_pt1 | contig 10309 bp, 6 predicted proteins | sample AtlANTMetagenome_2_FD_109647 | JGI IMG/M metagenome (GOLD analysis project Ga0163180, IMG submission 109647) | Marine eukaryotic phytoplankton communities from the Atlantic Ocean - Atlantic ANT 4 Metagenome | ecosystem: Environmental > Aquatic > Marine > Oceanic | place: North Atlantic Ocean...
AAATGGGAGAGAGAAAGAAGAGCGCGCACCTCGATCCCGAGTGGAAAAAATGTGCGTAAAAAATTCCCTTCTTTTTTTTTGTGCCTTCATTTTTTACCTTCACTTTTTACCTTCACTTTTTGGACGCGAATTGGAAAGGAATTGTGAAGTCGACCTTACACACCCTTAAGAGGAGAGTGTCTCGCGTGTGTCTCTCTCTCTCTACCGAAAAGAGAAAGCGCGCGGAGACGAAGGGGAAGAAGAAGAAGAAGAAGAAGACACGTACGAAGAGCGTTTGGCGACGACGCCGAAAAGGGATCATCGACGAGACGACGAACAAAAGAGGAATTTTTGGAAAACGACGAGACAAAAGAAAGGAAAAGGAAATGGGTGCCAACATTTTAGAGGAGCGACGGAGGACGACACAAACGACGGTGACGTTCGAACGAATCGATCAGAAACGACGGTTTGAAGCGATCAGAGATGCGACGAGGATCGAGACGATCGAGATTAACGAAAGCGAGGAGGAGGAGGAAAAGGAGGCGAAGAGGTTTGCGAGTGAACGACGTCGAGGAGCTTCTGCGTGGTCGTACGCGCCGTTGCCGAAAGCGCTGCGACCGAGACCGATGTGTATCGACGCCTTGGCAACGAAGGAAACGATGAGAGAATACGATTTTGTTGAGGGAAACGAGAATATTTGGGAGAATAGAAAAATGAGTGAATATAAACTCTGCGTTCGTATTCGCGGGCGGGAGTACCAAACGAGCGATGCGAAGACAAAGTTACCGCCAGATGGCGCGAAAGTGCACATCGAGAGAGACAGGGAGAACAGATTTGATACGACTGGAGCGATGCGAATTTTGGACGAGGAAAATAACGTGCTAGGATACGTGCCGAGGAAAGTTGCGGGAGAGTTTGCCGGGCTCGTGGATTTGGGCGTCGTTGAGGTTTCGGGGACGCTGAAATACGCGAGAGAAGATCAGCACGCGGAAGTAAAGGACGAGGACGAATGGCAGGTGTACGTGGAGATTGAAGTGAACATATTGACGAATACAACTAACGTCTCAGATATTCGAATAGATACCACGAGCATTTTGAACAGTAGATTTGAAAGCGCAACTCGCGCAAACGCGGAAGAGTTTGAGAGCGAGTCTTGGGCGTGGCTCCGCACGAAAGATAAAATCGTAGACGCGCTAGTGGGATTGAAGAACGCCGAATATTTACTTTCCACGAAAGAGAAGGAAATTCGACGAAGATTTATTGACTTAGCGAGAGAGAACGATGGTGGTAGGGATGCGGCTCTGTTAGCAACGCGGCTTTTAGCCAGAGGACACGCTTGGATTTCGGATTACGAAAAGAAAGAGTACGTGACAAATACAAACGACGCGATGAGGAAACTTGTATCCCTCTCAATTTCTTACGATTTATCAAGCAGCGAGGGTGATCAGAATGGCAAAGACCTCGAGTATGTTTTTGGTCGCGATTTCTGCCTCAGTAATCTCAAGCTAGAAGAGATGAAACACATGATGTGTTCGTTTTCTAAATCTCCACGATTACTAAACGAGTGTTTGATAAATAATAATTGGCGACAGGAATGTAAGACGAAAGATAAGTTAATGATACCACTGCGCAAACTCTATACTTTAGATGAAAACAAAGACGACTGGGTGCTGAAATGGAAAGAAGCAAAGATGGCGACGCATCCAAACTGGATCGTACTTTCTCCAACGTTTATTTCTCTCGTTCGAACCGCGATATGCGTGGCGTACCGCAAAAATTTCAGCGTTTCCGACATATACGATGCTATCTCAGGCATGCGACGGTATCCAACGATCTCGACGAACGAACACGGTGCTGGCGTATCTGAATCACCGCCGTGGAAATCGAGGGAAGATATGCTCGCAGCTTATAAAGCCGTAGAAGTTCTGAACGGTATCGAGAGTTTCAATAAGCAAAAAGTCTACGGATTTGACGTGAGCGCGGAGGATGCACCAAAAGTTATCGAAAGGGGAAGGCAAATCGAAACAAAAATGCTCGACTCTTGGAGAAAAGGGCAGGAAGTAGATTACGATGCAGATTTGCTCGACCCGAATAAAGATATGGAACGGTTTAGTCACCGCGCAGTCGAGTGCAGAATTTGCAACCACTTGGTCACCGCCATCGAAAAGTTAGGGAACAACAAACAATACTCGAATGATTGCGAACGAAAAGCGCATCGAAAACGCGCTGTTGCCTTGTTGCGAGCTTTGTTAGCGCAACCATTTTACGCATGTTCTCGAGGGAAATGGTATGACAGATTATTCGTCATTCTCGGACATTTGAAAGAATACCAGAACCAGTTCTACGTATGCAAAGCGGCTTTAGAAGATTCCTGGGTGGTTTGGGACGACCTCGTTAATTTTCGAGAGAAGATATGGAGTATAACGCAAAAAAATAATGGAGTTAAAGTGACTCCACATTTTCAAATGCCAGAGAAGTTCGCGATGGTTGAAGATAAACTTCACGGCGTACCGTTGTCGCAAGAATATATTGACAGGAAGAAAAGATTGCAAAAATACGCAAACTGGAAGGGGAAAGGAATATCTTACGATGCACGAAAATTAGTTAGCGTGGGTGAGAATGGCAAGCCAATAGATGCGATGGATTTGACGGAAGAACGAAAAGAACCAGAAATACTTTTATCGTCCGTGGAAGAGTATTCGTTGGCATATTACGAGCAAAAGTTACACTGGAAGGGCATCCATACCGAAACTTCACTATGGAATACGCTCCTACCTTTGCTCTTTCTCGATGTTTTCTTTTACAACGAGTTCGACGGGTTAAGTTTCAACCCGTGGCCAAAATCATTAGAGTTTCAGTCTTTGCCGCTGGACTTTTCTGAACCAGAATGGATTTCACGTCGCGAACGGATAACGCGCGTCACTTTACAAAAAATTAAGCGAGGCCACGGCGCGTATTTGTTAGTTAAAAATTGGGCAAGATGGTATGGTATTGATTGTTACGGCATTCATTGGACGGCTGTGAAAAACGAATGCGAACACAATATAGCAGTAACGGAGCAAAAGAAACGATGTTTGAGTTTAACCGAACTTGTTGAAATCGTGCGATGTTTCGAAAGCGAGCAGTTATATAGCATTTCCGCAAGGTGGATACAAGACCCGCTCGGCACGTTAGGCCAAGGTGGAATGCCAGATTTGTTCTTATGGAACCCCGAAAAGTCAAAATCAATGTGCGTTGAAGTCAAATCGACGAACGACCGGCTCCGTCCCAATCAGATCGCGTGTATTCACATGCTCAAAGAAGCAAATTTCCCGGTGAAGTGCCTAAAAGTGAGCGATTTCGAACACGAATTCGATTGGGACACAGGGGCAAAGAGGGGAAAGATGTGAGAAAGAAACAGCGCTATTCGAGATACAGAAATGCAAGAATAATTGATTTACAAGAGTCTTATGTTGACTATAAAATTGATATACTTTTCGCAGAGCGCTTACGCTGCGATTTTGTCGGGCGTCGTTTGTGCGCCAATTCTAGCCTCCAACTCCGGTCTAAAATGTCTAATCAAACCCTGCACTGGCCACGCCGCCGCATCACCTAACGCACAAATTGTATGCCCTTCAATCTGTTTCGTCAACTCTTGCAACATGTCAATCTCTTCCAATCTTGCGTCTCCTTTCTTCATGCGTTCCATGACGTTATACAACCACCCGGTACCTTCTCTGCACGGCGTGCATTGGCCGCATGATTCGTGCTTGTAAAAGTACGACAATCTCGCGATTGCGTCCACTACGTCCGTGCTCTTATCCATGACAATGACCGCCGCGGTCCCTAATCCACTTTGCGCGGCTTTTAATGAATCAAAGTCCATCAATACCTCCTCGCAAACGCTTTTCGGAATCAACGGCACGGACGACCCACCCGGAATAATCGCCAACAAGTTATCCCATCCACCTCTCACGCCACCACAGTGTTTTTCGATCAACTCTTTCAACGGAATGCTCATCTCCTCCTCCACCGTGCACGGATTATTCACGTGACCACTGATGCAAAACAGTTTTGTTCCGCTATTGTTCTTCCTACCAAACCCGGCGAACCAATCGCTTCCTCTTCTCAAAATCGTCGGCGCTACTGCGACGGTCTCCACGTTCGTCACCGTTGTTGGGCACCCGTACAAACCAATATTTGCCGGAAAAGGCGGCTTTAACCGCGGCTTCCCTTGCTTCCCTTCCAAACTTTCAATCAACGCCGTCTCTTCACCACAAATATACGCGCCGGCACCGTAGTGAATGTTCACGTCAAAATCAATTCCCGTCCCGCACGCGTTCTTCCCCAAATACCCCGCCGCGTACGCCTCTTCTCTCGCTCGTTCTAACGCCAACCTCTCGTTCACGTACTCCCCTCTGATATAAATATAACACGCCCTCGCTCTCATACCAACCCCGGCCAACAAACACCCTTCCAACAACTTGTGTGGGTCGTGTCGCATAATCTCCCGATCTTTACACGTCCCAGGTTCGCTCTCGTCGGCATTCACCACTAAATAATTCGGTCTCCCATCCGTGCTCGCCTTTGGCATGAACGACCATTTCAATCCGGATGGAAACCCGGCACCGCCTCGGCCGCGTAACCCGGAGGCTTTTATTTCGTTGATGATCCAATCTGCCCCCAACAGAACGAGTTCTTTCGTGTTATACCAATCCCCACGTTTCATCGCGCCTTTGATGAACGGGTCGTGTTTGCCGTACAGGTTCGTAAAAATGCGATCTTGGTCCGTCAAACCGCCGTGCGTCCTCGGGAGGTGCGGTGAGTCGTTCAAGAGCGTCGAGCTCGTCGAGATGGACGCTCGCAACGTCACCGGCATCGGAGCCGACGAAGACGCGTTTGAAGACGTCAACTGACGACAGAAGGATGATCGAAAGACGCTGCGCGAGGCCAATCGTCGAACAGACATGTTGTCGATCTCTTCCGGTCGCTCTTTTGATTCGTCGTTTCCGTCCGCCCGTTCCTTTGAGTTGTGCCGATTGCAGTCTGACCCTATCGTTCAAATTGGAAAAATGTGTTTGAGATTTAGGGCAACACACACACAAAGGGAAGAGAGTTTACACTTTGGTAAAGAAGAAGAAGCGAGGCGACGCGCGCGCACGGGGATTTCAGAGAGAATACAAGACAAACACGCAGACAAGAAAAGAAAGCGAGACTGTTAACGCGGTTTTCGATCTGCCTACGCGTGAACGCCGGTTCGTAATGACCGATTGCGTTACGAGCTATTATTATGTTAGTCTAGTTACGCGCGTCCTTTCTACTTCAACTTTTACTCTTAAACTTGAGCGTTTCGTAAATAATCATCCTCCATAGCTTCAGGACGAAACTTTCAGCTTCCTCGTCGAGGAACACGGAGAGTTCTTCGAGCAACACGGACGCGTCGACGCGTTCGCGGAGTTTTTCGATAACAAAATCGACGACAGCGTCTTCTTCTTCTCCGAGAAGTTCGACGGTTTTTTTGCTGACCCATTTCCGGCATAAAGATTCGGCTCCGGAGGTTTTGAATGCTCCCCAGTCGATGTCGTAGTTGAACACGTCGTTTTTTTTGGTTGGGATTTTGTCCATTAATGATGCTTCCAGCGCAGCTTTGCGTTTCTTTTCTTCTTCGAGGAAACGTCTCTGGTCTTGGTCGTCGGCGTCTTTGTGTTCGACGGTGAGACCGGCGGCAACGATGCGTTTTTCGGCTTCGGTGTATTCAATTGGAACGAATTGTCTTCGGCGTTTTTTGTTAAGTTTGGTGGTTTCATCGTCGTCGTCGTCGTCGTCGTCGTCGTGTACGTCTGCTTCCGCGCCGCCGTCGTCGCTGCTCTTCGTTTTCTTGCACTTGGAGAATCCGGCGATGGTGGTTTCCTTCACCGTTTTCTCCTTCTTCGCCTTCTCCAAACTGAGCTTCTTCTTTCTTTCTTCTTCCAATCGTTTTTCCTCATCTCGTTTCGCCTCTTCAATCTCTTCTATTTCGTTTTGTCTGTCTTTTTCTTCGGCTTCTAATTCGCGTTCGCGGAACCGCTTTCGACGATCTAAATCTCTTTCGTCTCTTTCCCAAGCATTTAGCTGTCGATCGTCGTCGTCGCGTTTTCGTCGAGACGCTCGCGTCCGCTCTACGTTGTTCTTTTCGTCTCGGTATCGTCGCATTCTCTTGTTTCTTTCGTTTAAAATAATCCGCTCTTCGTCCAACCATTGTCTCTCTTTCCTCCCAAATTCTCTCTGTTCGATTCTTCGTTTTTCATCCTCTCTTCGTTTTTCTTCGCGTTGGCGTTTGGTCAGCGGCTTCGCTGGAACGTTATTATCCCCTTGGTTAGAATGATGTTCTCCCATCCGAACAACCTCTCCGTCTTCTTGTTGCATCGTACCCACTGTCTTTGCACAGGTGGTTTCCGTTTTCGTCCCTCCCTCGCTCGTGCTCTTATTGGTAGAAATTTGGTTCGTAAGCACAGACGTCGTTCGCAATTTCTCTTGCGAAGATTTCGTCGTCGTCGTCGTCGTCGTCGTCGTTATCGTCGCCGTCACTTTTTTTGCTCCACTTTTAATCTCCTCTTCGTCTTCTTCGGAAAACTCGGCTGCGTCGATTTTGTCTTTCTTCGTCTTCTTCTCCTTCTCGTCGTCGTCTTCGTCTACATCCATTTCGCCTTTCATAATCTTCTCAATCTTCTTCTTCCTCTCGTAATCCTCCTCCCCATCCTTTGCTCCTAACCCTTTTTCTTCCCGTTCCGCGTTAAACTTCTCCGCAGCCATCTTCGTCGCTTGGTTCACGTTCAACAACAACGTCTCCGTCCGCGCTTTCATCGCGTCGTCCACGTTTTCGTACAGTTGCATTCCATCTAAAACTCTCATGGCGGCCAAAACGCCTTCCAACGTTTCAAACGTCGCGAACCCGAACGGTTTGTATCGAAACGGTGCTTCGATATCTCTCGTCCGTTTCCATTCCGTCAGATTGCCGCACGTTTTCAGTATCGATTGGATCCGTTCGTTTGAGATTTCCGATGGAATTTTCCCGACGTAGATGGTCGTTTCTTTCCCATTCGCTTTGTGTTCTCGATTGCGATGATGCGTTTCTTCTTCTTCTTCTTCTTTCGTCGTCGTCGTCGTCTTTACGAACACCACCGCGTCGTCGTCGATGTTTTCCTCTCCCATCGCTCGAAGCTCCTCTCGCCTTCTCTCTTTTCCCTCTTTGTCTTCTTCTTCTCAGTCTTTTCGTCGAGGACTTGCAAAAAGACGTACTAAAGTGAAGTCTTAATAAAAACAAAAGAAGAGGAGGAGAGAGAAAAAGAAAGACAAAAAAAAGGGCCTCCCTGTGTGTTTTGTTTAGGGTATGAATACAGAGAAAACAAGACCCTAAACATAAGATCTCTCTCTCTCTCTCTCTCTCTCTTTCTTTTTATCTTCTTTTCGACACATCTTCCTTTGCACTTTACTACTCTCAAAGTCCTTTCCTTTCTTTCCCTCCCGGTTTGTGTGGGAGACGAGACAAGACGAACCACTACTCTCGCGGAAACCACAACACCAATGATGATGACGACGACGGCGGCTTTTGTCGCGGCGCCGCGCCCGATGATGATGAGGCGACGACGACGACCTCTCTTTTCTTTGTCCCCCGAATCGAGACAAAATCATCGTCGTCGTCGTCGTCCAATCGATGACGACGCTTTGGATGGAAGAAGAAACAAAGCGGTGGCCTTGGACGAGGACGACGAATACGTGGATTTGGACGAGCTCTTCGACGACGATCGACCGTCGAATAGGAAAACGCTGTTCGACTTGACGCCAGCTTTGACGGAGAAGAAAGGAAATCTCCAAAAGAGGAAGAACACTACGATTGAAGTGCCTGAGGTCGTGAAGTCGAAAGCGGCGGTTTTGGCGGAAGAGACGTACGAAGACGAGGAGGAAGAGATGGATGTCGAAGGGAACGCCGCGAGAAGTGGTGAAGACGACGACGAGTTCGACGACGACGATTTAGTGCGCAAAGTCGTCAGAAGCGTAGACGGCATCTTGGACGACGTCGAGAAGGAGTCGGAACAGAATTTTTTGGTCAAAGGAACGTGGGAGACGTTTAAAAAAGGCGAAAAGATCGCGATGAACCCGAGCGTCCAAAAAGGAGCAAAGATTGTTCAGAAAGTGGGCGTGGAGACGGTGAAAGTGGCCACGCCGATTGTTGCTAAAGGCGTCGCGACGGGAATCAAGGAAGGAGGCAAACTCGCGTTTAAAGTTGCGTTAGGGGCGAATAGTATGGGAAACGAGAGAAGAGAGAAGAAAGAGGCGAAGAAAATCGTGGAGAACAAATCGAATGGGAATAGTCCGTCGTGGAAAAAGAATGAAGGGGTTTTCAAGAGCGGTAAGGTGCCGTTTTCATTCGTAAATGTGGATGAGAAAGAAGAAGAAGAAGAGAACAGAAACGTGTTTGGAAGTTTGTTCGGCGGCGACGGGAAGAATGAATCGCAGACACCGCCAAAGAAGAAACGAACCGATATCTTTGGACGCGAGAGAGATTAGAAAGATTCATTAGAATGTGTAAACTAAAACGCTATGTCGCACGCAAACGCTAAACCAATACCAATGATTTTTAAACATTATTTAGTTTCTACACGGAAACTTGTACGCCTCTTTCTCCCACTCCTCGGTGGAACACGAACTAAATCCCCATCGACTTTTCCAAGAAGATTCCATCAAATCCATCTTCTGAAAACACCCGTATTTACCGTAGGACAAGAGTAAAACAACTCTCCCCCATGTGCTCGATAAATGACCTAAAAAATAATCTGCGTCCGCCGCTAAATATAAATTTACGAGCGCGTTGTGAATCTCGTTCTCCGGATCCAACTTGCCTTCTTTCAATAATCGATTGATGTCGTCGTTATGTCTCGGTTGAATCGTGGTGTAGTAAAAGTGATACTTCTTTCCGAAATTCTTAATCGCGTCGTCGATGACTTTGCCATCTTCCGTCATCAACAACACCTTCTTACATTTCGGATCCATTTTTCGTAACCGCTCTAAAAACTGTTCGATTTGCAAGTTGGACCCTTGATGGCCTCTCTGCGCTCGGTCTCCATGTCGCACGTGGATGGCCGCCACTGGTTCTCTTCCCTCCCCTGTTTCCCATCCCATGCGTTTTTTCTCTAATCGTAAAACTCGATCTAACTTTTCGTTCGGGTGTAAAATGTAATACAAAAACTGCGACACGACCCAACATCCGCCCCTGCCGCTCGGCATTTCGAACCCATTCAGCGCCGCTTTCAAATCGCGCATCCATTCCACTCCAGCGTTGTATTCTTTCTGGAACCCATCCAAACTCCCTCTCGTCCAAATCAACTCCTCATCTTTCACCTCCTCTTTCACCAGAGCCCCTTCGCCTCGGTACACCCCTTCTGGCGTCTCGTACTCCGTCTGCGCGCTCGTGATTTTCTGAAAGTAACAATCGTTCCCGCGACTCGCGCACTTACTATACGTCCATCTTCCAACTTTCGCGTAGGCAAAAGGTCGTCCAAAATGTACGCTCGCGAAGAACGCCGAACATATGCGCAGCACCCTGCTTCCAAACCCAGCCGTTGGGTCGTCGTCTGCATACACTAAGGGCTTCGCGTTCGTCACGCGCATATCGTCAAACTTCGTTTTGAACTGATGGTGACACAACCCGTTCTGGAACGCATTTTTATATCGTTCGTATTCGTCGAAATCCACGCTGAACTGCGCCTTGTGTGCGTCCACGAAACTCAGTCCGTCGTAATGGAATCCTCTGTCTTCGCACACGTCGCCTCGCGAGTTGGCGTTGCGTTCGTACGGGTCTTTTCCCGGGTCCGTGATGAGAAATCTTTGGAGATACGACGCCGTGTCCCGAAAAAAGTCCGAGACGACCCAGACGACGAAGGACGCGAGGACGAGCACGAGGCATCGTCGATTTGCGCCGCCCCGTTTTCTTTTGCCTCTCGTCGTCGTCGTCGGCAACCACCACCACCGCATTGGTAGCTCGCGTTTTTTTTGTGGTTACTTTTGCCGTCGTCGTCGTCGTCGTCGTCGTCGGGGCATGAAATAGGTGCGGGGGAGAAGTGAAGAATCACTTTTGCATCATCATCATCATCATTTTCCCCAACGAAAGAAAGAGACCTTTTTGGATTCCAAAACATTCATATTCCAGATTCGAAAAGACAAAACGACACGCTTTGTGGTTTTTTTAATGGCGCCGGAGGAGGAGGAGGAGGAGGAGGAGGAGGAGACCCATCCGCCTCTTCTGACCGCCTCGGACGTCGCGACGGTGTTGAACGCGTGCCACGAAAACTGCGTCATCGCGCTCCCGCCGTCG
>Ga0163180_10002483_pt1 | contig 10306 bp, 27 predicted proteins | sample AtlANTMetagenome_2_FD_109647 | JGI IMG/M metagenome (GOLD analysis project Ga0163180, IMG submission 109647) | Marine eukaryotic phytoplankton communities from the Atlantic Ocean - Atlantic ANT 4 Metagenome | ecosystem: Environmental > Aquatic > Marine > Oceanic | place: North Atlantic Ocean...
AAAATAGCGGAGCGCCAGATATTGGAGATATTGTCAAGCACAAGGAAGACTTGGCAAGAAAAATAGAGTGTGTTGGTACAATTGTTGAAACACGAGGTATTGAATGTCTTGTAATGTGGAGCTCTGAATCTATTCCACTAACATGGCACGACAGAGATAAATTAGTAATCGTTAACAAAGATATAAAAAATAAAAATGAAGAAAAAAATGATTAACTTTATTTCTGAAACATTATTACCAACGCATCATGGCAAATTTATAGCAAGGGCATATAGGGACCATAATGGTAGCGAAACAATAGCATTAATTGTAGGAGATGTTTCAGGTTTAGAAAATGTAAAAACAAGAATACATGATCAATGCATAACTTCAGAAGTGTTTGGGTCACTTAAATGTGATTGCAATGACCAACTAATAAAATCAATGCAAGAAATCCAGGAAAACAAATTAGGAGTTATAATTTATCTTAACCAAGAGGGAAGAGGAATAGGGCTTGCAAATAAAATTGCTGCATATAAACTCCAAGAGTCTGGATACGATACTGTTGAAGCAAATAGAGAGTTAAATCTTCCAGATGATTGCAGAGAATATAAAACTGCTGCTTTCGTATTAAATGATTTAAACATAAAAAGCATTCAGCTTATGACTAACAATCCTAGAAAAATAAGAAAACTAAAACATGAAGGAATCAAAATATCTTCAAGTGAACCAATAACAACAAAATACAATAATCACAATTCAGATTATATCAATACTAAAATTAAAAAAATGGGCCATACAATAGATGAAGATGAATTATCAGACGAGCAGCTTGAGATTGTTGCAGGTGGAATGTCATATGAGAGATTTGAAATGTGGAGAGCAGAATTTATTAATGAAAATGAATAATATTAAAATAGGTGACCTTGTAAGAGTAAAACATTCTGATCCGGATATTAGAAACAGAAACTCTGGTATTGTTCTTAGATTTGATACATGTTTTTTAACTAATTCTAGTGAAAAAATGCACATAACAGAAGTTATATGGGATGACGAACCTTCCTGGATAGATTCAAGCAGGATTGAATTAATAAAAAATGTTTAAGCCAGGTGATTATTGTAAAGAAACAAATTCCCTTATTATCAAAGAAATATTTTGGGAAGATATAAAAAAAAGACTTGATGAAGAAAATTTTGATGAGGACTACAATTGGGTTTATGATGAAGAGCGTGATACCTTTAATATTAGAATAAAAACTCATAAATTGTGGTGCGTTATGCATAGCGATGGAACACTCGGCGAAATATGGGAAAAAAGAGAATGAAAGTTGGAGATATGGTCTTAAAGGCAGGCGATTCTGATTTTGGTCAAACAGGAATAATTTTAGAAATTAATACAAATTCACTTGGAAATACATTTGTAAAAGTATTATCTAGCGAAGGAAAAGTAAAAACATGGTATGCAAAACTAGTAAATGTAATTGATGCGAAAAATATGCAAAACTAGTAATTTCCTAATATAATAGAAATATAAGTACTAGGAGTAAAATGAACGTAGGTGATCTTGTAAAGCACAAGTGGGGAACTATTTCAGGGACTGGAATTATTACGCTAATTGTACCTTATTTTAAAGGTGATACTAAGATTCACGCACTTTGGACATCTAACGGCGTTAGCAAAACCATAGTTATTGCAGCTAAAAATTTAGGAGTAATTAATGAAAATCGGTGATTTGGTGATCAGGAAGATTAATGTTGTGCCAGAAGGTGTGAATGGGCACTCTCTTCAGAATAGGATTGACGAGGCAAGGCTAACAAGCGCAGATTTGGGTCATGGCATTGTTTTGTCGAAGCAAATTGCTGGTAATCCGAAGCATTCGTGCATCTCTGTCTACTATCCAAAACTTGGTAAGATATATGATATCGCTGAATCTCTAATGGAGGTTATCAGTGAAAGTCGGTGAACTTGTAATAGCGGGAATAAACGGAGAAGACGATAATATTCTCGGCGTCATACTTGAAGAATGCCCACCAGAGAAACACAAAAACGGAATGCATTTGGTTCATGTATTACATTCAGGATTTATGAAATGGTGGCCCGCAAGCTATGTAAGGAAAATAAATGAAAGTAGGTGATTTAGTAAAATTTAGAAACATCGATCCTTCTTGGGGCGAGTTCGCGCTTATTGTTGACATCACACAACCTCGGCATGGTGCTGGAATGATTAAAATGATTACAAAGACAAAATCAATTTGTACAATTCCATGGGTTCGAAGAAACACATATATTGGAGAAATAATAAATGAAACTATTTAAATGGACAAAGCAAAGATTAAGCCATAAGCTTGAGCATCTTAAGTGGGACAATATTAAAAAAATATTTCGTGAAAACGGAATGGCTTTAGTTGTTATTATAGTTGGCTGGGAAATTGTTGAGGACGTTGTTTTTCCAGCGATTTTTGCTCTTTTAGGAAAGTTTGTTCATCCAGCATTTTTTGCTGGAATTCCTGTGGCTTGGATAGTTTGTCTTCATTGGCTTATGGTTCCAATCCTCTGGAGCGTTTGGATTAAAATCAAAAATGACAAAAACGAAAAAGAGCTCCATCATGAGTGTGGTTCATGTGATGACGAAGTTTGAGTTTAGATATCTGGTAACTGCACCTTATTTAAATGCTCATGGTACTTTGCATGGTGGTGCACTTATGAGATGGATTGATGAAGCAGTAGGCATGCATGCTAGAAAGCTTACAAACAGGGTTTGCGTAACTAGGGCTATAAACAATATAACATTTATTTCAAAGGCAAAACTAGGCGACATAATTGTAATTGAAACAATACCTGATTCATTTGGAACAACATCAATTAGTTTTAAAGTAAAGGCATATGAAGATATATCTAGAAGAGATGTTGCAAACGTAGAGAAAGTAATTTTTGTATCAATAGATCATCAAGGTAATAAAGTAGCTCACGGAGTAAAAAAGTGAAAGTCGGAGACTTAGTAAGATTTAATGACCAAGCAATGCTGACAAGGTTTAACAGTTCTGGTATATTAACGGGTATTGTAACAATGATAGATGATAGCCATAGACAAGCTAAGGCTGATATTTTATTTTGTGATATTTTAAGACTTGGCATTTGGGAAGGGCATCTTGAGGTGATTAGTGAGGCGTCTTGAAATTATTCCTTTTATAGTTTGTGTTTGTATAGCTTTTACTATTTGGGTTTTGGTTACACGTGGCATACTGACATGAAAGTAGGTGATCTAGTAAAACCAGTTGATAAAAATTTACTTTCTGAAAAAAGATCAATAGGAATTGTAATGGAGGTTAATACGGGATGGAACAACAAACAAGTGCTTGTAAAATGGGATATACCGTCTTGGCTCGATAAAGATGGCCTATCTTCAGAAATGCCCACAAACTTAGAGGTAATTAATGAAGCCTGGTGATCATGTCATAGAGCGCAATAATAAAGATAGATTTGGAATAATACTAGAAATTAAGATAGATCATAGAGTTCCCGATGCGGCTGTTGTTCTTTGGGCTAACGGAACAATAAGCGGTAAATGGTGTGATGATTTAATAATATCAAATGAAAAAATAGAGAAATAAATGATTTTAAAAGTTAAAAAAACAACATACCGGCAATTACTAAAGTATCTTGATAGTTCATCTCCAAAAAAGATTGCAGCAATTAAGGCAGTAAGAGCTGATGCAAAGTGTGGATTAAGAGAAGCTAAGGATGCTGTTGAGCACCTTGCTTTTATAAAAGGGTTTTCCAATCATCCAGCACAAACAGATGAGCATAAAATTTACACAGGTCCAACTATTAAAAAGTTAGTCGTTGATTATGGAAATGGCGGAATAGAAATTGACATAGAAGAAATGGAGCTACGAGCACTTATGGAAATGCAAACAATAGGATTGGATGCATGTGCAGATATACTAGAACTAATTTCAGTATTAAAGGCATATGATGAAGGGAAGCGCGTAGGTGTAATTGAAGAAAACGAATAAATGTGTAAATTTTTATATGTTTTGATATAATACAAATGAGGAAAAATGACTGTTAATTTAGGATACGCATGCATTAATTCAACGCTTCAAAAAAATGAAAATGTTATGTGCAATAGAGGAATGATCAAGCGAACATTTCTTTCAAAAGGTATTTTATATGCAAGCCAACTAGCACTCTCAAATGTAAGGGCTTTAAAACGAGTAATTGAGTGGAATAATCAAAACAACATTTCAGTTTATCGCATGACATCTTGTTTATTTCCATGGGTTTCTGAGTATGAAATTGAAGCTCTACCTGACTATGAAGAAATTCATAACGTCATGCATGAAGCAGGTCAAATTGCAATGTTAGCAGGCCAACGCCTCAGTTTTCATCCAGGCCAATTTTGCGTCCTTGCTAGTCCGACTGAGCATGTCGTCACCAATGCAGCACGTGAGCTTAACAAGCACGCACAAATGATGGACTTAATGGGTCTTCCAAAATCACCTGCAGCAAAGATTAATATTCATGTAGGTGGTGCATATGGTGAACGAGACAAAGCACTGGCAAGATTTTGTAGCAATGCAACAAAATATCTTACTGATTCTGCATTCTCTCGACTTACCGTAGAGAACGATGACAAGCAAAGCGTGTATTCTACAAAGATGCTCTATGACGGTGTGCACAAAAAGATTGGTATACCTATTGTATTTGATTCACATCACCACTCTCTCGGTCCACAAGATCAAGATTATCATGACGCTTTCTATTTAGCTCGTAGTACTTGGCCAAAAGGCATTAAACAACAATGCCATCATTCAAATTCACGTCGAGATTACGAAGATCCAAAGGCGCCAAAAGTTTCACATTCATCATGGTTCTATACACCATTTGAAAATTATGATGAGCAAGTCGATGTTGTGCTAGAGTGCAAAGCCAAAGAGCTTGCTCTTTTAAAATACAAACGTGATTTCTTGGAGCATAATATTGAAAATCGGTGACCTAGTAAGAATAAGAAAAAGAAAAATAGCTTTGCCATTTAAATATGGGCAAAAGCAGAATTGGGAAGAATACTGGGTCAGCGGTGGAGTTGTTGTTGAAGAATATAATACATGGGAAAAAATTGTAACAGTTCTTTATCTTGGTGAGGTTTTAAGAATACATGCAAGTGATGTTCAATTAATGTCTAGGGCAAAAGAAAATGAATAAAATATTTTTAGATGTAAGAAGCAGCAATGCTTTTAAAATCGATGGAATAGAAGAAAGCATAAATATACCACACAATACAATCATAAATAATCTTGAAAAGATACCAAAAGATTCAAGAGTATTTGTGTATTGCGATTCAGGAGAAACATCAAGCCTTATTTCAAGTGTTTTGGAAAAACTAGGATATGATGTTGTAAATATCAAAACAATAAAAGCAGCAAGGAATATAATAAATGCCAAGAGTAAAACATGAATATGTGATTTGTAAAGATGGATTTGGAATGAGCATACAGGCTTCAGAAACATCATATTGCTCACCTAGAGATAATGAGGGCCCATATACACACGTAGAAATAGGCTTCCCAAATGCAGTAGAGTGTATGCTCGCTGGGTTTGCAGAAGATCCTGATCGTCCCACAGAAACAGTGTACGGATGGGTTCCTGTTGGATTGGTTAAAGCAATCATAATAAAACATGGCGGAGTAGAAGAAGGTACACATCCAGAGTTTGATATTGACAATGAACAATCTTTTGAGCTTGCGAAAGCATTGAGTGAAATAAAATCAAATCAGGCAGGAAAATGAAAAAATATATTTTTTGTATTTTAATTAATTTTGGATGCCATAAAGAGATTCAGTTAAATGACTCTATGTCAAATGTTCAATACCCAGTAGAAACAATAACTTGTTCACACCCAGAAACAAGAAACAAAGCATCAATCAGTGCATCTGTAAAAGATTCAAATCAGTGGAAAAGTGTTGGGCTGGAAATTAAACAAAAAGATTTGATGTGGATGGGAGAATTGCAAAACACAGGAGAAAATCTATGGGAGACCGATATAATTCTCATAGGTGTAAAGTGTTCAGATGATTTCTATCATGATTTTTTCTATGCAGAATGAACATAATGAAAGTTGGTGATCTTGTGCAGTGGATAAGTGTTAAAAATGATTTGCAAAATTATTGTGATTCTGAGCTTGGAATAGTTCTGGAGATTACACAGTGTAATAATGAACTAAATAAAAATGACAATGAAAGAATGGCATTAATTAAATTCTATGATGAAGCTGTATGGCTAAATATAAATAGCCTGCAAGTTATAAGTGAACAAAGTAAAGATATAATATAAAATTAAATTATGGAAGATAAAAAATTATATATTTGTGGAAATGATAGCAGCAAGAAACCTAGAAAAGTATATGAATCTATAGGGCAATTAAAGTTGGAAAATTTACTTTGGGAAGAACTAGGAATATATGAGGTAAAAATTTCAGACTGTATATCAGAGCCTTTGTTTTTTAGCGAAGATAACATTAGCGTGCAAAAAATTGAAAAAATAAAATCAAGTAATTCAATAAAAAATAATTCAAATACTGTAAAGGTTTTTTTTGAAAAAGCAGCACGCGTATTTAAAAAGAAACATGAAGTTGACTGGGCTGATGTAGAAGGTAAAAAGCAATTTAAATGGCATGGAAAATGTGATGGCTGCAGCAAAATGAAAGAAAATCTAACAGTATTATATTCAGCTGCACTTTCTGGTGTTACAATTTGCCGTGAGTGCAGAGAGGGAAAAGGTGAGTAATGAAGTTAGTAAGGGATAAAATACCAGAAATTATCAAAGCTGATGGCAAGGAGTGTTCATTTGTTACAGCTTCGCCTAAGGAGTTTCCAGGTTTCGTATATGATAAAATGAAAGAAGAGCTGGATGAGTTTATGGAAAACCCATGTGTAGAAGAGGCGGCAGATATTATGGAAGTATTTGGTGCTCTTTTGGATACTTACGATATTGCATGGTGTGATGTTGCTCAATGCGCAACGCAAAAATCGCACGACAGAGGAAAATTCGAGAACGGAATAATTCTGTTAAAAGTAAATGAATAAAACGTGTTTAATGTAGGAGATTATGTTTATGCTAGGATTGCAATGGGTTTTGACTATAGTAGCAAAAGTGATATTTACCATGGAATAATTATTGAAATAATAAATATAGATAATTTTGGTGAAACATTTTATGATATACTAGATCAAAATGGCAATATATCAACATTTTCAGAGACAAATGTTTTTGACTCAATTGATAAATTAATATAAACACAACAGGAGTAAAAATGAGTAAATTTGGAAAAAATAGCTGGAAATATGGATTAATAAAAATTTCCACAGAGTACGAAGGAACTGAGCTTGAAGAACAAATAAATCACTTGGTAGAGTTGTATCCAGATGAAAATGAAAACTATACATCATTTTGTGACGCTAGAATAATGTCTATTGAAGAATTAGAATCTGCACTTAATGATATAAAATCTGATGGGATTAATGAATATTTTTTTAATAATGGAAAATTCAATTATAAAATTTGCACAGATTGCTATAAGTCAGAGCTAGATTGGGAGCCATCACATAAAACACTTGGAACAGCTGTCGTAAAAGAAAGTAGGGACAGCGACCCATATATTAAATTAACATCAGACCTTCTTTTGCAGATGGGTTGGTCAGACGGTGACGATATTGAGTTTGATAGAAATTATGATGGAACATTTACATTAACAAAAGTACAGCGCAATAGTAATGCTCATGATAATGATGATGCAGATGCAGAATTATACGCTGTTTACGGAGGCGACTAAATGAGAATAACATGCCTTGATACTATGAATTTAATTCATAGAGCTAGAAGCGGATTTGCAAAAGGCCCACATGCAATTACTTATAATTTTTTTAAGCAACTAAGGCCAATAATTGAGCTTACAAATCCAGACAAGGTTTATTTGGTTCTTGAGGGAAACCCTCACCATCGCCAACAGGTTGAAGGAATAGATTATAAGGCAGGCAGAAAAGATGCAGGAGATGATTTCTATCGTCAAGTAAATGAAATAATACAGCTAATTAGTAAGTCACTGCCATTTCATATAATGAAAGCAAACAATCTTGAATGTGATGATGTAATTGCAAATATTGCAGCATATCATGACGACAAAGGTGATGATGTAACAATTGTGTCAGGTGACTCTGATTTCATTCAAATGCTTAATGATAGGCCCACTATAAATCTATATCACCCAATTAAAAAGAAAAGAATAGAGCCGACATCATATGATTATTTAACGTGGAAATCATTAACGGGTGACAGCAGTGATAATATTCCTGGCATACCAAGGGTTGGTCCAAAAACTGCAGAAAAATTATTACTCACTGAAGGTGCACTTGCAGAGTTTCTTAGTGACAATGAAAAAGAAAAAATATTTAAAAGAAACTATTCTTTAATTAAGCTTGTTGAAATTAATAATTTTAATCCAAATGATTATACTGTTCATAGCTCTAAGCTTTGTCGTGATGCATTGTTTAGTGCATTTACAGATATGAAATTTAATACAATGACAAGCCAGAAAACTTTTAATAAATACATTAATACATTTAGTAAAATAACAAGCAACTAAAGAGGAAAAATAAATGTCGTTAAAGTCCAGAAGAAGTATTGATATGGTTGGTCCAGATCCGCATACTGAAATATCTATTTCATTTATAAAAAATGAAGATGGAACCTACACAAAGGTAATATCTAAATCTATTCGTGATTGGAAGACAAATCAAATTAAAAAAGGAAGAAACAAGCCTGAAACAAAAGGTCCATATGTTTTAACTTTAAATCCAGAAGAAGCTGACGAATCTGTTACTTACGAAGATATTGACTGTACAATTAAGCATATGTATTTTAAGTTATTGCAACTTGATGAGCTAGCGACAGAAGATGATATTTAATGATTTTACAAAACAAATAAAAATAAAAACTCATCTTACTGGCATAAATGAAATAGAAGATTATAAATTAAATTTTGCAAGAATGTTTTTTCTTAATAGGTTTACGCAGTTTACAAAAAGTTCTTGCACAAGCCAAACAGGAAGGTCAACACACAATACGCTATTAGCACTTTACAATTGTGTTCATAAAAACGAATCATCTTTAATAATTGTTTTCACTACAGAAGACAAGGAGAGAACGTTAAGAGATCTTGAATCATTTACGAGGCAACTAAAAATACCAGAAAATATTATTCATCCATATAGTGGTGTTCATAATCATGTTAATATTTTACCACTAAATGCATGGCGGAATCAAAAAACTGAATTAAGAAAAAAATATAATCATGTTTTTATAGACAATGATATAGTTGATCAGTACCATAAGTTTTTATCAGAAAAAGTAGATGATAATGGTCATAATTTTTTTATTAAATTATGCAATGAGTTTTCTTTAGTTGTGCAAAAAATTAAACGATCAAAATCTTTTAAAAGCATAAATTGTTTAAACTTAATAAGTGATAGCGAAATAATAGACTCATGCAATGAATCATTTAAAATAGGTGATATTTTTACAATCACTGCAAATAATAACAATGCATCTGGCATTGGTACACTAATAAATATAAATTATAACGAATCAATAAGTTGGGCGTCTACTATTGATATTTTATTTGATAATGACATAATTCAGATGCCCATTCATAATATAGAATACTTTACAAAACTATAGGCAAAAAACGCAGGTAACAAGTATATTTAATTGTATGAACATAGGGCATATAATATAAATGACTTCATTTAAAAAAGTATCTAAAACAGGTGTAATTTTTGTTACAAGTGAGGCATCAAAGCTTGGATTTTATAGAGGAAATCCAGAGTGGTGCAATTTTGGACAAGGGCAACCAGAAGTAGGAAAGCTTCCTGATGGACTAGATAGAATAAAAAATATTGAAATTCAACAACTTGACAATGAATATTCACCATCAGCAGGCCTTAAAGAGCTCAGGCAGCAAATAGCTGATACATATAACGAACTATATCGTAAAAATAAAAAATCAAAATATACAATAGAAAATGTCTCAATAGCATCAGGCGGTAGAGCAATGCTAACTAGAATGGCTGCATCTCTTGACAACGTAAATCTTGGTCATTTTTTACCAGATTATACTGCGTATGAAGAGCTGTTATCAACGTTTGGTACCTTTAATACTATTCCAATTATGTTAAAGCCCGAAGATGGATATCAATTTACTACACAAAATTTACGTGACGAAATCATGGGAAAAGGACTTGGGGCAATATTAATATCAAATCCTTGCAAT
>Ga0163180_10002484_pt1 | contig 10300 bp, 6 predicted proteins | sample AtlANTMetagenome_2_FD_109647 | JGI IMG/M metagenome (GOLD analysis project Ga0163180, IMG submission 109647) | Marine eukaryotic phytoplankton communities from the Atlantic Ocean - Atlantic ANT 4 Metagenome | ecosystem: Environmental > Aquatic > Marine > Oceanic | place: North Atlantic Ocean...
TGTGATCCAACTCTTTGGGCGTGAGCCTCGAACCAAGAAGCAGTTTGAGGATCGCAACCGTGCACTCATCGAGGAGAACTTTCGCAGTATTCGCCTCGATGCGATCCTGTTCGCTTTTGTCGAGATGATGCGTCATGTCGTCACCGCGGCTTTGATTTGGTATGCCGCTAAGCCGATTCTTGACCCTGAGTCCTTGCTGAGCTTTGGGGTACTCGTCGCGTTTCTCGATTATCTGAGTCGGTTCTTTCAGCCGATCCGTGACCTAAGTCAGAAGGTGGCCTCCCTGCAGTCGGGTCTGGCCTCTTCAGAACGGGTATTCGCATTGCTTGACGAAACAGAATGGGTGCAGGAAGTTCCTCTTCGGGAGCCGTCGGGCGATCAGTCCCTTGATTCTTCTACCTATGCCGTTGAGGGGCAGGTGAGTTTCGAGAAAGTTCACTTCTCTTATCTGCCTGGTGAGTCGGTCCTTCAGGGCCTCTCATTGACTGTGCGAGCAGGGGAGCGAGTCGCGCTGCTTGGCGTCACAGGAGCGGGCAAAACCACCGCTCTGCGGTTGGTCAATAGGGTGCACGACGCTGATAGCGGCCGAGTGCTGCTCGATGGACTTGATGTCACTCAGATGCCGGTTTCGACTCTCAGGCGGGCCGTGGGCGTAGTACCTCAAGACGTATTTCTATTTATGGGATCGGTACGAGATAACCTCGCCATGGGAGCAGACTCCAGTGATGACCATCTGTGGGATGTGCTCGAGCGGGTTGGAGCAGCGGCGTTAGTACGCAAGATGGGCGGCTTGGATGCCATGCTCGGCGAGCGAGGCGGCAACATCTCGGCGGGCGAGCGGCAACTGCTCGCTTTTGCTCGAGTCCTTGCTTACGATCCCGCGGTGCTGCTGCTTGACGAGGCAACATCCAATGTGGATTCATTCTCAGAAATGAAGATTCAAGAGGCTATTACGACATCAATGGAGGGAAGGACTACCATCGTAGTCGCTCATCGTTTGTCTACTATTCAGCAGGTCGATCGAATCCTGGTGCTGAGCCAGGGGCAGGTTGCTGAAGAAGGTTCCCACTCAGAGTTGATGGAACGTAAAGGGTTGTATCGACGGTTTTTTGAGAACTACTTTGCCGCTAGCGAAGCTCAGAGAGCGATACTGAGCGGCTCAATTGGAGGCCAAGGGTGAGGTTACGTCCTGTACAGATTGGTGCCCTTGTAGTGGCGGTCGTCCTGCTCAGCGCACTGTGGGGAGAGTATGGAAAACAGCTGCGTGCTACTGCCGAACGAAGGGACCTCAACGCGCAGGACAGCAGTCCGTTCTTTCCGCCCCGTGATGCGCGGGCAGACGCGATCCTGTCTGCTGCTCGAGCGCACCTCAATGCTGTGGCGGAAGCCTCGGGGCTAGGCAATGATCCTGCTGTCGACCCAGAGTTGAAGGCTGCTCAGCCTGCTGGCTCAGACGCAAAAAGCGGTGAAGTTGTCGCAGCACCGGCTGCGAGCCCTGCTACAGCGTTAGCCTTGGAAGCTCCAGACCTTGGAGACGAGCAGTGGCTCTTGAGCCTCTATACGCCAGGTGTTGGGCCGATTCAGTGGGGTCCAGGCCTTGTGGTCCTAGACGGTGATGTCTCTACAGCTGTGACAAGGCTTTGGGAAGAGCTGCCCTTGAGACAGAGAATCCCAGAGGTTGCTGCCGTCGCTCGACTGAAGCTGGATATGGTCCGGGGCAAGGAGCGCTCCTTCCCATTTGACGGCGGCTTTCAAGGAGTTGCCCTGGATAAGGGCCTCGACGGCATCGTTTTGAGGCATCCAAAGCGTGGCGTCTCGTATTTCCTTCCATCTTGGGGTGTTGAACAAGAAGCTCGAAGCACGAAGAAGGGGAAGTACAACTCGCTGGCACGTCGCAGTATTCATGGGCGCGCTCGCAGATTGACGAAGGAGCGTCTTGGCTGGACGAAGTCAGAGACGCGCGCAGCTAGCTTTTCAGCTTTTCGTACCTGGTCCTGGGTAGAGGCTCGGGGAGGTGGCGGTGAAGCCATCCCGCTGGCACGGGGCAATGCGGATGCTCCGCCGGTCACAGCAGAGGTGCTGGCTGAGCGCATTGATATGGCTGCGGATTATCTTGTGCGTGAGACCGCCCCTGATGGGCGACTGACCTACGACTACAAGGCCAGCTGGGACAAGGATGCAGGTGGCTACAATATCCTGCGACATGCTGGGACTGGCTATTCCATGTTCCAGGCCTATCGCCTCACTGGAGATCCTGCCCTGTTGGCCGCGGCCGATCGAGCTGCCCGGTTCTTTGTGCGGCAGATGCGCGCCGATCCAGACCATCCAGATGAGTATTTTGTGGTCTGGAAGCGCAGGCGAGCCAAACTCGGTGGCATCGGGCTTGGGCTATGCATGTTGGTGGAGCAGGAGAAGGCGAGTCCCGGCAGTGTCGACCTCAAGCGCCTTGAGGGCATGGCCCGACACATTGAGCGGATGCAGAATCCAGATGGTTCTTTTGAATCGTTCTTTAGTTACGACGACAGGGCTCCGTCGATACGGAAGAGCATTTACTACTCAGGAGAAGCCATCCTTGGGCTGGTTCGACTCCATCAGCTCAGTGGCGATCCGCACTGGCTTGAGGTCGCCATTAAAGGGGCGGACTACCTGGTTAACAAGCGCTGGGTATCACTCGGTCTGCGAATTTACATACCACCCGACGCCTGGCTTCTTCAGGCGCTTGAGGAGTTGGACCGAGCGGCCCCTGATGACCGACGTGCAGACTATGCATTCTCTATTGGCGAGGTCATCGCAGGCATCAAGCTGATGGATCCGGAAAGTACGCCGCCAGATATGCTTGGCGCCGGGCTCAGCGGTCTGCAACGACTACCCAATTCGGCCACAGCGGGGTCTTTTGGAGAGGCACTCACGGCTGCTGCTCGTCTTGAGAAACGCCGCAGGCCAGGCGAGGAGCGCTTCTTGACCTTTGCGATGAACAACGCGAGCTTTCAACTGCGCAACCAGTTTGTAGAAGCCAATTCCTATTATCTGCCCAACCCGGCGCGAGCCCATGGCGGCTTTAGAATGGCCCCCGACTACGCTGAGATTCGTAATGACCATGTTCAGCACAATCTCTCTGGCATGTTTGGTCTGCTCGACATTCTAGACGCCGAAGCACCCGATATTGGCCTCGCGTTAGGTGAACAAGACAGAGTGGTTTTGCCGAGCTCAGGTAGGGGGTCAAAATGAGTCTGTTGCGTCATCCTGGCACCCTTTGCCTGCCGACCTGTGCCGCGACGGCAGCCCTGCTCTTTGGGGCTTTTAATCGCGTCGATCCCGAGCCGCCAAAGGGGATGCCTCTATGGAGTGCCGGTAGCTTTGCGTCGCTGGCCTGGCTGGGCCTTTTTGGACTCGTCATTGCCTTGTTACTTGCCCGTCGATATGCACAAAGAGAGGCGGATGCACTCGCTTTTGTCGGCTTGACCGGGCAGTGCTTGCTGTTCAGCGCCGGCACAACCATCGCGCTGGCGGTAGGGGCAGAGTGTCAGAACTACTGGGATGCTTATCACTTCAGTGCATTGGCTTGGACTCTAGCCCTTAGTGCCATTGTCTCTCTCTTTGCCGTGCGTAAGTCTGCAGCCCTGGGCTCGGAATTAGCTCTGTCTTTGAAAGCTCCAGCCATCGCATCCGTTGCGCTTTCCCTTGTTGGATGGATGTGGACCTGGTCTAGCACTCTGCAAGGATTGGTCAGCGATTTGGCCCGGGCTTTGTTCCTGGCAACCCATGGCTGAACTGAGTCTGGGCCCGACCTTCATCGTCTCAGATCTGCATCTCCGCGGCCCAGATGACGCGAACCAGAAATTGTTTTTACGCTTTCTCGAAGAGCGAATCGCGCCTCACCTGGATCGCACTCTGGTCATTGCAGGGGACCTTTTTGATTTTTGGTATGCCGTCGGTGACGAGATCCCCGAAGCGTATGAAGAGGTGATTGAGCGGCTGTCGACCCTACCAAGAGTCTTGTGGCTCGAGGGTAATCATGACATCGGTCAGAGTGTGCTGCTTGGTGAACGTGGTGGTCTTCAGGTGCTGGCAGGCTCCCTTTTGTTGACCTGCGGTTCGTTGCGGGTTCATGTCTGTCATGGGGACCAATTGGACCGTCAGGATTACGGCCAACGTTTTCTTCGCAAGGTGCTTGAGTCCCAGGGGGTTCGTGCTCTGGCCGCCAGGATTGGCTCCCAGCGGGTTCAGTCTCTGGGAACAAAGCTGGCATCTCGCTCTCGGGGACGGCAGGGCGGTTTAGAGGGCAGAGACAGAGCCTGGTTGCGCCAAGCAGAATTGGATGCACAGGATCGCACTGCGCAGGCCACTGACCTTTGCGTGCGCGGTCACGGGCACTTTCTTGGCTGGTGGCCGAGCGGTCTGATCTGTTTGGGCGACTGGCTCTCGTTCTACAGTTATCTGGAACTGCAACCCGTGGGACAACCGATTCAGCTCCGGCGCTATCTGCCTGGCACAAACACCGACCCGCTGCTGAGTAGCAGCGCGGTCGGTGAATTGAGCTTTAGTGAGCTGGCGGAATAGAGCTCAGCGCTCTTGGCATAGGCCTTAGAGTTCGCCGAACATACTTCCCGAGGGCGGAGGTACAAGGGACTCACCTGGCGCCTCTCCCTTGGCATCTTTTCCCTTGTTCTTGTCGGTTTCGTCATCACTGCTGGCGCGGTAGCGACGAGGATGACGGGGGGGAGAAAAGCTGGGCTTAGCGGCAGCAGCAGGGCTCGAGTCCTGCTCAGTAGCGGCGTCGCTTGTTGAGGCGACGGCGTCCTGTGCTGCAGGCTCAGGCTCCGCGGTTGAATCCTCTACGCGTGCTTTACGACCGAAGCCTGTGAGCCGGCGAAGTGTGCCAAGGATAGCGCCCTCGGCTTTTGCTTCGTCCTCTTCCTGGGTGGCTCCTGCCGGAGCATCGTCGTCGACCTGGCTTTTGCCTGCGACAGCGACCACTTCATCAACGGTAACGTCCTTTTCGGCGGTCACGTCAGTGTTGGAAGAAGAGGCGGGTGCGGCTTGATCTGTGCCGTTTTCAGCCGAAGCGTCGTTGCCACTATGGTTGTGGTTGGACGCCTCGGCCTGGTTATTTCCTTCTCCCTCTTCGCGATCACGCTCGCGCTTGCGACGTCTGCGTCGACGCCGCTTTTGGGAGCGACTCAAGCGCTCTTCACCTTCTTCGCCGTTGGCTGCAGACGAGGCGCCTTGCTCGCTACCTTCACCAGCTTCACCTGCGTCTTGCTCGGTAGAGTCAGCGTCCTTAGCTGCTCCGTTGTTTTGCTCAGCTGCATCGCGTGCTTCGGCTTCGCCACCGTTGGTACGGTCACCACCTCGTCCTCGGCCTCGTCCCCTTCCACGTCTGCGCCGCCGACGCTTACGCTGTGGGGCCTCATCGTCGCCTTGAGTACTTTGTTCGTCCTCTGAAGAGGCTTCTGCAGCCTCAATGGTGTCCTCATCAGCAAGTCGATCGAAGTCGGCTTCTTCTTCCGAGAGCTCAGCCTCCTCTTCTTCGCTATCAGCAGTGGTGTCGAGTTGCTCTTGTCCTCCCTCAGCGAGTCGCTCTGCTTTGGCTTTTTCTTCGGCTTTGAGAGTCTCGGCCAGTATTTCCTGGCGCGCTTCGATGATCTCTCGCTCCCAGTCACTGAGCTCACCAATACTCTGCCAATCAAAGGTCTCGTCACCGCGCCGTACGTTCGGGCGGCCCTCTACAGAGACGAGCACTGCGAAACGGTCCTCTAGATCAATGAGATCTCTACGGTGCGCATTTTGTAGGTGGTCGGCGAGTTCGGGATGCAAGGACACGATGACCTTGGCGAACGTGCCGCTCGCGGCCTGAGCCTCGATCTTGCGCAGCATCTTCAGAGCAACGAAGTCCACGCCAGGAATGACCCCGCGTCCGTTGCAGGTGGGGCAGTTGCGGTGGGTCTGTAGTTCCAGTGCAGCCTTAATGCGCTGGCGGTTGATCTCGAGCAGCCCGTTGTCGCTCATTCGACTCACATAGCTGCGAGCCTTGTCGTTCTTGAAACCGTTCTTGACGTTCTTTTCTACCGCACGGTTGTGCTTGGGAGCGGCCATATCAATGAAGTCAACGACGATGAGTCCACCCACATCGCGAAGCCGTAGCTGTCGTGAGACCTCCGTGGCCGCTTCAAGGTTCGTGTGGTACGCGGTCTCAGCCTGACTCTTGTGCTTAATCGAGCGCCCAGAGTTCACGTCGATGGCGGTGAGAGCCTCGGTGGGGTCAATGAGAATGTAGCCACCTGAGGGCAGGTCTACGCGTCGGGAGAAGATGGTCTCAACCTGGTCTTCGACGCCGTAGCGGGTAAACAGGGGCACGCGGCCAACGTACTTCGTTAGCACCCGCTTGCTACGAGGCATGACGGTCTTGAAGTAATCATTTGCCTTGGCCCAGGCATCATCACGATCGACGATGATCTGAGAAATCTCTGAAGAGTAGTAGTCGCGCAGCATTCGCACTACAAGGTCACGGTCCTCGTGCAGGAGGGCGACTTGCTTATTCTTTTTGTGTAAGCGAAGGACTTCCTTCCAGGTCCGAACCAGACGGGCTGCATCGCGATTGAGGTCAGTCTTGCTCCGGTCCATACCCGCGGTGCGAACAATGAATCCGTACTCTTCGGGCACCTTGAGACTGGCCGCCAGATCCTTGATCTTCTTGCGCTGCGAATCGCTGCTGATCTTGCGGGACACGCCACGTGATTCATCAAGAGGCATGAGGACGATGTAGCGTCCTGCCAACGAAATACGCGTTGTCAGGGCGGCGCCCTTGTCGCCAATAGAGTCTTTAACCACCTGCACGAGGATCTCACGACCCTTTTGGATCACGTCTTCGATTCGAGGCTTCTGCTTCGAGTCTTTTGGAGTCTTGTGATACGAGGACGGCGAGATCTCGCTAAAGGGCAGGAAGCCCTGCTTATCTACGCCGAATTCTACGAAACAGGCGTTGAGGCCGGCGTGGACATTAGCCACCCGCCCTCCGTAGATGTTGCCTTGAAGGAGACCTGCGTCTCTTACTTCGATTTCAAGTTGGTCAAGTCGATTGTCTTTGAGAATGGCCGCTCGAACCTCTTGGGGTCGCGTGGCGTTGATCAGCATGATGGTAGACAAAGTATGTTCCTTTGGAGTCGCTCATCGACACACTGGGGCGGAGCGCTGGAGATCCAGCAATCGGCCGCACCGGGTCAGCGTGCATTCGATGAAGGGGCTGTGATGCAAGTACGGGGCGTCTGCTCATTTGGAGTCGTGGCCCCTTCCGCTCGTAAGTTCGAGCGGATCTTGGTGGGCATTCTGACTGTTTCCTAGCTTTTGTCAAATAGTTAGGACCTCTCCGTGGCGGCAACCAGTGGCGCATAGAAATGCTTGCCTCTAGTTGCGACGGAATAAGATCTTTAGCTTCGGAAGACTGACTAAATGGTTAGGGCGCGAATTCGGGGCGAGTCACAAAGAAAGCCATCCGATCGGCGCTCCAGTCGTATCCGGTGCATTCGGGATCAATCTCTCGATAGCCATACGACCAGACATTGACGACACGAAGATCGAGATCGCCGACCATGAAGTCGCGATGTTCAGTGGGCCACAGCTCAAAGTTCTCAGGAACGGGCGGTGGCTCTGCATCAGCAGAGTCATCATCGTCTCCTGGAACAACCGTTTCGAACTCAATGCTCAGGTTGTACGGCTTCGCGCACTGGAGCGCTGCCAGGTTGGGGCAGGCTCGATCCCTGAGCGAGACCGAGTTGAAGGCGGGGTGGAGTTCTCCGGGTTCATAAGCGAGGCCCGCTTCAGACGGCTCGGCCATGAAGAGAAGTCGCCCGCTGCCATCCTCCATGAGCTCCCAGAATGAGAAGCCGGTAATCAGGGAGCCCGTGGTGAAGTCGATGACTGTGTGCACACCGAGGAAGTCGCCCAGGCTGATCGGCAGTTCGTAGCCAAGGGGCAGGGAGTAGACGATACGAACCCAGTTGGGGTCGCCCTCCTCGCCTGCCGAGTCATCGTCGTCACCTGCCGAGTCATCGTCGTCACCAGCAGGACCTTCCTCCTCTTCAGGGGGCTGTTCGGTGAGGGTAACGACTTGTAGTCCTGTCTCTGCATCGACACCCATTTCGGTGACTTTTCCAGGGAATGGGAAATACAGGGCCGGCGGGTCCCAACTCTTGACCAGCGAAGCCAGGGCGTCGGGTGTGTAGTCTTCGCCGGCATAGTGGATTGTCAGCGCGAAGGTGACGTTAGCCATTGAGTTGTATGAACAACCCTCAGGGGGCGGTATGTCGCGGGTGGCATCATCGTCATCCCCATCGGCTACGCAGCCCACCATCGGAGCAGTGAGCACCACGCCCAGGGCAAGAAGGGCTAACGAGGCGATGAACAATCCGATCGTAGGTCTCATCCCGACACTCTACATCAGCCCATAGGGCTTCTATCAAGGGGTTGGATCCGGCCCGGTCAGGAGCTCGATGTCAAAGTCATCGATGTTCGCTTTGCAGTCTTTGGAGTAGCTGCTCGCGATCCCGGTCTCAGTCTTGACGTCGACACACAACTGCAGGCTTTCAAAGGCTTTACGTGCCATGGCCGGACGCCGAGTAGACAACCAGTAACGAAGGTGCTCCCGGTCTTGCGGCGAGCCGCTGAGCTGGTCGGCTTCCAGGGCCGCCTCGATGCTTTTCATCTCTCGTGTCAGTTGCAAGAACGCTTCAGCCAGATGCAGAGTTGCCGCCTGCATCCACCGAGGACTCTGCGTTGAGATGGCGGCTACGAAGTGTTGCTGGGCACGGTCGAGCAGCGCACCCCTGCGCCGCAGCCGCTTAACGACTCGTTTTGGATTCACAACGTTGAGCGAGATCAGTGATGACTCCAAGGCAAACAGGTCGCCCAGCAGGAGTTGCTGTCGCGCCACGTACCAGGGGGCCAAGGGCTCTTTCAGCGTGCTTAGAAGAGTTCCAGCGCGTCGAAGGTGGTGGGCGGCTTTTCTGCGCTGGTGTCGCAGAATCTTAATGTCGGCGAGTTCAATGTGAATTCGTACCCGGTCATCGGCTGTTGACCTGCCTCGTAGAAGACACCGTAGTCTGCGATCGGATCCTATATGGTTGCCCTGCCGCCCTTCCAGGATGGCGATTCTAAAGAGTGCGTCCCGGCTCAGGCCTTGAGACCCGTTTGATCCCGCGAGTTGCAAAAAGAACTGCTTCGCTTTGCCGAGGTTGCCGAGGATCTCGTAGCAACTGCCACAGTTATAGAGAGAGGGTTCTCGCAGCGACGCAGATAGCTCGGGCATTGCCAGTAGTTCTTTGTAGATCTGAATCGCCTGCTCGCATTGCTCTGCATCTTTGAGTTGCCCTGCCTGTTCAAACAGAACGCGAGAATCCGCCAGAACCGACGAAGGAATAACCAATGCAAGCAGGAAGAAGAGGCTGCACATAAGCGCTGCCGTCTTGTTGAGGCGAGCAAGGGTATAAGAAGCAGTCCACCTCGGCCGTGGTGGTTGCCTGTCCGCACCCTTCATTGAAGGGGGGGATCGCATGGCTGCATTAGGCTCCCCTAGCAGAAGGGGCGCGCACAACACCCAGAGGTAAACCCCAGACAGTAGTACTAGGGCGCGAGACATTTTGTGACCATTCCCGAACCGCGCAGAACTACTTCTTGTGCCTCACTTTAGGATGAGGTGGTCGTCATTCGCAAGCTCTGTTGCTCAGGTCCCGCCCGGATGCGATCGCGATGCTGGACGGTGTTGTCTCGGCAGCGTCGTCATCTTGACAGGCTGCCGGACGAGGACTAAACCACTGCTCGTGGGCTTCTCGACCTCTTCTCGCATTGCAGGCTTCATCGTGGCATTGACTGCCCTGGGCCTTTTGTTGGGCGGCTGTCCCAAGCCGAAGCCTCCTGCGCCGCCCGTGGTCGAGGCCCCACAGAAACCAGCCATCGCTATCGAAGACGTCGCTCCTGCTGAGACGATGCAGGGCGTGGGCGTGACAGTGCATCTTCTCGGTTATGGCTTTGTGGATGGCTCTGAGGTGGAGTTAGGTGGGCAGAAGACGCGCGGAGTGGATGTCATTGACGACGGTGAGTTGAGTTTTCGCGTCAGGGAGGACGAGCCAGTCGGCCGCCACGACATCAAGGTCACCACCCCTACGGGAGAGGTCGCGCTGCTCACCGACGCTTTTCTGGTGAAGCAGCCGCCAAGCACCGACTCGGACTGTGGTCTGTTGACAGTACGCTTTGAGTTCAATGAAACCAGTCTGACTGATTCTGCGCGCCAAACCTTGGCGGCCAA
>Ga0163180_10002485_pt1 | contig 10299 bp, 16 predicted proteins | sample AtlANTMetagenome_2_FD_109647 | JGI IMG/M metagenome (GOLD analysis project Ga0163180, IMG submission 109647) | Marine eukaryotic phytoplankton communities from the Atlantic Ocean - Atlantic ANT 4 Metagenome | ecosystem: Environmental > Aquatic > Marine > Oceanic | place: North Atlantic Ocean...
AACTTACCACACGTGATGATATAAGAGATCTTGTTTCTGAAGAACTCGATACATTACTAGAAGAATTAAAAATTACTAGACAATAGGAGATTAAAATATGTCTGAAAAAACTAAATTAAGAACTCATCAAACACGCGTTATTTCAAATGAAGATTTTGAAAAATACGTAGTTATACCTAAAGATCAATTAGATATAGTTTATAACTATGTTTCAATTCTTGATAGGCAATTAAACCATTTACAAAAAATATTACAAGTGAATGGCATTAATGATAGCTACTATAATGAAGGTATTACATTGACCTTAAAAGATATTAAAATTGAAGGTGTTGATACTGAAAAGAGAGTAGCAACCATTACAGGCAATGGTAAAAGAGTGGTGTATTAATATGAGCAGAAAAAACTATAAAAGCTTGGTTAAAATCTTAGCACGTAACAATATTAACTTTGATGATCATTCAGAATTAATAGGTTCTATAATGTCTTGGTTTAAAGAAGATAATATAAACTTTTGCAAATATACTTTTGAAAATGCATTAAAAGAGGAGTTAAAAAACTATGAGTAAACCTTTTAAAAAAGATGCTATCACAGATAGTGAATTACAAGTAATGCTTAACCATATAGATTTATATTTTAATCAATGCTCAATTATGGATGATCCTAAGATGATGAAAGATTGCTATCTTTTAGCTAAAGATGATTTTTTAAATAAATATTCATGGATATCTGAAGAAGAATATAATTTGAATAGTGAAAGATTTAAATTTGAATGAGTTAAGAAATCTATTACTAGTAATTGTTTTAATCTTAATAATTGCTTCAATAATATAAAATAAATTTAAAAGATCAGCTTAAATAAAGTTGATCTTTTTTTTATGCCTAATAACTTCCTAAATAATTCTAGATCTTAAATAAACAGTGCTTGGACCACTGGAGATATTTTACGCATAGTAGCTCTGTATTGATTGACTTGAAGGTAAATTGTCACATGATAGGAAATTATTTTGACCTTGACGCTTAATAATAAGCTTTGAAGTATCTGTCTTATATAGAACTCTTGAGAATAGTGTAATATTATATAAGTTTTTAATATATTCTTTGCATAGGAGGGATAGGGGTAGTAGGGGGGTATACCTATGCGTATACGTAGACCCTCAATTTTTTATTTTTTTTTGGTTTTTGACTTTTTGCCACCATCAGCGTACAAGTTATTGAATGTTGTACTAGGATCTAAGTAGCTCTCATGTTGTTCTGCTGAGTGCAGCCATTGTGAAGGTGCAAAGTCTGGAGGTCCTTCACCTGTTCTCCAGAGTGCAGGATTGGATACACGTACTCTATTGTTAGGCAGGGCGACAAAGTTGCCTGTCCACTTCCCGGCATCTAACAAATACAACACATGACTTTGTTTATGCTGTGCAGGATCGTCTGCTATGTCGTTATTTGTGTAATCAACGGTAAAGAGGTATTTACCTTTATAGAAATTATTATCAATTTTACAATACCACAAACTAGAACTAACTCTATCCATCACTACTACACTGTGATCTCTAGATTCACAATCCCAAGGTTGTGTTATGTGATCTTGCATTGGTTCTGACCAATCATCGAGGGGTATGTCGGCAACAAGAGCTTGTATAGGCATCCTTGCCCACATAGCTCCTCCATGAATGTTTTGCTTTGGTCCGTCTTCTAAGTCAACTTCACACCCGGTAAAAACAACTTGAAAGCTTAAAGACCTATCTGGAATAGAATTTACTGCAATAGCTATAGCGTGTAGAAACTCGCCATGATACTTTTGGTGGTTATGTGTAAATTCTTTTCTAACCCAACAATTAAAATGTGGGATGTTACTAATGAGGTAAGACAAATTACTTCATCTTCTTCATCATCTTACCACCCTTTGACATTTTCTTTGTTTTCTTCATCATTTTACCACCATTCATCATTTTCTTGGCAGCACCACCCTTAGACATCTTCTTAGTTTTTTTATACGCCATTAACTTCTCCCTTTAACTGCACGTAGTTACTTTCAGCTCCACGTAGTATCTCTATATGTACCTCTGAACCTGTTAGTTCAGTATACAGTCGTATTTTACTTCTGTCAAGAAAAAAGTTGACAGATTGCGTTACAACTGTATAATAAAAGATAGCAGAGATACTCTGCTGTCAGTGTATGGGGTTGTTGTTGAATATAAGTGCGTTAGGGATTCCAGTTATACTTCAACGTGTAATAGTTACTTTTAGGCAATTCGTAAGACCTATTAAGATAAACTTCCCCTACACTTCGATATGATTGTATTTGTGTTAATTGTTATGATCGGTAACAATGTTGTCCATAAAGATCTTGAGTTTTACGATGTAGATCGCTGTAAATATTTTGCTAACCGTTTAAATACACAACCACCAATACCAAATAAAAACGGAAAGCCAAAAAGAATTACAGCTTACTGCCAACCTTTAACCAAGAAATAACGGAGAGTTTATGACAACACAAGAAGATCTAACAGAAATGAGAAGTGCAAAAACACAAGAGGAAACTGGAGATCTACAAAAGATTAATGTAGCACCTAATGAACCAGTACAGTTAGATTTTTTTAATTGGATGGATAGTAAAACACAGAAAGAGAAAGGTAAGTCGTTTTATCAATGGTTATCTGATTTGCTTTAATATGTAACAGAGAGGGGAGTTATGTTAGATCCTGTCACATTAAGTGCGGCAGTCAGTGGAGCAACAGCAGCATACAATGGCATAAAGAAAGCCATTATGTTGGGAAGGGAGATGGAAGATTTAGGTGGACAGTTGTCTACTTGGATGACAGCAGTCAGTGATGTAGATAACATTCACAAGAATGCTAACAATCCTTCTACATTCGATAGAATGTTTAACGGTTCGATTGAGAGTGTTGCAATTGAAAGTTTCGCAAGTAAAAAGAAACTAGAGAAACAAAGAGAAGAGCTACGTAACTTTTTAATTGGTAATTATGGGTTAAAAGCTTGGGATGATTTAATTAAAGAAGAAGGTCGTGTAAGAAGAGCTAGACAAGAAGCTGTTTGGAAAAAAATAGAACAGAAAAAAATGATTAGAGATTACACCATTATGGGTATTGCAGGTTTAATTGGTTGTAGTGCTGTAGGGTGGATGGTATGGATCGTAAGTCTTTCTATTTAGCTTTGTTAACAATATTTGTTTTTGTTTATTTGTTTGCAGGTATAGTTAACGCAAAGAAAATGACAACCTGTAGATTAGCTAAACAGGTTTTAGTAAACAAACAAAGGGTATGTGTATTTATAGGAGCAAATGGAACACAGTATAACGAGTATGTACCTTATGATGCAGGACCTTGTCCTAGAGATTATCAATGTCCTTATAGACCTAATGAGAAACCGTTTGATCTTAAGAGTGTAATAAACAGTATAAAGAACCAATTTAAATAAAAGAGGAAACAATGAAATATAGTCAAGATTATTCTTTTAGCAAAGGAAGAAGAGGTATTTCAAAAGATGAAAAAACATTTAAAATAACTCCTGTAGAAGGTGGAGCAGGTTTAGCTTTAGCAGCTCTTTTTCTAGGTAGAAATAAAAAGAAAACATCTAATGTAAAACCACCACCGTCAAAACCAAAGTTTTCTAATGTTCAAGTTCCTGTTGGTAAACCAAAACAAACTCGTAAACCACAAACATTAAAAGAACAAAAAAAGCCATTTACAAGAACTAAACGTATGGAAGGACTTAAAAGATCAGTAATAGAAGGTATTAACGCAGCTCGTAAAAAATTTCGTGATGAAAAAATACCAGAAGGTTTTCCAAATAAAAAAGATTAATGACAGCATTAACTAAAATAAAAATAAACGAGAAACAAGAAAAGTTTCTTGACAACTTAATATCTAATGGTGGTAATATAACTAAAGCTTGTGTTGATGCAGGGTACAGTCCTAACACAACAAACTGGTTAATGAGGAAACTAAAGGATGAGATTATTGAAAGGACTAAGCTTCACTTGGCTAGTGCAGGAGTTAAGGCGGCAAGTCGTATCATTGAAGCTTTGGATGCTGATGGTAGTATCCCTGCTAATCAATCAGATGTACGAATACGTGCAGCCAATGATATCTTGGATAGAGTGGGTGTATCAAAACGTCAAGAGATACATACTCAAACTGAAATACTTCATGGGGTTGTGTTCTTACCTCCTAAACAAGAGCAAAAAGATATTCCATACGAAACAATAGAGGGAAATTAAATGAAGAAAAGACAAAAATTAAGTTTAGGTGGAGAAGCAATGTTTTTTTCTGATCCAGTTAATAAATATAGAAAGCCACAATTTGCTGATCCGGGATATGGTAGAGGTGCTAATTCTGGTTTTTATAAAGAAATAAAAAAAGATCCAACTATTAAATTACCAAATTATTTTGGATCAGGTGGCTTTAAAAAAGGATTAAAATAATGGTATTACCGGGTGCAGATAAAACAGTAAAGATAGATCCAGATGCTGAACTAACAAGAGAACCACCATCTTTAACAGATGATGAAAGAATTGCTATCGAAGCAGCAAGTGATGTTAATAATACAGAGGGTGTTACTCTTGAACAAAAACAACGACATTATAATAGAATGTCTGAAGTGTATCCTAACATAAAAGGTATGCTACGTGAAGCTTTAGAACTACCACAAAAGAAATATGGTGGTGGTTCAGTTAGGTCTAATAGAGGATATTAGTGTTTGAACGCATTGACGTTAAAAAACTAGGACCACAGATAAAAATACACCGACATAAAGGTCGATCAACAATAATAAAGGCTAAGAATGGCAAGACCAAAACTAAAAGAGGGCGAAAAAGGTAAGTATAATACCTCAAGAGCTGTTCTTGCTAGAAAAAAAGTAACAAAACAGCTTAATTTAAGACGTAAAGAACTCGCTAAAGTAGAAAAACAGAAGCAAAATGCTATACAAAAGCGAGATACAGTTAAAAATGCTCTTAATTTAATTAAAAAAGGTGGTGTAACAGAGCAAGAATTTATAAAAACACTACCAAAAGAGGTAAAAGAAGCTGTTGAAAGTGGTGTAGAGATCACTTTTAAGCCAAATAAAGGTCCTCAAGAGCAGTTTTTATCAGCACCAGAGAAAGAAGTCCTATATGGTGGTGCAGCAGGTGGTGGTAAGTCAGCAGCAATGCTAATGGATGTGTTAAGATACGCAGATAACCCTAATCATAGAGGTTTATTGCTACGTAGGACACTAGGAGAGCTATCAGAGCTTATAGATCAGTCTAGAAAGCTCTATCCAAAGGCATTTAACGGTGCTGTGTACAAAGAATCAAAGAATTTATGGATATTTCCATCAAAAGCAACAATACAACTTAGTTATGTGGACAAAGATTCGGATGTTATACGTTTTCAAGGGCAAAGTTATACATGGATTGGTGTAGATGAGCTTGGGCATTATCCTACTCCATATGTCTGGAACTACCTCAGGTCGAGGTTACGGACCACAGATCCAACAATCCAGACGTATATGCGTTCCTCTGCTAATCCCGGTGGTGCAGGTGGTTGGTGGATTAAAAAGATGTTTATTGATCCTTCTCCTGCAGGTGAACCGTTTTGGGCAACAAATGAGGAAACTGGTAAGACATTAATTAATCCTACTACGAATAAACCTTTGTTTCAACGTAGATTTATACCTGCTAGACTAACAGATAACCCATATCTTACAGCTACAGGTGAATATGAAGCAATGCTTCTATCTCTTCCTGAAGTTGAGCGTAGAAGATTACTAGAAGGTGATTGGGATGTTGCAGAAGGTGCAGCATTCTCAGAGTTTAACAGGTTAGATCACGTGGTAGATCCATTTGATTTACCTACAAACTGGACAAGAATAAGAGCAGCAGACTATGGTTACGCTAGTCCTTCCTGTGTACTTTGGGGTGCTGTTGATTGGGATAATAATCTCTGGATATACAGAGAGTTGTATGCAAAAGGTCTGACAGGTGAAGCTTTGGCACAAGCAGTAATGGAAGCAGAACGAAATGATCCACCAATGATGATATCTGTATTAGATGGAGCTTGTTGGTCAAAACACGGTACAGGACCTTCAATTGCAGAAACAATGATAAGAAACGGAGTTCGGTGGATACCTGCCGACAAAAACCGTGTATCAGGTAAGATAGAAGTTCATAGACGGCTACAAAAAAATGATTATGATGAACCACGCTTACGAATATTCTCTACCTGTACAAATCTTGTAAGAACTCTACCAACACTACCAATCGCAAAGACAAATAGTGAAGATGTAGATACTCACGCAGAAGATCACGCATACGATGCGTTACGCTATATGGTTATGACTAGACAAACAAATCTACCAAGATATACTCAGTTTAGTTCTGACCTAACAAAAAAATATAAACCAGTTGATGAAGTATTTGGATATTAAATATGACTACTGTAAAACAAGCACAAACTGCAACAATAAAATCATTAGGTTTAAGCATATCTGACCAAAATTTTTTAAGAAAATCTCCTACAGGTCTTACTTTACGAGAAGCTATTTTTATATCCGATAATAATGTTTCAAATAAATTAATTGCTTCTCAAGGAGAAGGTTTAAAATTAGGTAAAACAGATTTAACTATTAATTTGTTAAAAGAAAAAAAACAAACAAAAGAATTAATAGAAAATTATTTTGAACCTTTTGTTAATAAAAAAGGAATTTCATTAGATTCTTTTTTGGATTCATCATTTGAAGATTTTGGTAAAACAGAAGTATTTGATATTTTTCAAGATATTACAAAAACTAATAATGTAAAATTTGCAGATGAATTTGGAACAAGAGTAAACAAATTAGCTAAAGTTTCTAAAGTATATGACGATATTGTAAAAGGTATAGAAAGTAAAATATTAGGACCTAGTGTTGCTTCAATTTTTAGCGATTTAGGCAGTAAATTAAAAGAAGATACACATCCTAATGTTTTACCTTTTAACAAAATAGAAAAAATAAATAATTATTTTGATAGAATTAATTTTATACAAGCTAGAAACTCTGTTGATTTACGTAATATGAAAAGTTCTTTTATGGGAAATGTAAATCAAAAAAATATAAATACGTATGCTAAATTGTTACAAGCAAATTTTCAATTAGGTGCAGGAAAAGATTTAGTAACTCTTTTATCTATTGCAGGTATGAGAAATGCAGAAGCACTTTCTTTAGAATTATTTGATGATGAAGCAGATATTAAAACAGAATTAGATCCAGTAACAGGAAAAGAAATTAAAGGAGATCCTACAGATTCAAAAAGAAATTTAGAAAGATCTACTTTTAGAAAATTTACAGATACTGATGGTGTTCAAAGATATCATATTTTTGTTCCAAAACAAGTTACAAAAACACCTCAACCTTTAGATTACACAGTAGGTAATAAATTAGGAAAACTTTTAGAAACAAGAGCAGCTATTGCTCAACAATTAGGAAGTAGACAGTTATTTGCTTTACCTACAATTGACTATTTTACTGCTCAAGCAGAATATGATTTAGGAAATATATCAAAAAAAGAGTTTGAAATTAAAATAAAAAATTTAAAAAGTCCTATAGAGGGTGCTTTTTCTTATGGTATTATAGGTAAAGATGGTAATGTTGTTGAATCAAAAGCAAAGTCACAAACTTTAATAACTAGAATGTTTAATACTTTATTTGGGTATGATTCAAAAAAAGGTATGTATACTCAACCTATACCTAGAATTGCATATAATGCAGACTTAGCAGATACTGTTGGAGTATTTAAAGCTCATGGTTTAAGAAAATTTATGGCAACAAAGAGTGATGATTTTATAAAATTTGTGGGTGGATCTTTAGATGCACAACAAAATAAAAACTTTATTATTTCTTTTTTACAAGGAAGAGTTGGAGAGTTAGATCCTTCTATTTTACAAGCTACAACTTATGTAGTAAAAGAACCTTATAAAAATAGACAACAAGTTGCAACTTATATGGATGAGTTTACAGATTATCTTTTACAAGAATCTGGTAATGGTTCTTTTGCAGCTCATATTAACGAAATGACTGTAGGATCTACAGCACAAAAAATTGGAAATATGACCAACAAAGGTGTAGGTAGTTTAGTAGGATTTCAAGGTGGTAAAAGAAATGCTACATACTTTGATAGCGATAAATCAAATAGAAAATTACCGGGAATAGATGCAGCACAAACAGAAGTTTATGAACCTATTCCTGAAAGAGCTACATCGGTAGAAAAACCAGAAGTATCAATTGATAAACAAAAAGAAATAGATATAACAAAAGGATTAAATAAATTAGAAATAGAAGGTAATTCAAATATTACAGAAGAATATTATAAGGCTAGAAAAAATAATCCTGCAAGAGCTACAGAAATAGAAAAAGCTATTCTTAATAAAGAATATATTGAACCAGAAAAAATACAACAAAAAGTTCAAACTTCTGTTCCAGTAAAAAAACAAGTATCTGAAGGAGTTTATCCAGAAGTTATTACAGAACAACCTTCTGTAGAAGATACAAAACAACCTGTTGAAAAAGAAACAAAAACTCCTAAAACTGGTTTTTTTAAAAAAGTAGGAAAGTATTTACCTTTTGTAGGAGCTGCAGCAGGAGTTCTTTCAGCAGAAGAAGCATTAGCAAAAAGTCCTAGTGAATTTCTTTTATCTGATGATGAAGATATAGAAAAAGCAAAACAACGACAAAATATTAGAGCAGGACTTAACTTGCTAGAAGGGGTTTCACCTATACCTTTAGATTTATCCATACTTAATTTAGCTAATCCTATTATTCCGGGAGAAAAGTATGATTTTAATTTTAAAACTTTAGGTGAACAATTAGCTCCAACCACACAGGAAAGAGCTAATAATATCGATAATCAAATGAACAACTTATTTGTAAAAGGAGAATAATATGCAATTTGATAAAATGAAATCTATGCAAGGTGATATGAATCCTGTGGATGGTAACAATCTCTATAGAGAAGGTTTAGATCCAATGCTTATAGGTCCTACATTTCAAGGTCCTATGCAACAAGATGCACCAAACGCAGGTAGTATTCATGGCAACAACATGGACTTTTCAGGAATGAAAACCATGCATGGCGAGTTATCATCAGCACAAGAAGCAAAGTAAATGGTAGATATAAGGAAGTCTGGAGAAACAGACGAAGAGCAAGAACTAGATATTCCTGAAGAAGCAGGAGTAATTGGCTACGTATATGATAAGTTTGAAGATGCAGAAAATGGTCGTTTTTCTGATGAACAACGATGGCTTGATGCATACAAAAATTATCGTGGTTCAGAGAATGAAGAATACAGATCCTCTGAGCGTAGCAAAGTCTTTGTAAAAGTAACAAAGGTAAAAGTTCTTGCTGCGTATGGGCAAATAATTGATATATTGTTTGCTAACAAAAGATTTCCTATATCTGTCACATCTACACCAAAACCAGAAGGTATAGCTGAGTTTGCTCATCTTAAAAATCCACAGCAAAAACAACCAGATGTAGGACCTGAAGGTTTTGCAGGAGATGGTATGGAGTTGCTTCCCGGTGCATTAGAAGCTACTATGCCTGATAAACCCTTTCTTGGTGGTCTATCCACTAAGTTTGGTGAATCAGAAAACCTTATTGCAGGTAAAGCTACTATGGGTGAACCACAGATAGAACCTGCAGCAATGGCTGCACTTAACATGGAAAAGGTAATACAAGATCAGTTAGTAGATAGTAATGCCGTTAACATATTTAGACACGCATTATTTGAAGCTTGTCTTCTTGGCACAGGTGTAATTAAAGGACCGTTTAGTAATACTAAAACAGTACATCGTTGGAATGGTGTTGGTGAGGAAAGAACTTATGCTCCTTATGATAAAACAATGCCATCGATTGAAGCTGTATCGTGTTGGGATTTTTATCCAGATCCTTCTGCTGTTTCTGTTGATGATTGTGAGTATGTAATACAACGTCATAGATTTAACAGATCACAAATGCGTGGTTTAATTGGTAAACCTTTCTTTGATAAAGATGCTATATCAGAATGTATAGCTAGAGGACCTAACTATGTTGAACGAGGTTATGAAGGTAGTTTGTATTCTGATGAAGCAAACGACTTACGTTATCGTGAAAACAGATATGAAGTTCTTGAGTTCTGGGGTGTGCTTGATAGAAAGATGGCTGAAGCTGCAGGAATAGAAATACCAAAATCTAATGACGATAGTGATTCTGTATCTGTAAATATCTGGGTATGTAATAATATGATACTTCGTGCTATGATGAATCCATTTACACCAGACAGATTACC
>Ga0163180_10002486_pt1 | contig 10292 bp, 6 predicted proteins | sample AtlANTMetagenome_2_FD_109647 | JGI IMG/M metagenome (GOLD analysis project Ga0163180, IMG submission 109647) | Marine eukaryotic phytoplankton communities from the Atlantic Ocean - Atlantic ANT 4 Metagenome | ecosystem: Environmental > Aquatic > Marine > Oceanic | place: North Atlantic Ocean...
AAGTGAAGTAACGCGTACAGATACCAACCACGGGTTAAACATGGTGTGGCTATTGAGCAATCCTCCATTTACACTCAACTACAATAAGTGAATAGATTCTCCCCCAACAATTTTTGATCGGCACTGCAATGTTTAGGACGCTTTCAACTTTCTTGGCTATTGGATCCTTGCTTTTACTTGGGGTATCGTCGCCTGCGGACGATACTCAAACCAACAAAACTGCACATCACAGCGGAGATAAAGTACCCAACTTCAAGGTCAAAACTCTCGACGGTAGAAAGACAACGCTCCGCGCGATTCAGTCTGATGAAGACTCTAATTCGAGTGGTGTAACGGTGCTTACTTTTTGGTGTTCGTTCTGTGGTAGCTGCCGCATGGTCGACCAACCGTTGAGCGACTTATCACAAAAGTACAAAGGTAAAGTTGCGGTTCTAGCTCTCGATTCAAGTGCCGGCGAAGAAGCTCGCACGATTTCCAAAGTACTCGAAGAGAAGAGTTTAGAGATGCCAGTGCTGGTTGACGCCACGGGAAAGCTAGCGGATCTATTTGGCGCCAAGATGACAACCACAACGATTGTGATCGATTCAAACAGCATCATTCGCTATTGGGGACAATTCAAGCATGGAGATCATGCACTTGCAGAGCAGGCAATTGAAGCCGTATTAGCAGGTAAGGCACCACCTCACGATCACACCAAAGAACGTGGCTGACACATCGAACGACGTTAGGATTCCGTGAGAATCCTGTCTTGCTTTCTAGCCGGTACCACGCATTCCCGTGGATACACCCTTAATGGTCATTTGAGTTTGGTATTCCAGATCTGCCAGGTACTCTTCACTGTCATTCTCAGATGCAGCAGCACGTCGGTTCATTAACTCGATTTGCAGTAGATTCAATGGCCCTACATATCCATTTCGGACACTGATTGATCGTTGCAGCCAACTTGCCTTATCTAATAGTTGTTCAGATCCTGTTAATTTAAGGATCGCTGCCAGAGTGTTTTCAAACTCCGTTTTGATCATGCTCGTCAGTTCATCCCCACCTTCGAGTCCGTTGCCAAGTTGAGCATAGCGGCTGAATACAGGCATGTTCGTTTTTGCCAATGCCAAGGCTGCATTATCAATGATCACCTTAAAAAAGGTCCATTCATCGTACATATTTTGCAGCACATCGAAGTTACCCGCATCGTCAAACTGTTTACATGCCGAGCCAATTCCAAACCACGCTGGAATGAGGCAACGACATTGCGTCCACGAGAACACCCAAGGAATCGCTCGCAGGTTTTCGACTTTGTCCCCTTGTCGACGTTTGGACGGACGAGAACCGATTGGGAGTTTCTCAATCGCGTTGATTGGGGTTACCTGGCGGTAATAATCCGGAAACCCTGAGTGATCCACAAGCTCACGATAGGCAGCTCGTGACTGGTCAGCTAATTGTTGAATGGTCTCCTGCCACGGTGATGAATCCACCGCCGAGTCATCAGACAGCTTTGACAATACTGCACAAGCTAATTGCTCAAGGTGACGACTGGCAATATGAGGATTGTCGTATCGATCTGAAAGAATCTCACCTTGTTCTGTGATTCGCAACGTACCGTTGAACGAATCTTCCGGCAGCGAAAGAACGGACTTCGCAGCTGGCCCACCGCCTCGACCAAGAGAGCCGCCTCGGCCGTGGAAAAACGTCAAGTTGATCCCAAATGCTTCAGCCACTTTGGACATTCGCCATTGCGACGAATAGAGTCCCCATTGGCCGGCGAGATAACCACCGTCTTTTGTACTATCACTGTAACCAATCATGACTGTTTGGTTATCACCCTGAAGTTTCAGGTACGCTCGATAGACGGGATCATTGAGTAGAGATGACAACGTCGCATCTGCGTTTTTTAAGTCCTGGATCGTTTCGAAAAGCGGTACCAACGGTAACTGACATAGGCTGTCCTGTTCGTCACCACCATCAACCGACTCAGACCATTTCCATAGCCAAAGTACGGTCAGTAAATCACTCGGTGTTCGAGTCATACTGACAACATGGCCACCAATGGCTGGCGTCCCATAGACTCTTGCAGTTCGCCGCATTATGGAAAACAACTCGAGAGTCCGCGTCGTGTCCTCTGACAGCACGGCTGAGTCTACAGAAAGCTGACACCCTAATGTACTTAGCAGTAACTCATGACGTTGCTCTTCTTCAAGGTTTTCAGGGGCGTCGTGTTTACCCGTTGCCTTCCAAATATCATTCATCACGGCGGTATAGACACTCGAATCCTGTCGAATATCCAGATGCATGATGTGGAATCCAAATATGCGAATTTGGTCCAGCCATGGTTGAACTTCGTTTTCAGCGATGATCGAGTTACCGGTTGCCCTCAAGCTGTCGCGAATGATAGTCACGTCACAATGTAGTTCCGAGGCAGATGTATAAGCACCTGAGATGTTGGCGGCACGATCGGTCATTCCTAGTGTTGCCGTTTGAGTAAGTCGCCAACGAATGACCTGAATCCACTGCCTGTAGGACTCGCTTGGCGGTACACGATCCAATAGCGATACAAGTTCCGGCCAGCGATGCTTCGCGGTGGCAACCGAATCCAAAATGGACTTTCCAGTTTCTGAATCTTCATCAGAGATACAAAGAGACCGCCCGAGATTCTCACATTGCTGCAGATGGGCATCCAATGCAGCTTCGCGTAACCATTCGAATGTTTGTGCCGTGACATCCGGAGTTACAAATGGATTTCCGTCACGATCTCCACCGATCCACGAGCCATAAACAAAAAGAGGGTTCGTCTTTTTGACTTCGGGATAGTAGTCGGTTAACGCCTGGCGCAAATCATGCGCCACACGTGGAACGATATCCCACAACACATCTTTGTAGGCCAGACCGCGTTTTACTTCTTGCAACACCGTGGGCCGTCGCGAACGGATAAAGTCTGTTTGCCAAAGTTTTCTCAACTGTGCTTTGACTTCACTAGGTATGCGATCCCGATGAGCCGGCAACAATTCAGGTGAATCCTGACGATCAAGCAACTCTCGAAGATCATTTAATAGACGACGTATGGATCGTCGTTTTGCTTCGGTCGGATGTGCGGTTAGTACGAGTTCTATACGGGCATCATTGACGAACTGCTGAACGTGTTCGTCTGATTTCCCTTCATCGTGGAATCGTTTGATAATGGCGCGAACGGTTTCTTTAGCTGGTTCCGGATAAGCATCGCGGTTGCGGCCATGTAACACTCGAATCCGCTGTCGATCTTCAGCTAGATTGGACAGTTCTAGAAAAATGGTGAAGGCGCGGGTGAGTGTATTGATTTGTTCGTCATCGACACTTGCGATGATAGAGTCCAATTCAGCTTCACGTTCCCTGTTTCCAGTGCGTAGCTCACGAATCATTTTGCGAACAGTTTCGACAAGTTCGAATCCTTCATCGCCATCTATTTCACGAATGACATCGCCAATCAGTCGGCCTAGTTGATCGACTTCTTTACTGAGCGTTGAGAAGGACGGTTTCGTCATGAATCTCGAGTGACTAATGAGCTTGAATGGATCTGGAAAAGGCTGAAGCAAGTGTTTACCTCAGAAGCTTCAGTTTATTTCGGATGAGCCAAATCGAACAGTGGTCAGAGATGTGAGAGATACGGCAATTGACGTGGATCTATTGGCGACAACTAAACAACCGTCAGGTCGGAATTATCCTAGCGTCGTCCGGCAGAACGAAGCGACCACGGGCGACAAAACCCCATATACGTCAGTCGCTGCACCTAACAACGACTGACGTATATGCGGAAGCCAAGTTTGAGGAATTTCAAATATGCACGTTAGTGTGTACGCGGTGACGACATCGGCTGGTCACAGGGTCCCGGAATTCCTTGCGATATATAGAACAGCAACTCGGCGAAGTCGACACGGCGTCTCTCGATGTCGTTGAAGGATCTTATGATGGTTGGGTCCACAGGATCCTGCACCTCGATCCCTGTCATGAATCCGGAGAGAAAGGCTGGATTTCCAAGCGATGTTGGCAAGTTGTTGTTTGACGGTATGCCGATGTGAACGAACGGCGTGTCCGTCTCAACTTGGTGACATCCATTGCATGTATTCACTGCAAACAGATGGCGGGCTTGTGAGGAAACATTCTCAGGTTCCCAAGGGACTCCAAATGGTGTGGGAGCTGCACTACCGAGTACCGACGGTGGTATCTCCATTCCCGAATTGACGATGAATCCCATAATCATACGACCTAACTGTGTACCGTTAAAGAAATTAAAGTCTGGAGTTTGTGCTACAGGAGTTTGAATCAGACTGCCAGAGTCCGTTTCCAGAGCGAACTCACGTAGTTCCCAGGGTCTGGCCAGACCTATTTCATTAGTACGTAGTTGATTTAAATGCGAACTAATAAGTGGTCGACCTGCGGGCAGGGCCGAAAAGTCAAGATACGCATCCGTAAACTTGCGTGTGATGATGGAAAGCTTTTTTATGTAAGTGTCAGTACCGATGGGGAATTGCCCGAGTTCGTGCCATCTTAGGGCCCATTGCTGGAGTTGATTAAAATTGGTTGCCGCCAGATTGTATTCGAAGATAGCGGTGAAACCGCCTCCAAGCTGCTGGCCATTCTCATCCAGCACAGCAAAGACAAATCTCCCTTCACCGGCGGAGAAAATATCCTCACAATCAAATGATCGCATATCCATGCGATTTACAATGGCAAGTAATTTGAATGGAGCTATTGTTAAATCAAGTTCATTGCCGCCACTTGCTTCTAGCCATGGATCAATGACCAATTCCTGCATGGAGGTTCTAGCCGGCGAATTCCCAAACCCAACGGGTTGATCGACCAACCATTGCTCTAACCATGTCTGGACGAATTGTGATGTGTCCTGATTTGTGGACATTTGCTCCATCAGATACTTGAAAGTCCAGTATGGTGTGTCGCTTGTAGGATCAGTTAGTATGGGATGCTCGATGACACTTAGATCTGTGATAACTAGCTCTCTTTCCGGATCAATAGAGCTCGGACTTATAGGATCAAGGCTTGGATCAGGTTGAGCAAACACTGAGCCCAAAGCGCTGAACATGTAAGTCATTAGTACGGTTGTCGTCACTAGAGTTTTCAAAGATGTCTTCATGGAATGTTCCTTTGTCGGTCGGTCCAAGTAATAATTGCCCCCATAGCCAATAATTACTTCCAACGCAGATTCCATGCCAAACGCGTTCAAATCTCCAAAAAAGGTCCTTCGGCCAAGTATTGCGTGAATAAAAGGCTGCTAGTGGTGCTCAAGCATCAGTTTTGTTGACAGTTGGTACACCAAAAATGCACAGTGTTTAAAAATGCAACAATTAAGCCGGTGTGTTTGATCATAGCCTTATTGAATTAAACCGTTAAAATAGTGGCTTATATGAGTTTTCTGGCGTTAAAAGTTTGTTCTCGTTTTTTGCCGCCCAGAAAAGAGATGAAGTTTTGTCCGGTGCCGGGCAATAAAGAGTTGGAAGTGATTCGATGTATCGCAATTGATTAGTCGATGACTTCACTTCAGAGGACATGAACAAGGGTAAATTCTGTTGGAGTTAATCTGTTGAAGCGTTACTTCATTTTGTCGATGTATCTATACGCGTCATTAGCTTTGTCGGAGTGGGCGTGTGGTAACACATTGTTATCCCATTTTGATGAGCCAGCCTCTGTAGGAATTGATGAAACAGCACTTGCCGATGCTGTGTCCATCATTCGAGATTCCGTTGACGGGAATGAAATACCTGGTGCAGTAATCTTGGTAGCGCGCCGCGGAAAAGTCGTACTGCATCAAGCGTTTGGATACCGAGATATCGATGAACAGGTGAGATTGCAGAAGGACTCTCTGTTTAGGATGGCGTCCAACAGTAAAGCGTTAACAGCAGCCGGCGTTTTAGTATTGGTTGATGATGGCCTGATTGATCTAGATGAACCTATAGGAACTTATTTACCGGCTTTTGCGAATGAAAGTTGGCAACCTGTCACGATCAGGCACTTACTGACACACACAAGTGGATCTCCAATTGACAGGTTGTTTATTACTCCACTATTACCGCGTGATGCGGATAAGTATCCCAATCGGTTAATTGCGGAAGTTAACCGGTTTGCCAACACTCCACTCAAGGAGTCACCGGGTAATAAATATTCCTATAACAATGCCGGTTACAACATACTCGCTGCAATGATTGAAAAGATCACTGGCTCCTACAAGCAGCATTTAAGGCAGCGGATCTACGAACCGATCGGGATGTTGGAAAGCTGCAATCATGAATCCGACGCTGACAACGCGCGTATGTCCACTGTCTTTGTTAGGCAAGAGGATGGTTCATGGAAGGCGGGATGGAAACCACATGATCCGCCGAACTGGCCGTTCCCGAGGGGTTCGGGAGGGATGGTCTCCTCCGCCTTAGACTACACCAAATTCTGCCAAATGCTTCTTGGCGGCGGTGTTTATAACGGAAAGCGTGTGTTGTCCAAAAGCTCTGTTAGGGAGATGACCGGAGTTCAAGTTGAACGCATACCAGCAGCAAAGAACTACGGCTTGGGATGGAAAGTGTCAGAAAAGAACGGTGTGTTTTCCCATACTGGTTCAGATGGAACGTATGTGTTTGTGGATCCGGTGCGCGAATTGATTGGAATGGTACTTACGCAGACCAACGGAACAACTCGCCCAAGAGAGAATTTCCGAGTATTAGTGCAACGCGCCTGCAAAAGTGGGATCGATCGAAGTGGCGCAATACGAAACATAAATGAAGGTCGGTTTGATGGGTTCTACAAAGATATCTTTATGGATGGTGGGAAATACCTGACAAGCCGCAAGACTTTACATGCCGCAAATTCACTCACACTTTCATACGAATACTATGCTGGCACTGACCAAAGTAAGCAGAACGAGCTATTGATTGGATCAGATTATGATACTAATGGTGTCCTTCTTTACCCCGATGGGCAGCCCCGTTTTAAAATGCTTTATGTCAATGGTGGCGGGGCAACACGCCACGGAGAGTCCTTGACTGCCAATGGCTTGGATCGCATTCGCGAATTCTATTTCAATGGCGGCAGTTATTGTGGTTCGTGTGCCGGTTCCTTTTTCAGTGGGCGAAATGTTGATAGCCGTACTGAGCCTCGCGAAAGCTATCTGAATATCTTCCCCTACAATACGTTCAACACCGGCATGAAGAATGTGCGAGTTGCACATGTATTGCCAAAGGGGTCACCTTTGCTGAGTTACCGACAGTTTGGGGCAAACAACCGCGTTGATGACATATATCACAATAACGGTAACTGGTTGCCGACTGAGACAATATCGTCGTCAATGAAAAACGTCGAAATCCTAGCAACGTATGATAAGCCTGGACATAAGGTGGATGGGGGAGCAGCAATCTGGGCTTACAAGCAAGAGACGGGCGTTGGTCGTATCGTTAATATTGGATGCCACCCTGAAGGAAGTGAGAGTGGTGACAAATTATTGCTTACAGAATCTTCTTTCTTGTACGCTCTGGATGGTGTCGGAACGCCCATGATTAAATCACACCTTGAATTAAATCAGGTGCGGCAAATGGATCAATTTTCCCAAGACAACCAACCGCAGTTTGCTCGAATTGGAGGATTCCAGTATCACCACTTTACATTTACCGTGCCACCGAGCTCGTTTGGTGACAATCAGCGAATCACAATTGAGTTGAAATCTAATGAATCAACCGATCTGCATCTCTATTTGGCAAGGGAATCGATGGCTTTTCGTAAAAATGCAACACACATGGCAACCGGTAGGCAGGATACCAAGCAAATCACACGCAAGTTAACTCCAGGCCTTTGGCATGCGAGTGTGTTCTGTGCCAAAAGTGTCGATGCAATTGAAGACTCCGTTGCGGGTTTCTATCGCACGATAGGCGATCGTTCAATGCTTCAAGGTCTCTCGTATTCAATAGAAGTTAGACAGGGGCGTGGCAAATAAGGAACGTTCTTTCTGAATCTCATTGCCATATTGAACGTAAGCATTGAAAGTGCCCAAGCACTGGAGAGGGCTTCACAACACCAGCCAGACTCAGAGGGCTTTTGGAAGTAGCTGATATTCTTCGGTTGAAAGTCTATTGATACCTTCGCACCATAAGTGCATACCCTTAGGCAAATTAAGAGTGTATTGATGCCAACAGTTATCCGACGCGCGGCGGAGTATGCCAAAGCTGCTCACGAATCGGTCGACCAACGTCGTAAATTCACGAATAGGCCATATATTGTTCACCCGCTGGCCGTAGCTGAGATTGTTGCATCCGTAACAGATGATAGTGAAATGATCTGTGCAGCGTGGCTCCACGACGTCGTTGAGGATACTCCACGAACTGTTGAGCAAATTGCGGACGAATTTGGCAAATCCATTGCGACGCTTGTCGCTGAGCTTACCAATATTGCCACTGACCGCCAAGGAAATCGGGCGAAACGGGCTGGGATTAACAGGGCGCATACAAGCAGGATCAGTCGCCGCGCTAAAACGATCAAGCTGGCAGACGTTATCGACAACTTAACTGGCATCGTCAATAACGAAGTCGGGAATTTGGATACCGAATGGGCCGGAGAGTATGTTTCAGAGAAAGCCCTATTATAAACGGTTCTTGCGGAGGGAAATCCATTACTTTACGATCGCGCAACCGACCTTATTGATAGATGCAGAATGTTACTGGAAACCGCAACGCTAAAAGACAAAGAGTAGTCTTCAGAGTTTTCGACGCCGCCCCGTCCAGTTAGAGAGCTGTTTTTTTCACTAGTTAACGGTGGAAAACGTAACCCCGAAGAACTGGAACAAATTAGCGTCAAAACAACAAACAACATGAACAACAAAAACCGCGACACACTTTATGTAGACTGGCGTTGGAGATCAACAATTCGGCGGCTATGCATTTTCGGCGCCGTTGGATTAGCCTTATTTATTGTTAAGGAAATCACATACGCTTTTAAACCACCAAACGAAATTGTCCAGTTCGAAGGTAAAGACTACACCGTACCTGTAGATGTGTGGTGGGTATACACCTGGGAAAGAGCGTGGGAGGTCTGGTTGGTGTTGCTTGCCCTGATCGCAATTTATTTCCTAAGGTTAGGCCTCATTGCATATGTTCTATGGTGGAAGAAGAATAAAAGCGAATACAGCTAGGTCAGGAAAAAAGTAAGTTCCAACATGTCAAACATCCCAAAAGAGCCGCTCACGGAAGTGCTTGGTGAAAACGAACCTACCGAACTGCTAGGAGTAAATGTCGCTGCTACCGGTTTCTCGACCGGGGAATACGTTAACTCATTAGGGCAAACAAAGGTAGGGCCAAGCGTAACCTTAGTACTGCTTGATTCTGATGTAAATCTAACCGTTGGTGAAGGCAGTGCGATAACGTTGGGCGAGCATGTGTGGCACGTTAAAAAGGTGGCGATCAAACCTTCAATCGAAACGATGGTCGGGAGTTACTCCTCCAGTCGCGTGGAGATGGTGACGGGGCTAACTGAAGCGATTGCCACAAATTCGTTGGTTGATATTGCTCAAACAACAAAACCTACTCATATAATCAATTCAAAAGTAAATTCAGCTGGAGGCTTAATCTACAATCTAGCGATTCTGATAGCGTTTGGCTTAATCGTTTATATCTACGGAATTGCCTTCGATGATTTCTCTGAGACTGAACTGATTCAGGCAACGCTGTTATGGTATCTGCCATTAGTGTTTGGAATTTATGGACGCACTGCTACCAAGCTTAATCACGCACGTAATCGTGGGATATCAATTAAGAAACAGTTATTTGGCGTTAGTCATTTAGTGCGTTACACGGGTATGATTGGGATGACCTTCTTCTTCCCTTTCCTCGTCTGTCGTAAAGGGCCACCAGTTAAGATTGCACTGGTGGGCTCTGCTATCTGGCTGGTATTGCTCGAAGTATTTTTCGTAGTTATTTGGCCCAGCTTATAACAGGATGAAACCGCAATGCGGTTTTAAACGCTTATAAGGCCGAGTGCCTATATCCGTCCAGCTCAACTAGCTAGATCAAAAAATCAGTGAGAGTTCTATTTGACTCGCAATACCCTCATCGCCCACTTGGGACATTTTGTATGTCGTAGCCTGTCGGTCAATGAGATTCACCATTTAATTCAATTTCTACCCAGCAGTTATAAGTCCGCTGATCGATCGACTGCGACGGCCGAGATGATACCGATGGCAGAGATGCCAGCTTACGAAGACTTGCTAGGAGAGCGTCACCGTCGACCGGCAAATTAGAGGTCGCCCCAGATTTCCTTGAGTACTTCGAAAAAGAACGGGT
>Ga0163180_10002487_pt1 | contig 10290 bp, 6 predicted proteins | sample AtlANTMetagenome_2_FD_109647 | JGI IMG/M metagenome (GOLD analysis project Ga0163180, IMG submission 109647) | Marine eukaryotic phytoplankton communities from the Atlantic Ocean - Atlantic ANT 4 Metagenome | ecosystem: Environmental > Aquatic > Marine > Oceanic | place: North Atlantic Ocean...
TGCTACTTCAGATTGGTATAGACCAGTAAAAGGTATTCCAATTAATCCTAATTTAATCCCTTGCCCATATTATTTACCTGATGATTTTGTATTGATACAGGTTGGATCTACACCAGGTACTACACATTATAGAAGTGGAGATACTATAACTGTTGTTTCTGGTGTTGAGATCTATACTATAATATATGCAGCTTATGATCGTCTTGAAGATGGTGCAGATCTAGGAACTGATAATATTGTAACTGCTATGCTTCTTTGTGCTAGGACTACATAATGGCAAGTTTTGATCTTACAAATAGTATGACTTCTGGTGCTGTTTATTTTGGCAACTACCGAGATCCCAATGATAGGAATAATGTTTTAGGTAGAGAAGGTGGTGGAGGTTCCAATATAGAGTATGAGGAGATGGGTGTTATTCTTTGGTCAACTACGAGCGAAAAATTTTCTTCTATTGTTCGTACTATTAGTGATTTATTTGTACCTAGAAATAGATCTATTTCTGGATTGAGTAATAATAGACCTGGATATTTGACAGGTAGAAGACCTTCCACAGGTCAACAATATCCTAGAGGATATTACAATAAATAAATTCTGGAGGATAGATTAAAGTATGGCTATAAATTTTCCAAATAATCCTAGTAACGGAACAGTCTTTAGTGCTGAAGGAAAGACTTGGATTTTTGATGGTATTACTTGGGTTAATCAATTAGTTCTTCCTGTAGGATCGGCAACTACTCTTGGTGCTTTCAAGGTAGGTAGTGGTTTAGGTGTTAATCCTGTTACTGGAGTACTAACTGTTACTGATGCTCCAGCACTTGCTGGTATATCCACTAGTGGATCTACTGCTTTTAATGACCTAACAGTTACTAATCTAAATGTAACTGGTACTCGTTATGGTGAACTTGCTGGTAATGAGAGTACGGTTGGGACTAGTGGATTTTTATATAATGTAATATCATTTCCAAGAGAGATTAATGTTACTGAGCATACAGAAATCTTTCCAAACATGCTTGATGATATAACATATGTGAAACATGAGAGTGTAACTATTAATGAAGATGTAGATTTAACTATCTCTTCTGGTGATTTTATTATAAACAGGTGATCTATATTTGGTATAAATACAATTAACATTGGTAATCGGATAAATTAATGTCTAGGCTTAGAGCAGATAAAATTGTTAACAAAGCCGCAACAGCAGCACCAGAATTAACTTATGGGGCAGATGTACCAATTGCTGGTACTATTACTGGTGCAGGTGGTATTAATATCACTGGTGTGGCAACCGCAAGTAAATTCGTTGGTGATGGTTCGGGACTTTCAGGTGTTATTGCGTCTGGTACTGGTATCGTTTGTTTTGAAGATGGATCTTTAGTTGGTACAGCAGGGACATTTAACTTTGGAACTAATATTGCTGTATCACCACCCTCTGCTGGTGTAGCAACTATTTCTTCAGTTAACACAGATACAAATACAACTTATGGTTTCTTATCACAGAACGATGGAAACGGTAATGCGATTTTAAGATTAGCGGGATCAGATACTTCTAATGATGATACTCTTATAACAGCAGGAAGTGGAATTAATTTCACTGGAATTACTGCTGGTGGATTCAGTATAGAGAGTTCATTATCTGGATTGGCAAATGTTGTAGAGGATACGACACCTCAACTTGGTGGTAATTTAGATCTAAATGGCAATACCATAAATGGAAATGGTGGTATAAGTATTACTGGTGGTGTATCGGCAACTATCTTTACTGGTGCTTTTAATGGTGCTTCTAATGGATTAACTGGTACTCCAGATATTACAGTAAGAAATGTGGTTGGTGCTTCGGCAACCTTTACAGGTGGAGCATCATTTGGTGGTAACGTTTCTATTGCTGGAACATTAACATATGAAGACGTAACGAATGTAGATACTGTTGGAATATCAACCTTTAATGATGATACTTATTTTGTAGGAACTCAGGGTTCTGGACTTTATAAGGGAATGTATTGGGACAAGAGTTTAAGTGCTCTTCAATTTGATGATGCAGTTAAAATCTATATGGGTCCAACAGCAGATAGTCCTGGATGGACTGGTGCTGGATCAACCCAAGCAGGTCCTGGTGCTACTTTAGAATTAGATGGTGGCGGTGGTACAACTGGATTTGTTAATGGTACTAATGACCTGATGATAAGGTCTGGTAGATATGGTAATACTAGTAAAACAATTACTCTTGAAGGACTAGTAAACAAAAAGAATATTTTAATTACTGGTGGGGCAGGTGTAAAACTTTATAATAATGATATTGAAAAATTAGATGTAAATGAAAGTGGAGCAGTAGTTACTGGAATATTAACTGCTACTACTTTAAGTGGAATCCTTGATGCCTCAGAATTAAATATAGGTTCTACTGTTGGTATAGCAACTTCTGGTGGATCATTCTCTGCTTCTGCTGGTGTTCCTACTGAAATTAATGCGTTCAGTGTTTCTACAACAAATTATAAATCAATTGAATATACTGTTCATTTAACGAATGGTAATAATATACAGGCACAGAAAGTTTTAGTTATGCAGAATGGAACAACTGCTTATGCTAGTGAATATGCCATTATGTCTAATCCTAATAAGATAGCATCTCTTACTGCCATAGTTAGTTCTGGTGATTGTAAGTTACAAGCTACTCCAGAAACTGGTATAAGTGGTATAACCACATATAGAATAATTAGACAAGGCATCTTATAGGGTCAACAATGATAGGTATTGGAACGACAGTAACTCCTGGATTTGAAGAGTGGAAAGATACTCTTAGTAAAGAACCAGATGGTGATGTAAAAAAGAGATATGTTGTTACATGTCATAAACCTAGTGATTGGACAAAGATACATAGTCTCTTACTTAAAGATGGAACTTTAGAAGATAATATACCAACAGACGCTATTCAATGTTCTGATGTTAAAGGGCATAGTCCTATTAGAGGAACTTACATATTGGACGCAGCAGAGGTTGCTGATTTATTAAAATGTTCAGAAGTATCTCATATTGAGATTGATCAGGCTTCTTATCCTGGCACTTATATGCCAGATCCACTTTTATTATCTGATGCTGTTCAACAACAAGAAAGATATAGTTCTACAGTAAAAAATATTAGAGGTAATGCTTCTTCTTATTTACCATCTACTCCACTAGTTGCTGATAAAGATCGTGCTGGATTTCAGTTGCTTAGATCTCAACAAAAATCTAACCCTTGGGGAACTAATGTAAATCAAGTTCTTAATAACAAACCGTTATATTATGGTGATGGTAGGGATGTTGATGTAGTTGTTGCTGATCAGGCAGCATGGTTGGGTCATATAGAATTTCAAAATAATTTAGGTGGACCTGATGAATATATTGGAGGAAATGTTTTAACTAGAAAAAATATTTCAACTACTTCTGGAACATGTGATGTTTTAGATCTTGTATTGGATGCTCCATATTATATTGATCCTGATTGGTTTAATAATGATCCTGCTACATTAACGACTAGGTGGGATGGAACAACAGTTCCTCAAGAACAAAATGCTTTAGCATGGTGGTCTGATTCTAATAAGAGATCTGCTGCTTTTGCTAGTATAGGAACAGTGGATGTTGCTTCTATTGGTTATACGAGAGATAGAAGTAATGGTAGTAATGTTACATATCAAACTGCTGGATCTGGTAACTATCATGGAACACCTTGTGCATCACAAGCATATGGTAGAAATTATGGTTGGGCATTTAATTCTAACAAGTGGTATGTTAATGCTTACGGAACTTATGGTACAGGTGTAGAAAAGTATTTTGATATTTTAAAACTATTCCATCTACATAAACCAATCAATCTGGCTTATAATACTAAAGATCCTACTGCAAGTAGTAATAGTTTTGGTTATAGAAAGGATCTTCCAAACTCAGCATATTATTTCTTTCGTTCAGGACTTAATGGAGCAGATACTGCAGAAAGCTATACTATAAGTGTTGGTAATTCTGGTGCGTCTGCTTATACCCTTTCAGGAACTGATAGTAATGGTAGTGTTACTGGAAATAATCCTTCGATTACTGCTAAAACTGGAGATACTTTAACCTTTAATGTTAATGCTTCTGGGCATCCATTCTTGATTAAGAATAATTCTGGAACGGGAACTAGTAATCAAGCATCAGGTGTTACTAATAATGGTGCTGAAACAGGAACAGTTACTTGGACTCCAACTGTTTCTGCAACATATTATTATCAGTGTCAATATCATAGTGGAATGAATGGAACAATTACTATTGAAGATCAAACCACATACGGTGTACAGTATAACGCATTATCACAAGCTGATTTTTTAAATCATTTCTATCAAGGTGCTATAAGATTTGAGTGGCTTCCTAATAGTTTAACAGTTGCTGGAGAAGAGTTAATAGATGCTGGTGTTATATTTGTTTGTTCTGCTGGTAATACAAATCAGAAGATAGTTAAATATGATCATTTAGATTATAATAATTATTGGGCAACTGGTCCTGATACTCCATATAATCAAGCTACAACAATTGCTTTTGGGTATAATTCATATAATAGTATTAGTAGGCAAGGATTTCCAGGATCAATAGGACAACAAACTGACAATGTTGCTGGAATAACAACTTATAGAACTATTGCTGTTGGTGCTTTAGATGATTCATTAGATACTAGTAGTAGAGAGAGGAAGGCAAACTATAGTAATATGGGTAACTTAATACCTTTCTATGCTTCTGCTGATAATACTCTTGCTGCCTGTGATAATAATTGGCCTGGTACAAACTATAATAGGTATGATGCTTTTTATACTTTAAACTCCAACCAATCAGTAGAATCTGAAGATTGTTTATTCAATGGTACTAGTGCTGCTTGTCCAGTAGCTTGTGGAATAATTGCCACAAAGTTACAATATAATAGAGAGTGGAAATATACTGATGTTTTAAATTGGGTAACGGTTGGTGTTGGTACTCAAGCACCATCTGATTTTTATAAGGGTTCTGAATCTACATCTGCCACTGACTCAAATTGGTCTGATATGTATTCTACTGAAGGTGGAGAACCTATCATATTATATGATGCCGTAACAGGAAATGAAACAGAGTCTGGTAATCCAAATATAGTTTTGAGATTTAAGAATGCTGGTGGTTTGAAAATGTCTGGAATCAACTTTATAAATACCTAGAAAATACTTACAATGGCTGAAAAGGGTTTTGGTGTAAAGGAGTTAAATATAGCAGCTGCCTCTGCTGGCAATCCTGCTATTGAAGCTGCCACAGATGAATTAGATTTAAAAGCTGCCAAGATTGGTATTAGTACTGACATGTCTGTTGGTAGAAATACAAATGTTGTTGGTATTTTAACTGCTGCTACTCTTAATGATGGAGCAGGGAATGTTAGACAGATTGTTAATAATACAAAATCAAGTACTTATAGTTTAACTGCTTCTGACGTTGGTGAGTTAATCAATACTACTGCTTCGGTTACAGTTCCTCAAAATACTTTTAGTTCTGGAGATGCTGTTACGATTTACAATAATAGTGGTAGTGATATAACGGTTACTCAAGGAACTGGTGTTACAATGTTCCAAGCAGGTACTTCAAATACTGGTAATAGGACTCTGGCACAGAGAGGAGTTGCTACTGTGTTGTGTGTAGGAACTAATACGTTTACAATTATTGGCGGTGGTCTGAGCTAGGGGGTTTTATAATGCCCATACAACAGGCACTACTTATAACAGACACACAACCAGCTGTTCCTGGTCAAGCTGAATGGACAACACCAGGAACATATAACTGGACAGTTCCTGCTGGAGTGACAGAAGTATCTATTCTATGTGTAGGTGGAGGTGGAGGCGGTGGATCTGCTTCTCCTCAAGATGCTGATGGTGGAGGAGGTGGTGGACTAGCGTATAAAAATGGTGTTTCTGTAACACCAGGACAAACTCATCAAATATATGTTGCTGAAGGTGGTATTGGTGGATCTGGTGGAGGAGCAGGAGCTACTGGTGGAAACTCAACTCCATCAGCATCTTTATCTGCTGTAACTGCTTATGGTGGTACTGGTGGTTCTGGATCTGGTGGACCTGGTGGATCTGGTGGTGGAAGAGGTGGTGCTGATGGTGGTGGTAATGGTGGGCAAGGTGGTTCATGGAATCCTGCTCAAGGTGGTGGCGGTGGTGCTGGTGGATATACTGGAAATGGTGGAAGAGGAGCAAGTTCATATCCTAGTGGAACAGGTAATGCAGGATCAGGTGGAGCTGGTGGTGGTGGATTCCAAGCTGGTGGTGGAGGTGTAGGAATATATGGTTCTGGTTCTAGTGGACAAGCATCAACATATTCTCAAAGTAATTACAAAGGTTTTCCTGGATCTGGTGGTAAGGGTGGATATACTAATAGTGCTGGTCCTAATGGTTCTGCTGATGATGGTGCAGGAGTATTTGGTGGAGGAGGTTTTGGGGGAGGTTCAAATGGAAGAGGTGGTAAAGGAGCAGTAAGAATTATATGGGGTGGTGGTAGATCATACCCTAGTAACGCTGCCTCTGTGAATGAACCATCAGGACAACAAGAATATGTATCACCAGGATCATATACTTGGACTGCTCCTTATAATGTATCAAAGGTATCTGTAGTAGCAATTGGTGGTGGTGGAAATGGAGCAAGTTCAAATGCTAGAGAAAGAGCTGGTGGTGGCGGTGGACTTGGATATAAAAATGATATTTCAGTAACACCAGGTCAATCTTATACAGTAGTAGTTGGAGATACTGGGGGTGTTACTGGATCTAACACTGCTCAACCTGGTGGAGATTCATATTTTATAGACACATCTACTGTTAAAGGTGGTGGTGGTACTGGTGGTGGTAGTGGTGCTGGTTATGGTGGAAATTATACAGGTGATGGTGGTGGAAATGGTGGAAGAGGGGGTCAAGGTGGAACCTTATCTTCTGGTGGAGATGGAGCTGGTGGAGGAGGTGCTGGTGGATATGCTGGAGATGGTGGAGTTGGTGCTTCTTTTAGTGGTGGAACTGGTGCAACTGGTGCTGGTGGAGGAGGTGGCGGTGGCGGTTGCCAAGCTATAAATTCTTCTGGATATACTACTGGTGGTCAAGGTGGCGGCACAGGTATAAAAGGACAAGGTGCTAATGGTCAAGGTGGTCAACAAGCTAGTAATGGTAATTATGGTTCTGCTGGATCTCCACATGGTCAATCAAGTCATCTATATGGTGGTGGAGGTGGTGGTGGACATAGTAATGAACCAGGTGGTCATGGTGCAGTGAGAATTATATGGGGTTCTGGTAGATCATACCCATCCACAAATACAGCAGATGTTTAGGAGGAAGATATGACAATACAACAGATGTTAATGAGTACTGGTATTGCGTCGCAGACATATTGGACGAATACTATTACAAATGGTACGTCTTCAGATGTGACTATTTACGGTCATGCTTTTGATAGTGAAGGTAACTTTTATGTTTGTGGTAGATCTGTTATTAGTGGAGGCATGACTGATGGATTCATTTATAAACTCAATAAAGCTGGAACATTATCAAAATCTGTACATTTAGATGACCCTAATAAAGGTATTACATTTAGTGCTATAGTTATTGATTCTTCTGATAACGTTTATGTCTATGCTGGATATGGAACAATTGTTAAGTATAATTCAGATTTAGATTTACAATATTACAAAAAGAATAACTGGGGTAATGGAAATCAATTCGATGAGGGTGATTCCATTTCTAATGGTAATTGTATGACCCTTAGTGGTACTACATTAACAGTTGCAGGTAGGCAGTCGGGAGGAACTCTTGGTCTCTATGCTACATTTGAAACCACTACAGGAATAATTCAGTCTAAGTATTATGCCTATCTTAATTCAGGTACTGTTGCTTATCAAGGTGGTGGAATAGTTAATGGTCAGATATATCTTTGTGGTTATGATGTAAATCCATCTTACACAAATGGCAATGCTTATTGGGTAATCTCTAGTAATGGTGTAGGAAATAATTATAGATTTTTTCATAGTGGTACTAGTCAGGGTGCTAGATGTATAGTTAGAGATTCTAATGGTCATTATTATATTGGTGGTAATAGTGCTGGTTATCCTATAATCACCAAATTGGGAGCTTATAATGAAACTAGTTTACAACAAGGTACTATATGGTGGAGAAAAGGTAATAGTCCTGGTTCTGCTTATAATGATCTAGCACTTGATTCTCAGGGCAATGTTTATGGTGTTACTAGTGCTTATAATACTGCTAGTGGATACTTGATTAAGATAGATCCTAGTGGAAATGTTTTATGGTCACGACAATTTAATACTGGAGATAGTATTAATAAAATAACGATTGATGCAGATGATAATATATGGTTGACTATTAATAAAAATCAATATAATAATGCTGGTGTTTCTATTATTGCTAAGTTAACATCGGATGGACACGGAACTGGATATTGTAATTATACTATGGGATCTTATGCTCATAGTTCTTTTTCATATCAACTTCAAGATTATGGAAACATTCAATATAACTGGTGGAATAACACACAAAATGGTGCTTCTATTTGGGGTGGATTAGTAAGTAGTGATCCTAGTAAGACTTCTTCAACAATTTCTTCTACCGATAATAAATGTTTAATTGGAGATGTTTCTGGTCAAGCACAATTTACGGAAGCAGGAACATATAGTTGGACTTGTCCTGTTGGAGTTTATCAGATTTCTGCGGTTTGTATTGGCGGTGGTGGTCGTGGAGGAGTTCAGGAATTTTCTTCTTCTGGTGGTGCTGGTGGTGGTGCTGGATTGGGATGGAAGAATAATATTTCAGTAACACCAGGTCAATCTTATACTGTTGTTGTTGGTAATCCTGATCAAGATTCATATTTTGTAAACACTTCTACAGTGAAAGGTGGAAAGGGAGGAAAGGCTGAAGATTCAGGAACAAGTACCTTTACTGGTGGAATTGGTGGAAATTATGTAGGAGATGGTGGTGGTAATGGTGGAAATGGTGGAACTAGTGGTGGAACAGACGGTGGTGGAGGAGGAGGTGCTGGTGGATATTCAGGAAATGGTGGTGCTGGTGGATCTGGTGGTACAGGTGTAAGTGGTGGTAATGGATCAGGTGGAGCTGGGGGTGGAGGATCTGATGGTTATTTCAATGGATCTCCTGGACCTGGTGGTAAAGGTGGTGGAACTGGGATATTAGGTGAAGGTGCTAGTGGGAGTGGGGGAATTGGTAATGCTCAGAGCAATGGACAAGATGGTTCTCCTGGATCTGGTGGTGTTGCAACAATGTTTGGTGGTGGAGGTCGGGGATCATACCAAAATAATCCATCTACTGGTGGTCAAGGTGCAGTGAGACTTATTTGGGGTAGGAATAGAGCATATCCATCAACAAATACTGGTGATGTACAACCAAAAGAAGGAGAACAAGAATTTATAACACCAGGTACACACAGTTGGACTTGTCCTGAAGGCGTTTTTCATGTTGCTGTAGTTGCTGTTGGTGCTGGTGGTGCTGGTAGTGGATATAATGCTTTCTCTGGATCTTATCAAGAAGGAAATGGTGGTGGAGGGGGAGGACTTGGATATAATAATGATATTCAAGTAAATCCTGGTACTAGTTACACTGTGGTTGTTGGTACTGCTGGACAAGTACAAACCTTACCATCTTCTGCTGGTGGATCTCCTACAAATGCTAATGGAGATACTTACTTTATTTCTGATACTACTGTTTGTGGTAGAGGTGGAGAAAATGCTTTGCCTGGTACTTCCAATGCTGCTGGTGGACAATATGTAGGAGATGGTGGTTCCTATGGTGGAGATGGTGGACAAGGTGGTAGTGATTGTGCTGGTGGTGGTGGAGCTGGTGGATATGTAGGAGATAGTCAAGGTGGTGGAGATGGTGGAGGCAACGCTGTTGGTGGTGCTGGAAATGGTGGTGGTGGTGCTGGTGGAAGTAGTGGTTTTAATCAAACAAATGGTGGAGGTGGAGGTGGTGTAGGACTGCAGGGACAAGGTACTAATGGGGCAGCAACACAATGGTCTATTGATTCTCTAGTAGGACAGCAAGAATATACAACACCAGGAACGTATAGTTGGACTTGTCCTTCTAACATAACTTCAGTTTGTGTTGTTTGTGTAGGTGCTGGTGGATCTGGTATGGGTTCAGGTGGTGCTGGTGGTTTTGCTGGAAATGCTGGTGGTGGACTTGGATGGAAAAATAATATTACAGTAACACCAGGTCAATCTTATACTGTACAGGTGGGAGAACCTAATAATACTAA
>Ga0163180_10002491_pt1 | contig 10286 bp, 9 predicted proteins | sample AtlANTMetagenome_2_FD_109647 | JGI IMG/M metagenome (GOLD analysis project Ga0163180, IMG submission 109647) | Marine eukaryotic phytoplankton communities from the Atlantic Ocean - Atlantic ANT 4 Metagenome | ecosystem: Environmental > Aquatic > Marine > Oceanic | place: North Atlantic Ocean...
CTTACCCAGCTAGCGGAGCCCGAGGTGAAGGTTGCTGGAATCAAGATCAATCCGGAGACGAATGGTCCTGCTCGTGAGTATGCGTACCGGGGAATCGAGCTGCGTGACATGGCTTCTGCAAAGCGTGCGAAGCGGGTGGAGATCGCACTTCCGGAGGGTGCACGCGTACGCAATGTGCGCTGGAATTTCGACAGCACCGGATTTAGCTTCACCCTCACCCAGAAGGAGGGAATTGAGCTCTGGTACGCTGACGTTCCGTCCGGGGCAGTCAAGCGACTCACCGAGCCTGTGTTGAATGCAGCGTATGGTGCACCCTGCGACTGGCTTCCCGGCGATGGGGGGATGATTTGTAAACGTGTTCCTGCGGATCGTGGTGAGGCTCCCGAGGCCAGCAGGGTTCCCACGGGACCCGTCATCGATGAGAATCTGGGCCGCAAAGCGCCGGCGCGGACCTACAGCAATCTGCTGAAGAGTCCTCATGATGAAGCGCTGTTTGAGCACTATCTGCAGAGCGAGTTGGTGCACGTGAGTCTAGATGCAACTGTTAAGAAGTTGACTGACGCCGACATTATCGATGAAGCAACGCCATCTCCCGATGGTCAGTGGCTCTTGGTGGATACCCTTCATACGCCTTGGAGCTACCATGTCTCAGCAAGACGATTCCCGAAGACGACAACGGTGTTTCGAATCGATGAGCCGGCACAGGTGATTCCAATCGAGGAGTTGTCTCTTGCTGACGATATTCCAATCGCCATGGGCTCGGTGCGAAAGGGCAAGCGTACCGTTTCTTGGCGGGCCGACCATCCATCCACTTTGTACGCCATCGAGGCATTAGATGGTGGAGATGCTGCGGTAGAGGCGGACAAGCGAGACCGGGTGAGCCTCCTTTCGGCGCCCTTTGGAGGCGACTTCACTCCGATGTGGGAGTCTGAGTTGCGCCTAAACAACGTCATGTGGGGTGATGAGGATTTGGCGATGGCTTGGACGTGGCGGTGGAACGATCGACTGCTTCGAACTTGGCGACTTGATCCGAGCGGCAAGCAAGAACCCGCCTTGATGAACGAGCGTTCCTACCAGGACAACTATGCCGATCCGGGAAGTCCAATGACCTGGCCTGGCCCGCACGGTTGGGGTGTCATTCACCAGGTGGATGACGGCATTCTCCTATCGGGTCGCGGCATTCGTCCTGATGGCGTTCGACCCTTTCTCGACGTATTGGATCTTGAAACCGGGAAGACCCGCACCTTGTGGAAAGCAGGTGAGAAGTACCACGAAACACTCACTGCGGTCGTTGACGCGGAGGCCACCACCTTCATTACCCGTCGACAGAGTGCGAAAGAGCCACCGAACTACCAGCGCCGGACCACCCGGTCGCGGAGAGCGGTTGGGCTGACCAAGTTCAAGGACTGGGCGCCTCAGTTTTCGGCTGTAAAAAAGGAGTTGGTCACGTACACCCGCGCTGACGGGGTGGAGTTGCAGGCCCGGGTATACACCCCACCCGGATGGAAGCCATCCGATGGTCCGCTTCCCACCGTGTTCTGGGCCTACCCCAACGAGTTTAAATCTAGGAAAGACGCTGGTCAGAAAACCAAATCCGAGAATCTCTTCAGCAGGCCCTCTCCCCACAGTCCGCTGTGGTTCTGTCTGCAGGGATACGCTGTTGTGGACGACCCCACAATGCCGATTGTGGGTGAGGGAGACACCGAGCCCAATGACAACTTTGTCGAACAGTTGGTGTCTGGGGCCGAGGCTGCTGTGAAGATGGCCGTCGAGTTGGGTGTGGCTGATCCGGATCGCCTGCTTGTGGGCGGGCACAGTTACGGCGCGTTTATGACGGCGAATCTTCTTGCCCATACAGACCTTTTTCGTGCCGGGATCGCGCGTTCCGGTGCCTACAATCGCAGTCTGACGCCCTTTGGCTTCCAAGCGGAGCAACGTACCTATTGGGAAGCGCTCGATACCTACATTGAGATGTCTCCGTTCACCCATGCCCATCGGATCAATGAGCCCATTTTGCTTATTCATGGTGCAGTCGATCCCAACCCAGGTACCTACCCGGTTCAGTCGGAACGGCTTTTTGAGGCCATCAAAGGCAATGGTGGCACTGTGCGCTGGGTGGTTTTGCCCTTGGAGGAGCATGGGTATCGAGCTCGAGAGTCCATCGGGCATATGCTCTGGGAGCAGTTTCGGTGGGCCGATACCTACGTGAAAAACGCGAAAGAGGCATCGAGCGAATCGGAGTGACATCTGCGATGTATTGGCGAGAGAAATTTTCGATGTTCATCCAACCCGACGGAAATCCCACCGTGTGAGAAAGATCTGGAGGATTCCTCGTTCGTTCACCCTTTTATGGACTCAGGGAGAACGATCGGGTTGGCTTGACAGACCGTCTTTTGGCGGCATAGACAGTGCGCCCTTTTCCAAACACTCGGATGAGACAGCTATGAAATGGAATCTCCCATCCCGCGATCCGGCGTATCGTGAAGCCGCGCTGGGTCGGCAAGCAATATTGACCAAACCCACCGGCGCACTCGGTGCACTGGAGCAGGTTGCTGTGTGGTTGGCGGATGTGCAGCAGACCGAGACGCCTGTAGCGAATCCGGTGTCGGTCATCGTTTTTGCGTCAGACCATCCCGTTTCCAAGCTCGGTGTGAGTGCGTATCCCAGAGAAGTCACACCGATGATGGTGATCAATCTTGCGATGGGTGGGGCCGCCGCATCGGTGTTGTCTCGTTTGTATGGCGCTTCTCTTCATGTGGTGGATGTGGGTGCGGAGCCCTACCCCGATCCGGAGCCCGCGGTTGGTGTGCATTGGTCCCGAGTCAAGGTAGGCGGCACCGTAGGAAATCTGCGCGACACAGATGCGATGGACACGGAGGCGCTTGAGCGTGCACTTCAGGCGGGTGCCGATGCAGTCGATGCGCTTCCAGAAGGAACGAAAGTGCTGATTTTGGGCGAGATGGGAATTGGCAACACGACACCTGCTTCTGCTTTGGGGGCGCGACTGCTGCACTGCAGTGCGGACGAAATGGTGGGGCCCGGTACGGGGGTCGCAGGCGAAGCCCTCGCGGCCAAGTGCGACTTAGTGGCCATGGCGCTATCGCGAACCGAGGGCAGCACCGAACCGCTCGAGGTATTGCGGCGTCTTGGGGGACGGGAAATCGCGGCCATCGTGGGCGCAATGGGACGTGCTGCGGAACGGGGTCTCGCGATCATTGTGGACGGCTTCATTGTTAGCAGTGCCGCCTTGGTTGCGGTCGAGATGGATGCCGGTCTGCGGGATTATCTCTGGTTTGGTCACCGATCTGCAGAGCCGGGACATGCACGCATATTGGCGGCCTTAGATGCTTCCCCATTGGTCGATGCGGGTCTTCGCTTAGGCGAGGGGAGTGGGGCCTTGACGGCTTTGCCTTTGTTCCAGGCCGCGGTGGCGCTGCACAATGAAATGGCGACCTTCGAGCAAGCCTCGGTTCCCAACCGGGAGAGCTAATGCCTGTCTGGTTGTTGGCATTTCGGGCGTCGTTTACGTTTCTCACTCGGATTCCGGTGGGTGGGTTTCCGTATCCCAAAAAGACATGGGAATGGATCTCAATCTGGTTTCCGTTGGTGGGTTTACTGCTTGGGGGTCTACAGGCCTTGATCTGGCTTGGTCTAGACGGCCATTCGGATTTGACCCGGGCCCTGATCGCGGTCACGGCGGGTGTGCTGGTGACGGGTGGCTTTCATGAAGATGGCCTTGCCGACTCTGTGGATGCACTAGGTGGTGCCTATGATCGCGAAAATGTCTTGCGCATCTTGAAGGATAGTCGCATTGGCGCTTTTGGGGCACTCGCCTTGATTTTGGCGCTGATGATCAAGCTCAGTTTACTGGTGGATTTGGGCGCTATGGCGCCGGTCGGTTTTCTTCTCGGACAGTCTCTTTCTCGAGCAGTACCCGTCATGCAATTGGGGGTGCAGCCCTATGCGCTGCGGGAGGACCCAGAATCCAAGTCGCGTGATGTGGCCCGCTCAGGCCAACTTCAAGCAGCCATTGCGGGGGTGTGGGTTCTTGCAGTGATATTTGGTGCGTTTCGACTCGGGGTGTCACCTGCCGCTCTCATCGGATCCGTGGTGGCGATGCTGTGTGTGGGTGTGATCTTTGGCTTGTACGTCCAACGTAGAGCAGGTGGGCTCACCGGTGACTTTATGGGTGCGATTCAGCAGATTTCAGAGATAGGCATTCTCTTCGCGTTGGTTTCGGCATGAACAACTCGCTGTGTCGTTGAGTGTTCAATGGCGGGCTGGACTCGGTTTCTTTGGCTGAATTCAGCATCTAAAAATGAAAGTTTCGGGGTTCTTAATGCAAGTCGATTGCATTAGGTTGGGGGTTGCGATAAACGGGTCCGGCTAGGACCGGAGAAAATCATGAATACAATAGAAACTGAGGCGCATGCGCGCCTTCCTGTTACCGTTTTGTCTGGATTTCTGGGCGCTGGGAAGACCACGCTTTTGAATCAGGTGCTGAACAACCGAGAGGGCCTCCGCGTTGCGGTCATCGTGAACGACATGAGTGAGGTCAATATCGATGCGGCGTTGGTAGAGCGCGGCGGTGCCGAGCTCAGCCGCACAGAAGAAAAGCTGGTCGAGATGTCGAACGGCTGTATCTGCTGCACACTTCGGGATGACCTCTTGATTGAGGTCTCACGTCTCGCCGAAGAAGGGCGCTTTGACTACCTGCTGATCGAGTCGACAGGGATTTCGGAGCCGATTCCGGTTGCGCAAACATTCACCTTTGAAGACGAGAATGGCGTCAGCTTGGGTCAGGTCTCGCAGCTCGACACAATGGTCACAGTGGTGGACGCAGCGAACTTCCTTAAGGATTACAACAAAGCAGAATCGCTGCAGGAGCGTGGTGAGTCTCTCGGTGAAGAAGATCAGCGCACGGTCACCGACCTCCTCATCGACCAGATCGAATTCGCTGACGTCATTGTGTTGAACAAACTCGATTTGGTAAATGCGGAGCAAGCGGTTCAGGTAGAGGCAATCATCAAGGCCCTCAATCCTGGTGCAGAAATTATTCCAACAAGCCACAGCAATGTTCCGCTTGAACGGGTGTTGAATACGGGTCTTTTTGACTACGAGAAGGCGGAAACCTCAGCGGGATGGATTCGGGAGCTTCAAGGCGAGCACATCCCTGAGACGGAAGAGTACGGCATCTCAAGCTTTACCTACCAGACCTCGAGACCTTTCGACGCTGAAAAACTCTGGGCCTTCTTTGATGAGGATGAGAACTGGAAGGGCATTCTTCGCTCCAAAGGATTCTTCTGGGTCGCGGCTGAGCACAGCGTAGCGTACGAGTGGGCTCAGGCGGGTGGCGTGAGCAGTGTGAAACCCTCCGGGATGTGGTGGGCTGCAATCCCTCGTGAGCACTGGGGTCATCCGGATGGGGAACGACCCGATCAGAAACCGGATTGGGACGTCCGTTATGGAGACCGCGTCCAAATGCTGGTCTTCATTGGTCAGAATATGTCTGAGTCAGAGGTGCGTGCTCGTCTTGACGAATGCCTGCTCGATGAGGCGGTAGCTGCTGCAGACAGTGCGGCTTGGGCGGCGCTTCCGAACCCGTTTCCCCAGTTCGAAATGGGCGAAGAGGAGTAGGGATGACGCTGGATTGGTTGATCGTCGGCGGTGGTATTCACGGTGTGCATATCGCTGCGCGGTTGATTGATGAAGCGGATGTCGATCCGGGTCGGCTGCGTATTGTGGATCCGGGCGAACGTTTGCTCGAGCGCTGGCGTATGTGCACGGAGACTACCGGGATGACCCATCTTCGGTCACCTTCAGTGCACAATATCGACCCGAACCCGTGGTCGTTGTTACGGTCCGCTGGCAAACGCAAGAATCGAAAGAAAGGGCTCTTTGCTGCGCCGTATGACCGGCCCAATCTCATGTTCTTCAACGAACACTGCGATAAGGTCATCAAAGCCTTTGGTCTAAACAAACTTCATATTCGAGCCCGTGCAACCACATGCCGAGTGGATTGCGATGGTGTTTCGGTCGGGCTCTCTACGGGCACCGACATTTCGACAGCCAACGTAGTGCTCGCAATCGGCGCAGGCGAGCAACCGAAGTGGCCTGACTGGGCGCCCCAAGGTGACTCCCGTGTGCACCACGTCTTCGATCCAAGCTTTGATGGATGGCCATCGTCTCCCGAGACGGTTGTGGTTGTGGGTGGAGGAATCTCCGCGGGTCAGGTGGCGCTTCGTCTCCTGGATGAGGGGCATGAAGTGCACCTGGTTTCACGCCATGCCTTGCGCGAGCACCAGTTTGACAGCGAGCCTGGTTGGCTTGGGCCCCGGTATATGGACGTGTTTGAGAAGGAAAAAGACGCGGACCAGCGGCGTGTGATGATCACTGACGCACGGCATACGGGCTCGGTTCCGCCTGATGTTCGACATGCACTTGACCGTGCAATTCACCACGGACAAGTTCACTGGCATGAGTGCGCTGTAGATGGGCTTGAAGTACATGATGCAGATCTCCAGTTGCGACTCACGTCCGGGACCGTGCTGGAGGTTCAGCGTGTGTTGATGGCAACCGGATTTGCTGGCCACAGACCGGGTGGTGCGTTGATCGACCAGTTGGTTGAGTCTGCTGCACTTCCTTGTGCCAGTTGCGGGTATCCCATTGTCGACAAGGCTCTGCGCTGGCATCCTCGGGTGTATGTATCGGGACCTCTTGCTGAGTTGGAATTGGGTCCTACTTCTCGAAACATCTCGGGTGCACGCCGCGCTGCGGAACGGCTTGTGGCGGCTGCTCGGATCCAGTGAACTTCAAGGGTGCAGTCGACTTCTCCTGACTGTGATGGCTTTGCGGGATTGCAGACTTAAGCGCTAATGCAAATCACTTGCAATAGCGAGTTGATTGGATTATCACCCAGTCCTATTTGGAGGTCCGTATGGGGCGAACTGACCTCGACGCTGTGGTATTGACGATTTCACGATCAGAAAAACCTGAGCTTGGGGATGTTGTCCTGTTTCAAGAAGGGCGAGTACGTATCGCTGGCGCATCCGGCGAGAGGCTCTCGAAAGCAAGACGTCAACGGGCCGGTCTTGTGGTACCGGTAGGCGCGGAGAGCGCATGTTGATCGGAAGCGCATCGAAGCGACCAAATCTCGAGGCAGTTCGCCGAATCAAGCGAACGCTTCGCGAAGCGCTCCCACTTCCCAGTGACGCATTGATCACGGTCACGCAGTTGGCCTGCCTTGAAGAGGACTGTGCACCGCTTGAGACGGTCATTGGATTGCTGCGACCAGACACGCCACAGCTTCAACACAAAGTACACAAAGAGACCGATGCCATCGACGCCAATGACCTCATGCAGGTCTGCGAGTCATGGGGCTTTTCGGTTCAAGTTGCTAGTCTCGAATCAATTCTCCAGGAGATTTAAATGAGCACTCAAGACAAAGTACCCGTCACTATCCTCACCGGATTTCTGGGGTCTGGAAAGACTACCTTGCTCAACCGGATCTTGAGCGAGGAGCACGGCAAGCGCATCGCGGTCATCGAGAACGAGTATGGCGAGGTCGGTATCGATCAGGCGCTGGTCATCAACGCTGATGAGGAGATTTTCGAGATGTCCAATGGTTGCATTTGCTGCACGGTGCGGGGAGACCTGATCCGAGTGCTGGGCAACCTGATGAAGCGTCGCGACAAATTCGATTATGTGTTGGTGGAAACTACGGGACTTGCCGACCCCGGTCCTGTTGCTCAAACCTTCTTTATGGACGACGAGATCCGAGAGGAGTTCACACTCGACGGGATTGTGACCCTCGTCGATGCCGCCCACATCGAGCAACAGCTCGGACGAAGCGACGAGAGCACTGAGCAGATTGCGTTCGCAGACGTCCTCGTCCTGAACAAGACAGACTTGGTTGGCACAGATGGGCTCGACACGCTGGAGGCCCGACTTCGGGACATGAATCGCATGGCACGGGTTGTTCGCAGCGAGAAAGCCGACATCCCGGTCGAAACGGTGCTGAACCTCAGTGCCTTTGACCTCGACCAGGTCCTCGAGCGCCGTCCGACCTTTCTTGAGCCCGAGTACCCTTTTGAATGGACTGGTGTCTATTCACTCGAGCCGGGCCGCTACGAGCTGACTCTTGAGGAGGGTCCTGACCCCGTCATGTCGCTGGTCGTTTTAGCAGATCAGGGTTCCGATGACGCGGGGCTCCGTGAGGGCGCAGAGTGGTGTGTGCGACGTTACGCCCTGACAGCGGATGCGGTGGAACCTGGAGCGGAGATTCCTTTGGAGACGCATGTCAGTCTTCAGCTCCAATCGCCTGGTCGCAAGTCCTTTTTTCTACAGGTCGATGCGCCAGTGCAGGTTGGCCTCTATGCGCAGCACACCGCTGAGGAGTTCGACATGAAACTGCTGCGTGCAGATGAAGGCGCAGAGATTCCCGTTGCGGTCGAGCGGACCTGGGTTGCTCAGCACGAGCACGATGATGAGGTGGGTTCTTTTGCCATTGAAAGAGAAGGTGATGTCGATCCCAATCGCTTGAATGCCTGGTTGAGTGAGCTCCTGCGTGAACGCGGCGTGGACATCTTCCGTATGAAGGGATTCTTGAGTATTGCCGGAGATGCGAATCGATTTGTCTTCCAAGGGGTCCACATGCTCTTCGACGGGCAGCCGGAAAAACCTTGGGGTGATGCGCCACGACTCAATCAACTTGTGTTTATCGGTCGTAATCTCGACGAACAGACCATTACCAGTGGGTTCGATGCATGTCTGGTTTGATCAAGGATAGCCCTAGAGGGGTGCTTCGAAGTGGCTGGACAGGGTCCGTGGGAGACTACGTTATCGCTGGCGGCTGGGCATGCAATGGCGCACTACTTATCGTTTGTGATGCCGCGGGAGGCGTCTTCGGATTCGAGGGAACGTCCGGGGTTGTCCGCTGGAAAGATCCTGGGATTCATAAGGAGGGTGCGCTGGCGATGGCCGTCCATCCTGGTGGATCTCTGTTTGCCACCTCGGGTCAGGACGGGAGAGTCCTGATTTGGAACGCCGAAGACGGTCGTGTAATCCATACTCTTGAGCTTGGAAGTGGATGGGTAGAGCACTTGGCATGGTCCGCAGACGGACAGTGGTTGGCTGCGTCTATCTCTCGTCGCGTCCATGTGTATGGCGTGGATGGGGTGGAGAGCTGGCGGTCTGAGGATCATCCCAGTACAGTCAGTGCGATCGCCTGGGCCGGTTCGACGGAATTGGCGACAGCCTGCTACGGTCGGGTTTCGTTCTTCAATGCGACCTCTGGGGAGCTTCGTGAAAAGCTGGAATGGAAGGGTTCACTGGTTTCGATGACGTTGAGTTCGGATGGGAACATCGTCGCGTGCGGTAGCCAAGACAACTCGGTCCACTTTTGGCGTCGGTCCACCGGAGAAGACTCTCAGATGTACGGTTACCCTGGGAAACCCTCGGCCTTAGCCTTCGATGACACAGCGACGCTATTGGCAACGGGCGGCGGAGAGTCTGTTACAGTCTGGAGCTTCCAGGGTGATGGACCCGAGGGCACGCAACCGGGTGTGCTGAAGCTTCATGTCTTGCCAATCACCTCGTTGGCATTCGTACATCGCGGACGACGACTCGCCTCAGGAGCGCGTGATGGGGCCGTGATTGTGTGGTCACTTCAGGGTGATGGAGATGGTTCAATGGCGGGAGCTGCGTTCGTGGGTGATGTCGTTGCTGGCTTGGCATGGCGACCGGATGACCGGGGTCTTGCTGCATTTGACGCCGGTGGAGGTGTCACCGTTTGGCGAGTTGGGAATCGATGAAAAATATCAAAAGCGTTTTCCGTAATCTTGAAGAAAAGCTGATGGAGTCCAGTGCGTTTGGAGACGATTGGAACATCTACAACCGGGGCGAATACCTGCAGCTTTATAAAGATAGTTGGTACAACCACAATCAAGGTGGAGTTCACTTCGAAACGTATATTGAAGCACGCGAGATACAGCAGAAGGAGTTCTCGATCTGGGTCCATGCGGAGGAGGATTGCCCTTCCCAAGAACGGTTCATCCAAGAGCTCCTGGCCTTGGAAGGCGATCGCATCAGGAGTTGGCAGGGCTATAAAATCGTCGGCTCGGGCTACACCATTTGCGGTCGAACACTACCGCTGAATTTCAAGAACCTTGAACATAGGATTTTCGAAGAGTTCTCGAGGCTTCGTAAGCTCGAATCTGGGATAGAAGAGGCGCTGAATCGAGTTTCCGAATGAAGCGGAATCCAGTCGAATGAGTAAAGGAAAGAAA
>Ga0163180_10002492_pt1 | contig 10282 bp, 9 predicted proteins | sample AtlANTMetagenome_2_FD_109647 | JGI IMG/M metagenome (GOLD analysis project Ga0163180, IMG submission 109647) | Marine eukaryotic phytoplankton communities from the Atlantic Ocean - Atlantic ANT 4 Metagenome | ecosystem: Environmental > Aquatic > Marine > Oceanic | place: North Atlantic Ocean...
ATTGTCTGCAAGTTCACTTGCTGTTATCGCATTTGCTGCTATTTGTGTAGCTGTAATCGTATCATTTACTAATTTCGCTCCAGTAATAGTTGCATCTGTGATCTTTGCATTAGTAACAGCACTATCAGCTAAAGTCGCAGTAACAATCTGACCTACAGACAAAGGATAGCTAAGTGCTGTAGCTGGTATAGAAGCATTATCTACTAATCCAAAAGCACCTTGTACTAAATTTTTTGCAGTTATTTTTTTAGTTTCTGTTGCACTGACATCAGCAACCGCAATCGGATCTGTTGCTTGCAGTTGGGCTGAACTTAATTCTGGTAATTGTGTAATCTGTAGATCAGCCATGTCAAGTCACTTTTAAGTACATCATAAATCTAAATTTAAGGATCTTCAAGTAAAATACCTTCTCCATCCTCTTGCAATATCTTATCACTACTTTCTAATAACAAGAATGATGGTGGAACTCCATTATGTAATCTAATTTCACCATTAGTTACAAATTCTATTCGTGCCTCAACCAAACCACTTGCAGGTACATTAACAGCAACATTAGTAACAACGCACATTGATTGATACCACACGCTGTTTGCAGTGGCACTTGGGTCGTGATAAACATAAAATCTACCCTCAAAATCTGCACCCTGCTGCATCCGTACCAATAATTGACTTAAATAAACAGGAAACTCTGGACTTGCAAAGTCAGCTGTATCATTCTGAAAATTTCTATGCTGCCATATTGTCTGTATAGTTCCCTGCCCCGATATCAAACCATTTTCATACTGTTGCCTAAATTCTTCTCCTAAATTAGTAACATCAACTGTATCTCTTGTTGTTGTAATTTCAAATTCAGTAATTTTTGCAAGCGGTCTAAATCTAGTATTTCTAGTGTGTATTAATATATTTTTTGTAGAAGATGGTGCGGTTAATGTAAGTGCATCTGTAACTTCACCAGCTAATGCAGAAGCAAAAGTATTGTATAACTTGATTCCACCCATATCATCAATATGGATATATTTACGAAGATCAGGATAATTATGCCCAGACAATAACTCTAAATTACTTCCATCAACAGTTTCTATTTCAATTTGATCTCCTGTAAGTAACGATCCAGAAACTTTATCTACAGAAAATCTTTTTTTAGTTGTATTTACATCAGCAGGGTCTAAAGATGTTCCTATTTCAGAATTTAAAGCATCACGTTTTAATTCAATAAAACCTGTTGATCCAAAATAAATAGACATTTATAAAGCAAGGCCAGTAGGTGCTCCATTTACTTCAAAACTAATATCTGCTGCTGTTACTTCTCCTACTGCACTTGTAATACCAAAACTTGTTGGTATTGCTTGAAATTCTATAAATCTACCGGCAGTAGAGCCATCTTTTATTCTTAACTTAAATGTCATAGCAGTACTTTCTGCATTGGCACCATCACCTGCACCACTACCAGTTTTAATAATATTAGTTATTAATGTACTAAGCTGACCAGCACCGCCTCCAGCAGTTTCTTGATAATAATAAACACTAGCACTACCTGTATAACTTCTAGTGCCATGAATAATTGTTCTATCAGTATCTTCTAAGGAAACAGTTTCTAAAACTGCTTGGTTAAATGAAAATGAAAATGATCTGACTTTGGCAACTTTCGTTCCATCTATCAGTAATTCGCCTTCTTTACCAGAATAAAAGCCAGCCATCGTTTTAGTTTAATTTTAAATACATTCTAATCCCCATCGAGGCAAGCGACAAATTTACATTGTACATTGGATCTGCCAGGTCTAACACTCGACACACTAGGAGGACCATCAAAACGATACCTAAGTTTTACACCATTTGAATCTTTTTCGGCCATATTGTTAACTAAACTTGAAGAGTTTACACCAGCTAAGGCATTAGCAGATGTAAAAAATATGTAATCATAATCAGAATTAACCTCTTCATATAAATTTAAAATTTCATTTGCTTGAGAATCTGTAATATTTGTAAACCCTAAACTTAATTTTGCATCTACCTTTTTATCACCATATCTAAGTACACTTTTTGCACCATTTTGTGCAACAAATTCAACTTGTGGATATGTTCCAGGGATATAACTTCTAGATGAAGGCTTTATACTAGGAAAATTTCTATTAACTGCCATTATAAAAGCGTAAAATCATCTGTACTATAATTTATAGTAGCAAGAGTTCCATCAGATAAAAGAGGTCCATGACTTCCTGATACTTCTATTAATCCTTCATCTGTATATGTAATTGATTCAACTTTATATAATCTATTAGATTCACCTGTTTGTTTTACTGTAAAAACTGATCCATATAAATTTGCATCGCTAGTCCTACCGTTTACAACATTTAGATTAGATTCTTTAACTTCATCTGTTCCAGGTTTCCAATGATAAATACTTACATCCGTCAAACTATTATTACCAACACTTTGTACAATTCCATCTTGAGATATAGCGCCATTTTCAAATCTACTGGTATGAGTAGCTTCTGAAATAAATCTTACATAATCACCAGGTTTTAAACCTAATGCAGCTTGTGGTGTAGTTTCAAATTTAATACCATGATCTACTTTTTTTCTAACCATTAAAGCATAATTCAAAAAATCTTCTGCGTGTTTTTCCCTAGTACAAAAGTCAGACATATCAAATACTTCTATAGGGAATTTTTCTATTTCATTTACATCAATATTATCATCATTATCAGAAACTGTTTTTGTTATTGACTCGGTTTCAGAAAAACCGTTTGGTATTTCTTTTCTAAAATAAACCGTTCCAATAAAATTTTGACGTTCTTCTGGAGTTAAAAAACTTACCTTTAAATTTCTTGTGTTTCCATCTGTAAATAATGCTCTAACTGTAGGTTTTTGTGTTTGGTCAATTTTAAAAGTATTACTATCAAAAGGAACTGAAGGAAATAATGAAAATTTGCCTCCAAGAATAGTAAAATCCAACAAATTAAACATTGCATTTTGATATACAAATTCTCTTACATTTTGTTTTTCAGTAATAACTCCATCCCAATAAAACTGATTGGCCTCACAGAATTTTGCAGCAATAGTCATTCTATCTCTATCAACAGCATTAACACCAATAGAATGTCCTAATCCAAACCTCGTTTCGGTTAATAAAGCATATACAATTTCAGGAAACAAGTTAGTTGCACCAGTAGAATCATTGATTAATCTTTGCACTTTAATACCTTCTTTAAGATAAGCAGAAAATTGTGAAAAACTATTCCATTCTTTAGAACTGCTAAGACGTAAGGCAACATTAGCAATACCAGCTTGATTTAAAGCATAAGGAGGTGCTGCACCCATGTTACTTTGCTCATTAACATATACGATTTCATGTTCTGGCCCATCTTGATGACTACTGCGTTCTGCATCGTATTGGTAATAATCAGTTATTGCATCAAAAGGATTTAGATTCTTACCTTCAGGCCAAGGCTCTGATACAAATTCACTAAAGTCAGTAACTATATCTATATTATTCTCACCAGGAAAATTACCTGTAGCTGGAATACTTACAGTATCAGTATCTTTATAGCCACTGCCTCTTTGATTAATTTCCCAAACAGCAGCGGCATATTGGTTATTATTAGGATCTAAATAAACTTTAATATTAACAGTTAAACCTGTACCATTACCACCTGTTGTTGTTGAAATATTCGTATGAACAACTGGTTCAACATCAGCTTCCCTTAATTCATATCTTCGCATATCATAATATCTCCCACCTTCATGTTTATTAGTTCTTAATTCTTTTTCAAAAACACCAACAACATATCTATACCCATCACCTCTATCGAGATATGGCTCTTTTGTAGGATCAGGAGTGAGAAGACCTCGTGCTAATATTTGACTTGCCTGTTGAGGTCTTGCTCTATTTCCTTGATAATATTGCCAGCCATTACCTCTCCACTCAGTACCTCCCGATCTTGTTTTAACAGTTCCAGCATCACCTTCATCAAACCATCTTATGGATCTTGGTATTGTTCCTGTAACTGTATTTAATAATCTGTTTACTTTTCCTCCATCTACATCTGTGGGTAAATCACCTAAATACCATTCAGTATTAGATACATCGCCACTTCTTAATTGTTCCTTAGATCCTTTAAAATAAATTTCATATAATTCTTCATTAGGTTTTGCTTCGTATTTTAAAAGTTCCCCATTAGCACTTAATAGTCTTACAGGTCTTTGGTCAACAAAATCTCTTTGTATTAAATTTCCTGGAAAAGGTAAAAATCTAAATTCATATTCTTTTTTTGGTACGCTGTGATGATTTATTCTTATAAAATTATACTGTGGCTGTGGTGAATTACCTTTAACTCCAAATGGTATGCCTTCATCAATATAATTCCAATCGGCTTCACCAACACCAGCTACTCTTGCCTGTAATCTAAAAAAACTATATCTAGTAAGATATTTACTCATCCCACCAAGAGAAATATTGCCATTTTCATCTTGATATCTTTTTACAACACCACTCGTTGTATCAGCATTTTGTTCATTCCAACCAACAGCCCCAGGATGGCTATTAACATTAGGAAAACTTGTTACTTGTTTAAATACTTTTGATTTCAACCCAATTTCTGTTACATCACACACTTTATTATTACTAATCGTTCCAATAGCAGCTTTTTGAAGTGTAAGTAATTGATATCCTTTATGTGCTCCCTTCAACCCATCTTGACCTGTTCTTATATCTATCACTCCAGGTGTATCAACAGTAAAAGTACAATTTTGATAATGTTCTCTAGTCCATATTGGTCTACTCTTATTTATACAAACAACCAAAGCAGAACCAGCTAAATAAGATTCACCTATTTGAATAGCATCATCGGATTCTTCTCTTGAAGCATCAACAGCAGATTTAACATCTTCTACTCCCCAAGGGTCAAATTGAGGGTCAAATTCTGTTCCTGAATTAAAATCAGCAATGCTGTATTTTATTGTTTGATCTTTATTAACAATTTTACTTGTTTGATCTGATTCACTATTATCTATTGCATATAACGAGGCATATCTAGGAAAGTTTGTTCTTAACTTATTTCTTTTTTTATCAATATCTCCTTTATTTTTTGAGTCTTTAGCTTTAAGAACTAATTCATAAGGAACTCTATATCTCATGCTATTTGGCATGGGTGAATACGCTCCAAACTGCACCTGTGTATTAGGTGTTCTTGCACTGCTAACAATATTACTTGTTGCACCACGAAACTCGTCCCAATCAACAGACATAACATCTTCAAATTCACTGCCATTTCTATCTTTTTGTGGTTCTAAAGTTCCTTCTGAATATCTCTCTTCTCTTTCCTGTGGTCTACCACCATCAGTCATTATATATAAAGCTAATTTTTTATTTATATAGTTTTTAAGTAACAAGTCTCCTATTGCATAACCTGCAAAATCAGGTTTAGATGCAAGATCACCAAGACCTATCATAAATAAAGCCTTTAATTGTTGACCTGTCCCTAGACTTATCATTTGTGACCATAAAAGCCTTGTATTAACACGAACTCCACCGTAATAATATTTAGCACCATCAAGAATTTCTGTTTCTTGCTTTGTAAAAACTAAAGGCACTACTTCACCTAAGTTTGCAAGTTCCTGTACTGAATTAAATCCTGTCTGCGGTGCAAATCTTTTTGGACCTGTTTGACCAGCAGTAGTAAGACTAGGAGGAGTTTTGGGTGCTCTAGGTTTTGGAGTTAATAAAACAGAAACAATTGTAAGAATAACACCTAAAAGAAGTTGCCCTGCTACTGTTAAGCCTCCACTAATAGTACCTCCAACAAACAACACTTGTGGCATATTAATGATATAAGGTATATCATCGTATTCTTTAGGCTTTTTTCCGTTATATACTTGTGTTAACTCTACAAAATACCAATATTCATCTTCTGTAATTCCTACTGTTTCACATAATTCAACTTCTGCGGGCAATAAGACTCTACGACCTCCAGGCCGTCTAAAGGACTCCATCTTACCTCCGATTCTCCGCAGTTTATCCATCCTTCCTCATAGTAAACAGCAAGACCAAATCCATTATTAGATTTACATAATGCAACTGTACCTATATTAAACTGTTTTGTCTCGTTTCCCCACTTTTCAAGTTCTTCTTTAAATATACTAAAATCTTTTTTTCTTACTCTTCTATACCAATCTCTTGTAGGTTCAGGTGAGTTTATTCCATAATATTTTAAAACTGTGCGAGCCAAAGATAAACAATCTACCGCATGATGCTTGATAGGATCAGCACCTAATCTGTAACGTAAACCAATAAGTTGATGTGGCTTCATCTATTTTGAATATCACTTGTTACAGGTAGTTTACCAACAACTTCTGTAGTTAATACGATACTTGGTACATTGACACCAACAGCATCTACTGCACTACTTAATAAAACCTCAACAACTTCTGGATCGTAAGATAAAGAAGCAGCAAGCCATGTATCAGTAGTTAATACGTTTGTTATATTATCAATATCATTATTAGCTACAATACATACATTTACTTCTACAAAATATCTGTTAAGTACAGCTTCCTGTGCTTTTGCCATGCTTAATGGATGATTTGCCATAATTAAATTAGATTCAATATTATCTCCTGATTTATTAATAGTTGTACCTTGATAAACAAAAGGTAAATAATGATAATTTTTACCGTTAAATAATATTGTATTTTTTGCAGAGTTTGATTCTTCAGAAGGTTCTCTTTTGGCATTTTGAAGTAAATGTTTTGTACTTTTACTTCCATTTTCATTTACACTAAATACTTCTACAAAAGTAACTAAAGTTGTAATACTCATAATCCTAATGATGCACGTTGACTTCTAGAATTTCTAAGTGTATTCATAGTTTGTGCTTTACCTGCCATTGCACCTTGTTTTGTGGCAGCACCGATAATATCAGGCACAGCAGATTTTGGAACGTACTCATCGCCATTAAAGTTTAATGTAGGTCCTGTATATTCAACAACTGCATTACCAGTACCACCTGCAACTGTACCAGAATCACCAGAACCTCCTGGGATAACAGAACCCCCTCTAGCACCTGCTGAATATCTAGACATTGCACCAGACATCTTAGAAGATGGAATAATATATTCTGATTCACCTGCCTCACCAACTAACCCCATCGTTGGGCTATTTACATAGCCACCTTGAGCAAAACCCTTACCACCCAAACTAGGTATAAATGGAACAGAATCAAGTCCTCCACCTCCACCTCCACCAAACATTCCACCAAAAATACTACTGAAAGCTTTATTTAAGAACATACTTGCTAGTGATTTAGCAATACTGGCTAATGACTCGCCTAATGATTTTGTTCCTTCAATAAGACCCATAAGAGCATTTGTCATTTCATTAGCTAATAAATCTGCAATTTCTTCCTTAGTTACTTTTACTTTTTTGATTTCGTCACCTGTACTTTTTATTTTGCCTACTGCTTTATCTGTTTCACCGTTTATCTCTTGTCTCTTTTTAAGAATATCTGCTAATACTGCATCAATTTCTTTCAATCTTTGTAATTCTGTATCTGTATTACCTAGTTTTGCTCTTTCAAGTCGTAAAGCATCTGCAAGTGCATCAACTTCTTCTAGAACTTTATCTCTAAGTTGTTCTCTTTGTGCTACTTCTTTCGCAATAGCTTGAGACATACCTGTTTCTGTTAATTTCTTAACAGCTTCTTTAAGTTCTAATTCTTCTTTATTTTTTTGTACAGCTTGATCGTATTCTAAAGTGATTTCACCTAACTTTGTTTTTTGCTGTTCCCTAATTGCAAATATTTGTTTTTCTATATCTAACTGAGCTTGTAACGCTTCTTTTCGTTTACCTTCACCTCCTCTACTACCCATTTCATCTATCTGCTTCTGTCTTTGAATTAGCCCTAATGCCTGGCTATTACCTCTTACAGCAGCAGCACCAACAACTCTCCTTGCATCTGCTTTCTTTAACCTATTTTCTAAACCTGTTATGCGTAAAACAAAATTAGCAACACCTGCTGCAAATGCCTGTAATTTTGTAAGTGCAAGAGTAAATTGACTACTAAGTATTCTTGAAGATTCGCCAAATTGTTTTAAAGCATCAACACCTCTTTGACCAATATCATTAGCCATCAACTTCATTGCAGCATTAAACGCTGCTGTTTTGCCTTCTACCTGTTCAATAAGTTTTATTTGTGCCTGTTGAACACTATTTTGTAAACCCAAAGAAGCAGTTATAGCTTCCGTGTCCTGCGTAAAAGGCCCTAACGCTTGACCTAGCTCTGATGCACCGCCAACAAGAGTTTTAACAACATTATCTATAGCTGATCCAAGAGCAGTACCAGCTAGTGATAATGCAAATCCAAATTGACCTCCCATTATTCCACCACCAAAACCACCTGCTGCACCACCTATTGCTGCTCCAGGTCCTTGTCCAAATAACAACGGAAACGCACCACCAATAGTTGCATTAGATATTGCTTGATTTCTAATTTGTCTATCTCCACGAGTTCTGTTTCTTCTAAATCTTGCAAATCTAGCTCCTGGTAAATCTAATTGATCTCTTCTTCTCTCTATACTTTGCCTACTTCTTCTTCTCTGAGTTTCATCTCTATCTTGTTGTATTCGTGCTGCTTTATCATTCAATATTTGATTTTCAATCGCTGCTTCTTCTTTTAAAGAATTTATTATATTATTTCTTACAGTAATCCTCATTCTTTCCATATCCAACACACCTTGAGCTTGTCTATTTAACTGCTCATTTACTTGTTGATTAACCATTTGCTGCTGCCTACTTCCACCTGTCGTAGGAGACAAAGCTCTTTGTATCTCTGGTGTTGTAGCACCTGAAGCTCTTGCTAATTTATTACCTGCATCCTGTAATAATTGATTTCGTTCCCTTAAAGTTGCGTTTACTTGATTATTAGCTGCAACTAATTGTTCCGCAGATTTTGCAGCTTCTGCTGTATCTAAAGAAACATCTCTAAAATTCTTTTTTGCTTCAGATAAAACCTTATTAACAACCCTAAAACTATTTACTATTCCTTGTGCACCAGTATTAACTAACTTTATATCTTTACCTAATTTTGTTATTTGATCTGATAACTGACCTACTTGCCTTCCACCTTCTACAGCAAGTTGTATTTTAGTCCTTATATTTTCCACAATTAAATTTTTTTCTTATTCTACCTACGTCTGCGAATTTTTTCCATTTCTTTCTCTTGATTTTCATTTAATACTTGAAAATAAGCACTCCAACCAATTACTTCCTCTAATGTCATTTTTCTGACATCAGCAAGACTCATACCTAATTCTTTAGCAATACCAAACTGCAACATCATTAAACTGTCTTTACGCAGTTCAGCACTTAGTCTTTTGGGTCGAGAGGTTCTTCTTCCTCCTGGATAATACTTAACATCAATTTTTGTAGGTCAGAATCTCTTACTTCATTTTTAAGAACATCTATTTCACCTATTTGAAATAATTTTTCTCCTGTTTCATCCTGTGCTTTTGTTAACAATAAACGCAAAGCAAACTCATTAGCATCATCAGATTTTGCCATTCTTTGTGCTCTTTCTTTTTCAGCTAATGTTAAAGGTGTTACCCACATTTCAAATACAGTTCCATCAGACAAGGTAACTTCTTTTTTTGTAGCTTCTAAATTAGCAGCTTTACGCAAGCGATCTATTGCTCGCATAGTTTTTGGAGATGCCATAAATTAATTATATTTCTTACTTAGTATACTAATGGTTTATAAAAAACTCAACCATTTATGCTGTAGCAAAATCAAATGTAGGCTGTACAGCAGGTCTAAATTCTACACTTACTGTCTGTGCATCATCAGGGTTAACATTTAATGAAGCAGAAGTTAAGGTAGCTTCAAACTCAATAAATCTACTTAATGTATCGCTAACAGAACCACCAGTAAATACCTGATCCATGTATAGTTTCATAGCTGCACCTACTTGCTGTCTTTGTAGCACATCTTGAACCATGCGGTTTACCATTGCTGTATCTTCGTTTGTAAAGTAAGCAGTAGCAGTACCTGTACCATCACCAAAACCTGCAATATATTTTCTAAATGGAGTAAATTGTGTTGGAGTACCACCGATAGTTGTTACATCTATCTCTTCTCTAGATATTTCAAATGTCCACTCTCTTACCTGTGTAACGCTACTAAAATCTGCATAAGCTACCTGAAACTCATTAGGAGATGCTGCTGTTCCTGTATTTGTAATATCAACGGCTGAACCACCAGAAGTTGCTGAAACCTGTAATGCTCCTGTTG
>Ga0163180_10002494_pt1 | contig 10276 bp, 16 predicted proteins | sample AtlANTMetagenome_2_FD_109647 | JGI IMG/M metagenome (GOLD analysis project Ga0163180, IMG submission 109647) | Marine eukaryotic phytoplankton communities from the Atlantic Ocean - Atlantic ANT 4 Metagenome | ecosystem: Environmental > Aquatic > Marine > Oceanic | place: North Atlantic Ocean...
ACAGGACCACAGAAACCACTGCCATATACGAGGCACCCCCACCAGTAGGATCCACACCTGTAAAGAAATAGTTGGGCTCGAAATCCAACTCCTGCATCTGCATCATTGAATCAATCACAGGCATGCTAAACACACTATTCGCATCCGAAGTAATCTGACCCATAGACTCACGCTCCATTAAATCCTTCTGGTCACCATACAAAGCTCTCACCATATCCAGCTTGGCTGCAGATTTCCAAGGCGGGATCAAATCCTGGTTATGCGTACATTCAGATCCCTTACCTGCCTCCTCACATGCTTTGCAGACTAGAGAGACTCGGATGGTGCGAAAAAAGGGATCCCCACGAGCATCCTTCAACTCGAACATTTCCGAATAAAAATTCTGCTTGTCCTGAGGCGTACTAATGGCTATGAGAGCAGTCGTGTCCATCTCAAGAAGCGGGACCACGATTTCGTAGAACACCTGCAGGTCAAGGAAAGCAGCCTCCTCTAGATAAAGTACGTCACCACCTACACCACGAAGGGTTTTCGCATGTGAAGGATAAGAAAAAATCTTCCTCTTATCAAAACCTATCTGCAGGATCAACTCTTCCTGATTACACTTCACAATCGTATCTGCCATTGGAGTCTTCTTAATAATATCGCGAATCAGCTCTAGTAGCTTCTGAGATGCACGTCTACCTGTACTAAAGATACTCTGGGTACTGTGTGGCACACACATCGCATACGCAGCCACAAACATAGCCACAGCAGTCGTCTTCCCGAAACGTCTGGGTGTCAAACAAAGCACACTCTGTCTCAAGTCATTCCATCCGTTCATACGCATAATAGATTCAAGGTCTACATCAGGGTCGTCCTTGTATAAGTGCAAAGCCACAGCCTGGATAAAACGATCATGGAACTGTTTCTGCATGCGAGAACGTTCATACCCTAACTCGTTTAGTGTCTTACGAATAGCCTGCATACGCTCATCACCCTTGCACACCTTACTAATGTGTTTCTTCATACCATGGGTACGAGGCATCTTCATCTCTATCTCCTCTAGGGTGCGATCCTGAAAGTACTCGTAGGCAGTCGTAAGATACTTGCGATATGAGATTTGCATTTGGGGACGAGGCACCCGGTAAATAGGTGACTCGTTTTTTTGACGAAATCCCGACAGATACACCGTTATATGCGGTACCAAAACGCGACTTCTAGCAGATCTGAGAGCTAGGTTCTTCTTTCTAAAAAAAAATTTTTTTCTTCTTTTTTAGAAAAATGCCATTAATACAAGATTCATGCTCAAAACCGCTAGAAGTCGCATTTTGGTACCGCATATAACGGTGTATTCAAAGTGGGTGCTAACATATTTATGGAGCAAAATGTTTGCTAATGCACAGACCATGGGTCGAAATGGTTGCAAGAGGGGTGCATGAATCGTTTGAAGGGGGAACTTACAGGAATGGATACATTTTCGAAAAGTGGAATTATACAAGAGAACAAAAGCTAAAATGCAGAGATGACCTTGCTTGGTACATGACAGAGAGGGACCATCCGGATACAGACATTTACTGGACAGTATTCAGACACAAATTAGAGAGGAAACGATACAAAAGTACTACAAAGGCACTACAAGAAACACTGCAAGAAGCCTGGAATACAGATACAAAAAAATGGTTAGACTTAGAATCTTAATACTACATCATCTGGATCATCTATTCCTTCTACAGATATGTCCTCTAATTCCTCTGTATCCATGTCTGCTAAATCATCCAGTATCTTGTCCTCTGGGTCACGAAAATCAGGTATACCCTCCTCCACAAGCTCCCCCTCATACGCTTTGTCAAAATCGCCAAAATCATCAGGCATCTTGTATACAGGTTCCTGCTTTAAAGCCTCTTGTTCGAATTTTTCCCGAGCGAGCTCCTCCGCTGTTCTCGCACGAGGTTTTTCTGCACGATATTCTTCATCCGCTTTGCGTTGTAATTCCTCCTCTCTCCTTTTTGCAGCTCGAGTCATGCGTCCAGACATTTAAATATGTATGGGACTCGTAAATATACCTAACTATCTCTTTTCAATCTCTTCTTTAAAGCAGCCATTGCAGCCTCACGACCCGTCTGGTTGAACCGAACCTTTTTTCTACGAGACTCTCCCGGCACCGATGCCGAACGATCCCGCGATGGGTCGAACGAAGCAAGGTTCTCATCCGCCCACAGCATCTTCAAAACCTGCCGCATGCCATAAAGTGCACGGACGTCTCTAGAACGCACAGAAAGGTGTTTTATAGCCATTTTTCGCCAAAAATAGACAAAAAACGCAAAAATTCCACAAATAATTGCAATTTCTATCATTTTTATCGTATTTTTATGTATTTATAGTGCAAAATTGCCCAAAAAATGCCCTATGCAAAGGATATTGGACACTCTCCGGTGTATATAGCACGGTATATTTCAAGACCCTACACACCTTCTAAAGCGGTGTATATGTCCCATTCGATAGACATTCCTCACAACCGCATAGGCAACAGAATCGTATTCAAAGATATTTACGAAGCTCACATTATAGAAGTTGAACGCATGACACCGTGGCAGAGATTTAAACATATTTACTTCTAAGCACATCTTATAAATGTCCAAACGTAAAAGAGGTAGAGGACTTGACCGCACTCTTATGCGAATTGTACAGGCAAAGAGATCACTAGATAAAGCACGGGCAGATATAAACCTAAATCTCTCCGATGAACGCTATCAAAACACTGCAGAAGCTATCAGAAAGGCAGCAGAATTCTTACTAAGGCATGCAGACACACCCAAAAAAAAACTCGAATACACAAGAGACATTATGCAACTGGGAAAATTTTTTGTTTGGAAAAAATGGACCATTGACACCATGGATGCTCAACAATCAAGAGACTATATGTTAGGAAGAGCCATACAAGCAGAAGAAGATCAGTGGAAATATAGGGATATGATACTACAGCAGCAGAAACCTCTCAGGGACGCATTAGACCAACTGGGAATCGCACACCCGGACGACAGGAGACCCAACGGTTTCGGGCTCAGTGTAAGGATACGTCCAGACACCCGTTCAAGGCAGGAGAAAGCCTATGCCGCTGCAAAAAAACGAACAGCAATAGCTCAGATAAAATTAGAAAAATACACAAAAGCGAAAGAAATAAGACAAAAAAGGTACGAAGATGCTCCAAACCGTAACAAATTTGAAGAATGGAAAAATACACATAAAGCATGGGAAAAAGCTACGAAAGAATTACAAGAAGCTACAGAAGATGAAATTAGAAAAAAATTAGAGTGGTTGGAATCTAAATCCGATGCTCCTGCGGCAAAGGGGTTTAAATAACTGGTGTAAAATAATTTGATAATCTATTCACTCTGCGTTTCTTTCTAGGGCGATCCGATCGAACAGGACGCTCCATCATCATTGCCTCCTTTTCAGTACGTCCAAAATATTCTATCAATTTTGGAATCATTTCCTTTGAATCACCCAACAATCCAATACCCGTGTTGCAACGATTACACAACCAACCACGAAATTTACCATTTTTATGATCATGCTCAAACACCAAAGGCTTCTTCCATTCCTTACAATAATCACATGGTGTACCTCTAGGAGGACGAATCATATTCTTACGTCTCATAATTGTCGTACTGCGAACTTTTTTGCGCTCACACTCTGCACAACAATACTTGTACTTACGAGGAAAAAATTTTCCCTTGTCAAAATAATTAGCACGGCTATCTATGTAAAATTCAACTATGTTTTTTGTCACACCACAATCCTCACACTCCCTCTCCGTTGGACAATTACATTTGTAAGGTAGCTTATTTTCAACCCAAGTCCTACAGGTTGAGCATTCTCCCATTAATCACCCAGATTGTGTATATATAGTGTTCTGATTTACTTTTTCCCCCCTTTCCTGGGCTTTTCAGCCTGTTTTGAGCTGGATTTGGCTTTACAATGTTCATGAACAACACTCTTCTGCATACTTTTTAGACAGACTTGTGCATTCGTCAGGTATATCGTGCTGTTCACAGCCATCACCACATACAGCATTTCGGTCCGCTTGGCTAATACCCTCTGCAAAGTAAGCATGTTTGAGACTGCCGAACGAATAGTCCTGTGCGAAATCACCAAGAAACGTCGCCTCCTCTAGTGAACCGAATGCCTGCTGTCCGATGTCCACCTCCGCAGGGAAAGTCACCGTTTTGAGGCTTATGCAGCCGTTGAATGCACTCTTTCCGATGGTCTTCAATGTATCAGGGAAAGCCACCGTTTCGAGGCTTTCGCACCAGCTGAATGCATCCTCTCCGATGGTCATCAGATTTGTGGAAGCGAGGTCTGCAGAGATGATATTAGTATTTTCGAATGCACGGGCTTGAATGACCTCGACAGAGGGCTGAAAATAAACGTCAACAATGTTGCAATCCCTGACATACTTGATGCTTGTGACTCCTTGTGGTATATATAACAACATAGGCTCGGAGTCCGGATCACAGTTCACAGAATCAAGGATATGACCATCCAAATATGTGTCTATAGTTAATTCCGAATGGGTTAATCCCGAAACGACGGGCAAGAAAAGAAGCCACCACATTTAATCACATATAGGTATTTTTATACTATATTTTTTTTTTGTATTTTTTTTGTGCCCCCTTTTGGGTATGCCACAGGGGCTGATTTTTTTTTGGTATTTTTTTGTACCCCCTTTTGGGTATGCCACAGGGGCTGATTTTTTTTTGGGTTTTATTTCTGCTGAGAGGGACGCAGGGGCTGAGAAAACCACTTTACCCTCGTCTCCTCAAAAGTCCCTCGACTTTTATTTTAGCGGCGTAATAAATCTACGAGGGGTCTGGTAGGGGTATATAGCTAGCACCCTGGCAGCGTAAGAAATCTACGGAATATTTTTAACAGGAATTTTTTTGTACAGTACATAGCCCTGCGAACCAGCGCCCTCGAAGGATACCCACTTTGGAACCTTTTGGGGGCGAAGGGTGCAAGGTGGTGTAATTGCCCTGTTGGAGACATATTAGAAGGGTGCAGACTCTGTGGGGGGATGGGAACCTACCGAAATCCAGACACTAGCACACATACCTACCCCTACCGGCGGTGGAACACCTCCAAAGAGCGCACTTACATATAAATACACACTCACAGGGTGCACAAATGCCCTTACATACCTATTTGGCAGTTCGACAGTACTGTAACCCACAACACCAAAAATACCACCTCTCACGACTCCGACACCCCAACCGAACGACCTCCACACCCCTCATAGCCTCTACCCTTCCCGAACATGTCCCACCGAAACATACCCTCTCGCACCCACCTCTTACCCCAAATATACCCCTCCGAAATGTTCACCTACCTCGAGATACACGACTGGGTGCACATGGCGGCTGATTCAATGGATCTTTTCGTAGTTAGTGTGGCGGAGAAATCCACCGATGTGGTAGTGATAACTACCGGTTTTTATTTTTTTTTATACAACACACACATCCACAGTCGCACGCTTCAGACCCTTGTCCTTCTCCGAAGCATACTTAAGCGGTACCCACTTGCACTCGCGGATAGGCTTCATGAAGACAGACTTGGAAATAGTGCAGGCAACACCTCCTCCCTTAGTAGGAGTAGATACCACACCCACAAGCAGGTTCTCCCCAGAGGTGACATGATCACGATGGTTCACATCAAAGGTAGGAGTCAGGGTCAGTTTCCTCTTCCTGAAATCCCACTTCAGGCGCTGGAATACATAACCCATGTGTCCTGCCTTGTTGATGTCATGGCGATTGAACTGACCATGGTTGGTGATGCTCTTCACCTCGATCCATAGGATACCATCATCAGTCTGAACTCGAAGGTCACCCTCATCGCGCTCGTGTCCCCTGCGATTGCCAAAGAAGGGTCCCTCCACCACCCAGCTGGCAGTGGCAGGGTCAGCAGCGAACTTAGTCCTAAGTACTGTTGCCACTGCGAGTTCAGCAGCACGAGCCAAGTGAAGCGTGTGTCCAGTCCGATGGATCTTTCCATCATGACGATTCCACTGCCCTGACCGAAGCCCACGTACATTGTTCTGCTCACAGGTGGCACGGATCTGGTTCAGGCGCTGAGAGTCGAAGAAGACAGTAGACTTATCTAGCTCAGCGGCTGCGATCCTTCTCTTGTTTCTCTTCTTCTTCTTCTTACTCTTGCGAGCAGAGGCTCCACTCCACTCAGGCTCCTCAGGCTCCTTGGTCTCCTCGGGCTTCTTGGTCTCCTTGGGGGAGTCGGTCCACCCATGGTGGGGAGGGATGGAGTCCCAGCCCTTCGGTTCCATCGCATGGGTCGCGAGGAAGTAGAGCGCAAGGATCTGGTTCGCTTTCGCGAGCGAGATCATCTCACGCTGCTGGTGGTGGTGGTGGTTTGCTGTAGTGGTAAACGACTGTTAACACAGATAACACTGATTGTTTGCTTTTACTATTACCCCTACTCTATGAAAAAATTAATAAAGTCGGTTTTACATGCCATGCATTTGCCCCTTATCTCCCTATCGAAGCCACACTTGTGACAGAATAACTCGAACCAATCCTCATCGATGGGCAGACCATTCGTCTCGTCATAGTAGTCTGGATTCTCCTCGTCACTGTCGTCTTCGCATAGGATGCAAAGGTTCTCACATGCTTCGGATGTTAGGTAATCAATCGGGTTCTTACGCAGAGACATGGATTGGTACTTTGTCTTTGGGGACGACTAGCTGAGGTCACTTAGTATGACCAGAACATCGGTATCATCTGTGTTGACCAATAGAATTACATACATCTAACTACCTGTGACTTCAGCTGCGTGAGATGGTGAAATCGTGCATCAAAAAAGGCAAAAGGGTCAGGTTCAACAAGACTGTGAAGGACAACGAAGGTTTAAAGAAGAAGATCAAACGAGTCAACATTACCCGATTCGCCTACAAAGTACTTAAGCAACCGCTGCTCGAGATCACTCCCGAATTCATGCTCGACCTTCTCGAAAAAAACAGGCAAACCAGCTCTATTAATAGAGCTCGGGCTGAGGTTATTAATGCTTTGGATAAACTCGAAGACAGAGTGCTTATTCCCAAAGGTATTATTACTGCCATCGGGAGTAAATATGTTCGAAGGAATGATCGCAAGAAAATCATTGACTGGAGCACGAAATTGTCTCTCGCTGCCCAGGTACTTAATGACACCAAATAGTTCAGGGTAGTGTTAAGTAGGGGGCATTTGGGACGATCTTGAGACTCGCTCGTAGATCACATAGGAGGGCTAAAGTTAAAATCAAAAAAATCCCCGAGGGTTTACTATAGTACACGTGTGTGCTAAGAAAAGATATGATCGTCCCCTCTCGCGTGAGAAAGCAGATGGTGGTGGATTATTTCTGCCCCGGCACACCCATCGAGGTGGTGGAACGATGCTTAGCTCGCATCACTGCACAGGCACATGGTACCTCTACCATTCGCTCATCGATCGCAGTGCCCAGTACTTTCAAGTGCAAGCACTGTGGTAACACTGATGCATACGATGGTGACGAGTGGACATGCAAGAAATGCTCTCGTACCCAACAAAAGGTACACAATGGTAAGGAATGGAGGATCATGCAAGAACGAGGTGACCTGAACACTTCTGGGTCTAACTACCTTACCGAAATGTCCGATGGATACAACAGAGGGACACACCTCTCCCTGTATGATGGCAAAGGCAAGAGAGTTCCTTCCAAGTTTAAAGATCTTGGTCTGGCTCACAAAAATCTTGCCAAGCCCAAGAAATCCAAGGATGTGGGTGAGGATGCATTGGATCAGACCATCGATGGTCATATCCTCGAAGCCAAGGGTGAATTTACCGAAATGAACATTCGCCTTCACCATGGTGGCTTTCAGGAGGCTATGGATCTGTTCATCAAATTTCGTCTCTCAGTTGCTCAGCTGAGAGAGAAAAAAATCGTGCATGCTGCTTGCATGTTCACCACGATCAAAGAACCCACTCGCAAGCCATGGAAGAAGAAATTTCGCAATAAAGGCAAATTCAATACTTCCAAGAAAAAGCGATTGAAAATGATGACCTTTAAGAAGCGACCCATGGTCATCAAAAAATATCGGGAGTGATATAAATATTGCTACCCTTGTACATAAATGGAAGCAGTTTTCGCAGAGGAACATAGTTTCGCCATTCAACATGTGTTCATGCCTGCCGTCGTATACTATTACTTACAAAATATATATAAATTCTACACTATCATATTTCTATTCGAAAGCATGGAATATCTATTGGGACAAGTCAACGAAACATGGCAAGAAGATCCAGGTGACAGCCTTGTTGGTGACATCCTTATGGCGACACTTGGAATGCTAGCCATCAGGCAGTTTGCCTATCGAAGTATAGCACGATGGTACATTGCTCTACATATTATCATACTCGTCGCTGCCAGCATCGTCACTGTCGAAGTACTTTGGGACGAGTTGGTGAGGGCTTATGTACTATATGCACTTGTTGCCACTGCTACAGCATTATTCATAAGTATAGACTGGGCTATGTTCTCGCTGGTGAATGTAGTGCTTATCGCTGCCATCGCCACACAAGGGTTCACGAGTACCTTCAGTCATACACCAATAGCTACAATTATAAGCCTGTCGTGTACGACTGTAGGGCTAGTACTCTGCCGATGGCTAGCGTAAAACAAATAACATTAGAGGAAATAGAGGTGAAAAAAAACGTACAAAAGCTAGTACAAAAATACTGCAATGCGCTCGCAGAAAACTTTGCCAAGAAAGGATGGAAACGAACAACTGTACGAGTACTGTACAAAGGTGGAAGGAAGTACTTTAGAGTACTTGTTCGCTATTATGTAGATGGCAAGTTCGATCACGATTGTGTTCTCGCATTTGTAGACTTCAAAGGTGATGTCTACATGTCAGGAAGTAGACACAACTGTGCCAAGGGTGTAAGGTACAACATCACTAAGCCTAAATGCATCCTTCTGGATTCCAAATTCACAGACTGTGATGGAGGACATCTATACATGCATACAGTAAAGAAATATAGAAAGTAATACAGAAATGACTGACTTTGATTGCATGCGTAAAATGTGCTGCTGTGATTGTGGGCTCGAGGGAGAATACGAGAGCCTTTCACATGCATACGAACATGGATGGTTCGAACACGAATGTGTAAGCTACTGCAGTGACCATGCACTAGCTGCAATCGAAAAAATGGAAAACGAGGTTCGCCTCCACTGCCATAAGTGCCCTAACTATGCAGACTGGGACATGAGAACAGATGTACCCTTGGGATGGTACAAAGCAAAGGATCTCAAATGGTACTGCAAATGCTGTGCTGAGTATCCATATGCAATAGATCACAATATACTATTAGTTCAAAGTCACTTTTAATACTATGTCAGACCATACTACACACTCGCGTAAGATGTCTCAGTTCATGTCATGGTTGGAAGCCAGTGAAGGTCCAGCCAGAATCATCGCGACCCAAATTGCAGACAATATACCTCTGTATGAAGGTCAGATGAAAGTGCTGAAGACCCTATGCTTTGCTTATGGCATGGGAGTGGTTCTTGTAAGATTCGAATTTCACATTTACACCAACTCGATGGGAGGTGGCTCGCAGACTTTCGTCATCGTACATGATAATGAAGATGTAAAAGCCAAGGTTCTCGCTCATCTCCATGCAAATGGGTTGCCAAGGCTCATCCCACGAAGGTTCGACACAAACAAGTTTCTAAATACGAAGTTCCCTCACATGATCGCTCGGGGAGAAATACAATATGAAGATGGACCTCGCAATGGTAATGGGGGCATGGTTTTCAGTGCGAATTATTTGATTGACATGAAATTCGAATGAAGAAGTTAATGTATCTAACAAAAAACAGAAAAAGTAAATATATAATGATTCGCTCTACACCTATGTATGTGTCCCAAGTCCAGCGTGATATCGGGGTGATCACTGTCCGACCCATGATGCGAAGGAGATACCCTCCACGCATACGCATTCCACCTTTTTACAGGCAAGACTACCATGCTACACAAGCAGCCAGTAAGATCCAAGCAGCATGGAGGGATTCCAGAATTTGGAAACATGGCTACAACCCTGTCTACCCACACATCATCTCTGATATAGATGGTGCATTTAGTCACCTGCATGGGTTCTACCCTAATCTCTGTGCTACAAAAATACAAGCTGTCTTCCGAGGTCACATGGCAAGGTTGGAAGTACCCAAGAAACGAATGATAAAGTGGATACTAAATAACCTTTTAGTATAA
>Ga0163180_10002495_pt1 | contig 10275 bp, 7 predicted proteins | sample AtlANTMetagenome_2_FD_109647 | JGI IMG/M metagenome (GOLD analysis project Ga0163180, IMG submission 109647) | Marine eukaryotic phytoplankton communities from the Atlantic Ocean - Atlantic ANT 4 Metagenome | ecosystem: Environmental > Aquatic > Marine > Oceanic | place: North Atlantic Ocean...
AAACGAGGCTCATCGAGGGCTAACGGCGATCGTTCTGAGCAGCTGCATCCAGGTGCCGATGACAATGCATCGGGAGTTGCTGCGATCATGGAAATCGCACAGTTCTTTGCCGAAAAGAAACGCAACGGTGACATCACGCTGAAACGTGACCTGGTCTTTGCCGGTTGGTCCGGTGAGGAGATGGGGCTCTTTGGGTCAAAGCATTACGTGGCAAAGGCCGGAAAAAACGGCGATCTCTACCCCAAAACCGCCGCCTACCTGAACATGGACATGGTAGGCAGGCTTGGGAAAAACCCACTTAACGTGATGGCTACCGGGTCCAGCAAGGACTGGAAGGGCATTATTGATTCTTTGGGCAAGGAGCTGAAAATAAAAATTAGCCCGAACCCCAACCTACCGACCGACTCCACATCGTTCTACTCAGGCGGGGTTCCCGTGATTGCCCTGTTCACCGGCCTGCATGATGAATACCACACGCCGGATGACACGCCTGACAAGATCGACTTCAATGGCCTTAACAGGATCACCCACTACCTGGAGAATCTAACCTCCACTGTTGCCAACCTGGATGCCCCGCCCACTTACCTGAAATCTGCACGCCGCGAGGAGCAAAAACCCACGAAGCTGGTCATCGGTGTGCGCATTGAAAACGTCCCTGACAATGGTGGAGTCAAAATCCTTGAGACTTTGCCGGGCTCTCCCGCCCAGAAAGCCGGTATCAGGAAAGGCGACATCATTGAACAGATTGACGGCAGGAAAACCAATGACATCAAAGGACTCAGGGAAGCCTTGAACAAGCTGGAGGCCGGAAAGCAATACTCAACCGGGGTCAAGCGTGGCAACAAGTTGATGCTATTGGAGATGACACCCGAAAAAAGCCGGTAAGCCGGCAACCTAGGCTACCCCGGTTTACAAAAATGGCGATCCCAAAGGACCGCCATTGATGCATATCATTATATCACGCAGGATACCGGATTACTCTTCCTTGAAGAAGGCCTCCAGTTTCGAGGCGGCACCCTTGATCCGCTCCTGAAAAGCAGCGAACTTCTTGTTGTTTTCCTCATTGCGCTGTGGCTTGGTCTCAATCCACTTCATGAGCGCATCCTTGGCATCCTGACTTTCCTTGATTGCCGCCTTATAGGCATCCGCCTTGTCAGGGTTGGCCTTGATAAAGGCCTCCACACCTGAGTCACTCATGCGGACCACTCCCTTGAACTCCTTGATAAAGGAAGTCGGTGTCTTGTCGCGTCCTGCGCCTAGCTGGCCAAGCTTGCTTTTCCCGTCACTGTCGAGGACGACATAGGTGGGGTAACCACGAACGCCAAATTGCTGCTTTAACTCATTGTTCTGGCTGACATATTTTTTAGGCACAATGCTCTTGTTCTTGGGAAAGTCGAGGGTCACCAGAATCACATTCTTGGCGGCATATTCTTTCCATTCATCCTGAGCAAAGACCCCCTTGTCCATCAACTTGCACCAACCACACCAGTCCGACCCGGTAAAGTTGAGCATCATTGGCAGCTTCTTCTTGGCTGCCAGTTCAACGGCTGCCTCGTAGTCCATGGTCCACTTGCCGACCTCGGCACCGTCGAGCTGGACCTTGTCTTCCGCCTTCGCACTGAAGGCAAGGATGCCGGAAATCACACCGGCGGAAATCACGTTTAAAAGTCTCATTTGTTTGTTTGTTGGTAATGGGTTGTATCTCAGCGAAAGATCTCCGCTAGATGATGTAATCTAGCCTGCTCCACAATCCACTCAAGAAGCAAATCACCGGCTATTAACCCCGCTTATACAAGCTTAGCTCCAATATAGGCCGGTAGCTGGTCGATCTTCACCCTTTCCTGCTCCATGGAGTCGCGCTCACGCACGGTCACCGTGTCGACCAGTTCCGGACCGTTCTCGCCGATGGTATCAAAATCGATCGTCGCGCAGAACGGGGTGCCGATCTCATCCTGACGACGGTAACGACGACCTACTGCCGCTGTTTCATCATAAAAAACATTCATCAACGGTGAAAGCAGGGCCTTAACCTCCTTGGCCTTGGCCACAAGCTCGGGCTTATTCTTTAGCAGCGGGAACACGCCGCACTTGACCGGTGCAATCTTCGGGTCAAAGCGCATCACGGTGCGCGTCTCCTCCTTGCCCTTCTCATTGGTCACTATTTCCTCATCGTAAGCCTCACAAATCAATGCCAGGACAGTGCGGTCACAACCTGCACTGGGCTCAACCACATGGGGCACAAACTTCTCCTTGGTCTGCTCATCAAAATACTCGATGGGCTTACCACTGGCTTCCCCATGCTTGCGTAAATCGTAGTCCGTACGATAGGCAACACCCTCAAGCTCCTGGATCCCGAATGGAAAATCGTATTCAATATCATAGGTCTTGCTGGAATAATGCGCACGCTCACCATCCGGAACATCAAGGATGTGCAGCTTCTCCCTTGGAATGCCGATTTCCTCATAAAAGGATAACCGCCGCTCCAGCCATTCATCTGTCAGGCGCAAGCCGTCCTCCCCACGACAGAAAAACTCAATTTCCATCTGCTCAAATTCACGGGAGCGGAACGTGAAATTACGGGGATTGATCTCGTTGCGAAACGCCTTGCCGATCTGCGCAATGCCGAACGGGAGCTTCTGTCGTGAAGTTTCGAGAACATTCTTGAACTGCACAAAAATGGACTGCGCCGTCTCCGGCCTCAAATAGGCGATTGACCCCTCGCCACTGGACGCGCCGACACTGGTCTGGAACATCAGGTTAAACTCACGCGGCTCGGTCAAGAGCGCACCATTGGCCGGGTTAAACCGGGTGGTTGCCTCCAGTTCCTCGCGTTTGTCCTCAATAAGCTCGAGTTTCTTCGGGGACACCTTTTTATCCGGCAACCTTTCCCCGTAAAACTGCCTTGCTGTCTTCTTCGCCGAGTCCGCATCCTTGCCGGATGGCACGAGTACTGCAAACTCGGTATCCACGGACCAGCCACTCTCCTCGTGACGGGCACCGGAATACCAGACAGCTGTCCCGGACTGCTCGGGAACCTGGTCCGCCCTGAGGCGGGCCCTTGAAAGCAGGCAATCACACATGGGATCCGAGAATCCCCCCACATGCCCGGAAGCCTTCAGGACTTCCTGGTGGGTCAAGATGGAACCATCAAGGCCAACAATATCATCCCTTTCGGTCACGTTCTTCTGCCACCAGTAATCCTTCAGGTTACGCTTTACCTCCGCTCCAAGCGGACCGTAATCCCAACAACCGTTCAGTCCCCCGTACATCTCCGCTGACTGGAAGATAAAGCCCCGCCGCTTACACAGGCTTACAATCCTCTCCATCCTCTCATTGCGTTCAGAATCAGTTGCCATGGATCAATAATATCACTGGTGAATTCATTCTCCCTTGTTTACTCCCCGGGGACAAACGGGGTCGATATGGTCGGGGAATTGTCCGGAAAATCAAGCGCCGCAATCATGTATTAAGGATATTTGGGCTGACTTGACTTCATGACTCCCAGAAAGGAACGTGAGGCACCTAGAAGATGGCTGTCGAATCCCGATATGACTGGAACGCCTCTCCTTCCGGTGCCCAGTCATGGATCAGGCCCTGGATGGTGATTGCCCTGGTGCTCTCTGCCAGTGTCCATGCCGGCCTCTATTTCTGGTTTCAGAAGGTGGTTGTGCCCAGCGAACAATCCCCGACACGCTCAGCAATAGAAAGCCTTAAGGACCTGAAGGTCCAGCAGGTCATCAACGAGGAAATCAAGGGCAACGAACCTGAATCCACTGATGCAGCCGATAAAGCAGCCATCTCCCGGGTCCACTCACGCGACATTATCCAGCAGGCTGAAGACCCCTACGAGTTGCAGAAGGAACTGCCTAATGTCGAAATCCGACTCAAGCCCGGTGAACAACTCCCGCCACTTCCCGGCAGCGGAGGAGCCAAGGGAGCTGATAATGTCGCATCCATTCTATCCCAAGACTCGGAAAGTCTCGCGAAGGAACTGGATCGCATCACCAAGCGCATGCTCGACAAGGTCCCCGCAGCTTCACCTGACCAGCTGGTAATCAGAAACGGAATCTCCGATGATGAGCTCCTTGAAAAGGAGCAGTTGCTCAAGACCTACAACGAGACCCTCGCGAAACTCTCGAGAAAGGGCAACGATGTGACCCAGGGATTCAGTGACCTCGATGAACTGCTCAACCGGGTAGGGCCAATCATGGATGAAACCAAGCCCATCCTGATGCCAACAGACCTGCTGTTCGCTTATAACGAGGAGGAACTGAAGGAAAGCGCCAGGCTCAGCCTGATGAAGCTCGGGCTTCTTATCCAGAGGAACCCGGAATCAAGTTTCATCATTGAAGGCCACACCGACACCACGGGCTCCGAGGCATACAACATGAAATTAAGCAGGCAACGCGCGCTCTCAGTTTACAACTGGCTTTCCGATGCGCTCTCCATCAAGTCCAGTAAAATAAAGATCAAGGCCATGGGTGAAAGCCGTCCGTTGATCAACCCCGGCGGGACCAGGGAAGAACAATCGATCAACCGGCGGGTGGAAATTGTCATTATCCCGCCAAGGAGCAGGCGATAAAAACCAAGAACACCAGGCTGCGGCCCGCCTTTATAAACAGTCAATATGTGTTCCGTTCCAAGCTGAAGACAATCCATGTCAAGGAGCCTGCAAGCATCCAACAGCGGTGATACCTCGTCCCATGGTAAATGGGGCTCAAAATGGTCTATTGCTAGGCCTTACTGTCTTGCCGTCCTGCTTGTCATATTCACGATCCTCTATCTTTACCTTGGCCGTCACCTGATCAACCAGACCAATGGTGACCGCAATCGATCAGACCAGCAGAACAACATCACGCTTGCCCTGAAGGCCAAGGAGTTCGCCACCCCTGACTTCTCTGCCGGCATCTCAAAGGCCATACGGAACTGGTTTCCTCATTACACCGATGGAGTCGTTAATCCGCTATGGCCCTGGGCTGCAGCACGGGTCCATCGTGAAGACCTGGACGAGGAAGCCTTCTTTGTCCGGGGAAAGTGGTTAAACCTAATCATCACCCTCACCGTTCTCCTGCTGGGCGCCATGTTGATTTCGAGGTATTTCTCCCTACCGGCAACGGTAAACTTCCTGCTGCTGGCAGGGCTTGGTTCCTTCCTGCCACGGGCCGTCTGGTTCCAACCTGAACCCCTGTATTTCATCCTGTTTTTTGCTGCCTGGATATGCGCCATCATGACCATGCTGAAAAACAGCCTGTGGCGCTACGCTCTCTTCGGTTTCTTGACCGGGTTGGCCTATCTGGCGAAGGCATCCGCGCTGCCATTGATACTTGCCTTTCTCGGCATCCTGACAATGCGCTTTCTGGTTCACTGGCTTGCCGGGAAAAAGGGCAAGCAACCTGAGAGGATATCACCCGAATGGAACTCCAATTCGCACCTGCTGGGAAGCCTGCTGTGTATCCTCACATTCCTGATGACAGCCGGTCCCCTGTTGAATTCATCCTATCAACGTTTTGGGAGTATTTTTGGCAACTACCCGGGATATTGGATGTGGATGGATAATTTTGAACCCCAGGCAATTGACTTCATGGTCAACTACAATACCCGGGAAAAACTTGAACAGATACCCGAGAATGAGAGGCCCTCATTCTCCCTTTACCTGAAGACCCACACTGCCGATGAGATTACGCAAAGGCTCTCAGAGGGAATCATGCTGACAGGTAAAGACTTTCTTTTCCCCAAGCAGGCAAAGATCCGCGAAACCGGACCCGACCCATGGCGGGTTATACTGCCTGCACGCGGTATTCACCTGATGTTTCTGGCCGGCATCCTGACACTGATCTGGCTATACAGCCTCTTGCACCGGAAAAAACACCGCGCAGGATATCCGCCGGGAACACTGACGGTCGTATTCTTTGTAATGGCAGCCTTCATTGGCTACCTGGTTCTCTTCAGCTGGTACAGGCCGATCGGTAAAGGGGACCGCTTCATGTTGTCCCTTTACGTCCCGGTCGTATTCAGCCTGATATGGGCGGCTGAGAGTATCCACAACAGAATCAGGAAGAGTGAGCAAAACCAAACCCTCTCCCTAATCTATGGTGCCAGCCACCTCTTTCTTACCGCCATGATCCTTTGGCGTATATACGAACTTGCAAATCACCCAGTCTTCTTTACCAAGTGAAAACGGTGCCCTAAGCGTCACAGGACGGTATCAATGAAACATTCCGAAGCCATTGAACATGCAATCGCCGCTGAAGACGAGACCCGTCTCCAGGCGCTCTGTGATGAGCTTCACCCGGCTGATGCAGCTGCGGCATTTACCTCACTGGACGAGGAAGAGCAACTGCGTTTTGCCCAATACCTCAATAACGAGGCCCTTTCCCTGATCACGGGTTTTTTGCCCGCCCCGGAAACTGCAGACCTGATTGCCGGGCTCAGCAAAAAGGATCAGGCAGTGATCCTTGAAAGCCTTCCCGATGACGTGGTGGCAGACGTCATACAGGAAGCCGACAAGAACCAGCAGCAGGCCTATGTCGGACTTCTTTCCAAGGAGAAGAAGCATGTAGCGGAAACCCTGCTGGAATACCCTGAGGATTCAGCCGGCGGGCGCATGACCACAGCCTTTGCAACGCTGCGCGAAGACATGACCATCAGGCAGGCCATCGAGGCACTGGAAGTAACCAAGGAGGATGCCGAGACCCTGGCAAGGATTTACGTGGTCGATGAGGAAAACCGTATACTGGGAAAGGTCAGGTTGCGGGACCTCACCTTTAATTCCCGCAGCACGGTAATCAGGGAAGTGATGGATCACGAAAAGCTCGCAATACGGGCACAGGACGACCAGGAGGAAGCCATGAAAATGATGGTCAAATACGACATGATCGCCCTGCCCGTAATTGACAATGATAATCGCCTGCTTGGCATTATCACCCACGATGATGCCCTCGAGATCCAGGAAGAGGAATCAACCGAAGACCTCGAGAAAGCCGCCGCCATATCGGGAGAAAGGGATGAGGAAGGATACCTGAAATCTCCTGTCCTCTCCCACTTCAGGAGGCGGGCCCTCTGGATCTTCTTCCTCGCCATCGTGGCCATTCTCTCCGGTCTCGTCATCTTCCACTATGAAAGCCTCCTAGAGAGAGTATTCATTCTCGCCGTCTATATGCCAATGATTGTTGCCACCGGGGGCAATACCGGTTCTCAGGCGGCAACGATGGTCATCCGGGCGATGTCGCTCGGGGAATTCACCCCTTCCGAGTTTTTGCGCGTGGTCTGGAAAGAACTTCGAATCGGCCTTGCCCTGGGCGCCCTGCTGGGAGCCCTCATCGCAGTGGGCAGCTGGATACTCATCACGACCTTCATCAGTAATGAAAGCCTGGTCACCATGACCGACAACCATGACCTGTCACAACTTGTCGCCGTTGTCGGCATAGCACTCACGCTGCAGGTCACTGCATCAACATTTATAGGTGCTGCATTACCCATGCTGGCAAGGGCCATCCGGCTTGACCCCGCGGTTGTTGCCTCCCCGGCAATCACAACCATTGTCGATGTCCTCGGGTTACTGATCTATTTCAGCATAGCCACCTCGATGCTCGGCCTCACATCGGGTTGATCCTTTTCATGGGGATGATGACATGCCATCCCGTGATGGCTAGGCATTGTCCTGCTCAACGACACTCTTGAGGCGGTTGGCAAGGTCCGGGACAGCCGAGAATGCTCGGTTCCAGTTCGGGATCTGCTTCGCCTCGTATCCCTCCTCCACAAAAATATGGATGGCATTATTAAGCGCACTGCTGAAAGCCTCAACAGCCTCCGCCTCCTCATGCCTGAAGTAATTCAGGCCGTTAACCGTGGAGTCATCATGGTAGCACTGGATCAGTTCCTTCGCTGTCCTTTCATAAGTCAAACGCAACGCCTTTAATGAACCGGCATTCATCACGATTCCTTCTGAGCCAATGCTGGAAAACAGACTGAGCGCAATCTCACGGGCCATTTTCATCAACCCTTTATCGACAGTCGGCTCCGGATCGTCAAATTGATGGCCAAGGTGCTGGTGCTTGTGCTCAAAATTGGACCCCAGGTCAACCTGGCAAATGCCACGCAAGGCGGTGTTATGGTAAACCTCGACAAGCATCCCAACCTCAAGCCCCCAGTCGCCGGGCATCCGGACCCTTCTGGCAAGGTCAGTTGAAATCGAAAATTCACCGGAAAGTGGATACCGGAAGCCCTCCAGGTAATCAAGCAACCTGAGGTTTCCAAATACGGTAATCAGGGAGCGCAGCAGGGGTATCACGAAAAGCCTGGTAACTCTCCCGTACATCCGGTCACTGACCCTGCCGTAGTAACTCTTGCAGTAATCATAGTCCAGACCGGGATGAACCGTGGGCATGCAAAGCCTGGCAAGCATCTCACGGTGATAGGACAGGATGTCAGAATCATGCATGGCAATAATGCCGGCATTCCCTCTGGCCAGGATAAAGCCATATGCCATCCAGACATTACACCCCTTCCCCGGTATGTATTCAGTAACCTGTGCCGCCTTGAGTTCATTGTATATTTCCGACATCCGGGGACCATCATTCCAGATAATGAAATGCTTCTGCGGCAACCTTGAGAAGAACTCCTTTGCCCGCTCAAACTCTTCGGCATTCATCCGGTTCATCGAGATGACCACCTCACTGATAAAGTCAACCTTCTCCAGATGATCAAGAATGCCCGGCAGTGCGGCCCCCTCGACCTCCGAGTATAGTGCCGGCATGACAAGCGAGATCGGCTTATCTTTGGTAAATTCCTTCAGTTGTGCCTGCTGCTGGTCAAAGTTGGGCTCAGCCAGCTGGTGCAGCGTGGTAACAAGGCGATGCTGGTAAAAATCAGGCACGGATTGACTTTATTTAACCGGCTGGGGCTTCCGGATTCTGCATAATAACACACACTTTCATTGCCTTTTGTATTAATCAGTTTCCGTACCAACCCGGGTACTTATTTCCGGTTTACCCTCGTCACTTATTCCCGGTTCATCATCCTCAGGACTGAGAATTTCCTCCTCAATGCCCCGTCTCAAGGTCTTGCCAATGAATGGCCTAACCAGTCCATAAACCGCATATAGCACCAGCAGCAACGCCGGCATCCACTGATAATACCAGATGGTAAGCAAAAGCAGGACAACCACCCCAACCACCCACTGCAGGGGCCTGTGGGTTTTCCAACTCAGGTTCTTGAAGCTTGGGTAGCGAACGGAACTAATCATCAGGAATGAGAGAAACAGCATGAGTACCAGGAAAACGATACGCAGCCTGCTTAAATCAGGTCCCTTGTCCGCTATCCAAAGGACAAACAGGGTCAATGAACTAATCAGGCCGGCCGCAGCCGGGATCGGAAACCCCTTGAAGTAACCACTGCTCTCGGCCCCATAAGTCGCAATACAATTAAACCTGGCAAGGCGCATGCCACCGCAAACCAGGAAAATGGAAGCCACAATAATCGGGAAGCTGCCGGAGAACTCATTCATGATGACACTCTGCACCAGCAATGCGGGGGCCACGCCGAAGGAAACAATATCAGCGATGGAGTCAAACTCCTTGCCAAACGGGCTTTCACGTCCACCAAGCCTTGCCAGCCTTCCGTCGAGACTGTCAAAAAGGCATCCTGCAAGGATAAACCAGATGGCACGCTCAAACAATTCCCGGGATTGTTCCAGTTTTTCAATACCGCCCTCGGAAATGGCGTTACTGATGCTGATAATTGCCAGAAAACCACACACCAGGTTGCCTGCCGTCATCAAGTTTGGCAGCAGGTATATCTTGGGCTCATAGTCTTTTTCCTCTTTCACCTGAAAATCGCGAAGATTTGCAGGCAATCATATGCGAGTTTTTAGTAGTTCCCAACTGATTTCGATGAATACCAGGCCAGCCATATCCGGATCCATAACAATGGCCCAGCTCCAGGCATCAATGCCGGGGGCCAGAAGGGCGCTTTTCATGAAGTATCATATAGGAGGCTGCCAGAGTTGCGGATTTGCAGACGATGAGACACTGGCTGAAGTCTGCCAGCGCAACGAAAACCTGCCAATTGATGAAGTTATCAATCACCTTGAAGAAAGTGCCGCTCATGATCTCGCCATCCAGGTTACCCCTGAAGAATTAAAACAAAAACTCAAGACCAGTGCTGTTCCAAGGTTACTGGATATCCGCTCGCGCGAGGAATTTGAAGCGGTAAGGATCGATCAATCGGAACTACTGACCCCGGAACTCCAACAGGAAGCCTTTGGCTCATGGCAAC